>TBL_comb47_HYPODRAFT_10003594_pt1 | contig 18246 bp, 10 predicted proteins | sample TroBogypolimnion_40_FD_10682 | JGI IMG/M metagenome (IMG submission 10682)
TTTACCAAAAGTGAGTTTGAAAAAAACTGTAACGATCACCAATCAGGACAAAGAGCTTAGGATTGAAGTGAACTTAAAAAATGAAACCAGATCCGTCTCCTTTTTTAACCGGTTAATCCTCCATACCGATCAATCGGGAGGAGAGGTGCTTCCCACATTCTGGAGCGACAACTATCTGACCCTTTTCCCCGGCGAGGAAAAAACGGTTACTGCCCATGTTGCCATAACTGAATTGGCTGGTGGAAAGCCTGAAATTGATATCGAATAACCTAAATAAAAGAAATTATCATGGATAGTCGTTACTTTCTTCGAACTTGTGGGATCGTCCCGGCCTCATTATTGCTTGCAAACCAGGCCTTTTCAGCGCTTACTTCAAAGGCAGGCCAAAACTCTAAAATAATTATGTGAACCGATGTACCAAAATAGCAAAGGAACTGACGCCTAATTCGGTCAATCTGCTTCATCAAAAGTAATTTTAATCATTCATTTTTAGACCCCAATCCTACGTTCCGGAAAAGCAATCACTTCACTTGAGAATATTTCTGTAATAAATTCCATATAAAGGCAAATTTATCATCCATTCCTCTTTTTTATATGGAGTCAAAGATGTCCTAATGGCTATTTCAGGTTTAAATTTATCGCAAAACAGTCTGAAACTTTTTGAGTGGAGATTCACTCCTGATTTCACCTCAATAGGGATAACTTCCCCTTCATCCTGAATGACGAAATCGACTTCCGATGTGCTTCTTTCGTTCGTCCAGTATCCTATATATCGCTCCTTGCCCGTGCAGAGTTGCTGCATGACATATTGCTCGGTTAAAGCGCCTTTGAATTCAGTAAAAACAGCATCGCCTTCAATTAATGTCCGAATATTCATTCCTGCCATTGCTCCAAGTAATCCAACATCATTCAGAAAGAGCTTAAAGACCGATAAATCCTGATATGCAATGAGTGGTAAATGGGGTTTTGATACCCGGTAGCTTTTCAATAGCAAACCGCAATCAACCAACCATTGGATAGCCAGTTCAAAATCTTTTGCCCGTGCTCCTTCACGTAACACTCCAAATACAAATTTCTTGTTCTCTTTGGCTAACTGTGCAGGGATACTTTGCCAAACCATACGGATACGGGGAACTATTTCTAATGGAGCATGTTTTGAAAAATCACCCTCATAAGAATTTAAGATCTGTAACTGCGTTTTGCGAACCAGATCCCAATCCCTTGTTTCGGAAAATAGCCTTACCACTTCGGGCATGCCTCCTACATAGAAATAATAACGAAGGTAATCTGTAAGTTTGTTATGAAAAATGGATATAACTTCCCATTCTCCCTTTTTAATAGTTTCAGCCAATCCATCTTCTTTAATTGCGCATAAAAATTCAGTAAACGACATTGGGCGAAGATCAAGGAAATCTACTTTTCCGACAGGGAAAGAGATATTTCTGTGCAATCCCATACCAAGCAATGAGCCGGCTGCAACAATGAAATATTGAGAACCATTTTCATTGAAATATTTAAGTGACGTAATACCTTTCTCTGCTGACTGAATCTCATCAAAAATGATCAGGGTGTCATCCGGAGTTATTAGCTTCTGAGAATGAATTTGAAGTGTTGTAATGATTCGGTGAATATCAAAATCATTTTTAAACAACGACTGAAGATTTGGAGATTCTTCGAAGTTTACATATAACGTTTTTTTGAAGGCACTTTCTCCAAATTCCTTTAGTAACCATGTTTTTCCCGTTTGTCGGGCGCCACGTAAGATTAAGGGTTTTCTAAACTTACTCTGTTTCCAGCTTATTAGTTCCTTTAATTTGTCCCTTTTCATAATAAAAATGGTAATTTGTGTTGTAAAATTACAATTTTATCCTGATATAAGTGTAATTTTAATACAATTTTATCAGGATAAATAAAGATAAGATTAACAGGAAAAGTTTATAAGCGATTTTTTGTGTATCATTGTTACCATTATTCCCAACTATAACGCCGTGAACAGGCCTGTGCGTATAAAAACTGACTAAGCAGAATGAGACAAGTGTTTAACGATGATTCCCTTGCGGGTATCTGGTCACGGTTCAAGACTGGTGACCAGGAAGCATTTGCCATTTTGTATAATCAACATGTCGATAAGCTTTATAGTTATGGTACAAAAATTTGTAACGATGAGGATGCGGTAAAAGATTCTTTGCAGGAGTTGTTTCTGGAGCTCTTTTTGAAGCGCGACAAGATCAAAGTATCTCCCGAAAATCTGAAGTTATACCTTACCTTGGCATTAAAGAGAAGTCTTGTTAAAAAATTACAGTCGGGCAGAAAACTTATCCACGGATTCAATGAAACTGTTGATTTTGAGCCATTATACAGTATCGAATTTCAGATCATCGAACAGGAAAGGGACCGGGAGATCAATCAAAAAGTATTAAGTGCGCTTAACCAGTTACCGGCTAAACAGAAGGAAGCGTTGTATCTTCGTTTTAATGAATCCCTTGAATACCCTGAGATTGCCGCTATATTGGAAATAACCGTAGAGTCGGTGCGGAAACAGGTTCACCGCGCCCTAAAAACTGTTCGTGAAATTATTGGTAAAGAGCCTCATGTCTTTATGTTTGCGCTCTTTTCAAAAAGTAGATAGCAGCATAAGTGATTTTTGTTATTGATAGTGCCAGAGGCACAGAATATGGGTAGAGATCAAATTTAGCACCCAATATTTTGTCCCGGACGGGACAAAACCTCCTTCATTCATCTTCTTTCTACCCATATCAGGTCCCAAATGGGGCCAAATAATATGAATAGTAATTTTAAAAAAAAACATTAAAAAATCTGTCCATGTTTTAATTGTTCGTTGCCTTTAGCAGTATAACAACTAACGGTACATGGAACAGCTCAGCAAATACATTGAAGATAAAAACTTTATCCTTTGGGTTTTTGAACCTAATGAGGAACTGGAGTTATGGTGGAGCCAGTTTGAAAACAATCATCCTGAGGAGAAACGAAATATTCAGCTGGCCAGAAAAGTGCTGCTCAAGTTCCGGACTACCAATAAAACGCTGACCGAAAATGAAAAAATTGTCCTGTTTTCCAGGGTATTGCAACAAGTTGAAGAGAGTCAATATACCAGAAAAACCAGGCGATTGGTATTTGGATTGCTGAAATACGCAGCAGTGGCTTTGTTGTTCTTTTCCATTGGGGCATTGCTGTTTTACAAACAAAACCAGTTCAATCCGCAATTTCTGACTCAAAAGCTCGCAGAACCGGCGCCTGAAAATGTAGCCAAACTGATCCGTGCCAACGGCCAGGATATTTTATTGAAGGAAAACAAATCAATTCTTCATTACCAGGCTGACGGTAAACTGGTGGTTAATAACGATACTATCTGCTCTGACAAAGTTAGCAAAACTACTGAAATAGCAATGAACCAGTTGATTATCCCCTATGGTAAAACTTCAGAAGTGATGTTGGCTGACGGGACCAAGGTTTTCTTGAATGCAGGCAGCCGGTTAGTCTACCCCGAAAATTTTACAGGCAAAACACGTGAGGTTTTCCTCGCAGGCGAAGCTTTTTTTGATGTGAAACACGATCAAAACCATCCCTTTATTGTGCAGTTGAGCGATTTACGCATAAAAGTACTTGGAACCCGGTTTAATATTTCGGCATATCCAACGGATAACGTGATTGAAACTGTATTAGCTGAAGGAAAAGTGCGTATGGAAAAAAATAATGCGGGATTATTCGACAAAGTCATAGAAATGGTACCTGACCAGCTTGCCTCGTTTGATCGTATTACTAAAGAGACAAACGTAAGAAAAGTGAATACGGAGAACTACACGTTATGGACTACAGGTATTCTTAAATTTGAAAGCACTGATCTGAACCGGATCACCAAACGGTTGGAACGGTTCTATAATATCCGCTTTGAGTACAGTAGCTCACTTTTAGGTGGTCTGCGCATTAGCGGGAAGATGGAATTAAAGGAGGACAAGGATGAGATTTGTGATCGTATTGCCCGGACGGCATCCGTAAAAATCGTAAAAAAAGGAGATAATCTCTATGAGGTTTTAAGATAAAAAAACCGGTGAGTGTTCCAGCACCCCCCGGTTTCGTGTGTGTTAAACTTTTTATTAACGATCATTTAACTTTTCAAAAGTATGAAAAAAAAACGAGAAATCTTATTCCCGTTCGGGGATGAGATGAGATTAAGATTCAGAAAGATGAAACTGACTGTTCTGCTGACCTTTTTGGTCATTGCTTCATTTGGCAACGGCTTTTCACAGGTGACACTCTCGCTGCATTTTAACAAAGCCAACATTCAGGATGTGCTTGGGAGTATCGAGAAGAAAACCGACTACATTTTTATGTACAAGGACGATATCTTCCGTAACGCGACAGCAATTTCGATCGATTTTGAGGATGCGAAATTTGAGGAGGTGCTTAAATCAATCTGCGACCAGTGTAATGTTGATTACGAGGTGAGAGACCGACAGATTATTCTGAAGGAGAAAACGGCTATTCCCATGCCAACGGTTCAACAACAGCCTCAAAAGAAAGAGATCACAGGTTCGGTAAAAGACAGCAAAAGGCAACCGCTCCCCGGTGTAAGTGTGGTTTTAAATGGAACTACTACTGGAACCATTACGGATACAGATGGAAAGTTCAGGATTGCAGTCCCGGTTGATGCCAAAACACTTACATTTTCGTTTGTTGGGATGAAAGCACAGGAAGTGGCAATTGGTACAAATACAAACTTTAATGTTACTCTTATAGAGCAAACGACAAATTTGTCTGAAGTTATAGCTACTGGGTATTCCAAGCAATCCAAAAGAGATGTTACAGGGGCCATATCTACGATATCGGCTGAAGTGGTATCTCAGACACCCGTTAACGACATAGGCTCTATATTGCAAGGCCGTGTTGCTGGTGTAAGTGTGGATGAACAAGGTGGGCCGGGCAATATTTCCAATGTACGTATCAGGGGATTCGGAACTAACGGCAACAATGATGTATTATATGTTATTGACGGAGTCCAGATCAGAGGAGGAAGCAATTTATTCAATACCAATGATATAGAGACTATTACTATTCTTAAGGATCCATCTATCACTTCTCTTTACGGGGCAGAAGGGGGCAATGGAGTAATCGTTATAACAACTAAATCCGGAAAATTGGGGACTCCAAAACTCGAATTTAATTCATATACCAGCTTCGAAAGTTCAATCAAGTATCCTAAAATGATGAACCCTCAACAATATGCAAATTCTTATTGGGGGTATCTTAAAAACTCAGGATTACCGATGAACGATTTATATTATGGAAATGCTGATACCCCAGCACTCCCTGACAATATCATCGAAAAACAAGCTGGCGTTCCTTTGGTTGTAGCTTCAGGAAATCCGGCTGCGAATCCCTCTCTATACAACCTCTCTTCCTATAGAATATTAAAGGCAAATAAAACAGGAACTGATTGGATGAGAGCCATGTTAGGCACTTCTTTAACCCAAAATCATCAGCTCTCACTGAGCGGGGCAACTGAAAAAAGTAGCTATGCCCTCTCCTTGAATTATCTTGATAACAAGGGAATTCTGCTTGATACCTATTTCAAACGTTATTCATTAAGGGTCAATACTGAATTTAAACCTGTCAAATGGCTGAAAATAGGAGAGAACTTACAATTCTCTTATTCAGAGGGTAATAGTGTTAGCGGAGGCAATCACAATCCTCAAGGATTAATAGCAGATTTATATCAACGGAGCCCACTTCTGCCAATTAGAGATATTGCAGGCAATTATTCCGGACCTAAAGGAATACCAGATAACCTTGCATTACATCCTGGAGGAAATAATCCGGTTTATGGTCAAACCAGTTCGCTTGCAAATAATAAAGGATTTAACTCCGGTCTCATGGGTTCTGTGTTTGCAGATATTGAGCCATTGAAAGGATTGGTTTTTGAAACAAAAATTGGGATACAATTTAATCCTTACAGCTACCGCTATTTTAATGATACAATTCCTCAAAATGTTTATACAGCTCCATACAACTCATTTACAGAAGGTGGAGGATGGAGCAGCGATTGGAGGTGGTTAAATAAAGTCTCTTACGATTTTACCATTCATCAGATTCATAAAATAAGCGCTTTTGCAGCTTATGAAGCCAGACAATATATCTCCCGATATAATAGTGGTACAACACCTAATTTGCCCTACACAATTCCATCATATTTAAACCTAAGCAATGGGGCTCCAAATCTTAATGGAGGTCCGTATAACACGGTTGATGGAGGTAGTGATGGAGCAACAAACAATTCAGTATTTGGCAGTATTAATTATTCTTTACTCGATAAATACCTTTTCAGTTATGTAATCAGACGAGATGGTTCCTCTAAATTTGGTCCTTTAAGCAAGTATGGAACTTTCCCCTCTTACAGCTTAGGCTGGCGTGTTTCCAAGGAGAAATTTATGGAAAATATTTCTTGGATTAATGACCTGAAATTTAGAGCAGCAATAGGTACAAATGGGAACGATGCTATACCTTCTGGCCTTTATATGAATCAATATAATACAAATACTTACGTTAGCAGTTATGATTTAGGAGGTCTAAATAATTCAGCAAAAACCGGAGTCGGTTTATATCAGATTGGGAATCCATATATACATTGGGAAACTAACAAAACTACTAATTTAGGTTTTGATGCTTCACTTTTAGACAACCAAATGAATATTGCATTTAGCTGGTTTAACCGTCAAACAAAGGGTTTGTTGGGCGTACCACCAGTCTCAGGTTTAGTAGGTGACGCATTGGCTCCTTATGAAAATATTATGAAATTCTCAAATAAGGGGATCGAATTGGAACTTGGATATAAAAATAAAATAAATGAATTAAGCTATGATCTAAACTTTAATGTTTCCACCTATAAGAATAATGTTGATTATATAGATAATGATCCAAACGCTCATCTCGACGGAGATGCTTATGCACCAACTCATTTTTCACTAACTCGTAGTGTAGTTGGCCGACCAGTTGGAAGCTTTTTCGGTCTGGTTGAAGAAGGAATATTTCAAAGTTCAGTGGATTATACTACATATAAAGTGACTGAACCTGGACTAACCGCTGCCAATGCTGCTGGTCATTTTAAATTTAAAGATATCAATAAGGATGGGAAGATTGATGATAAAGACAGAACTTTTATAGGTAGTCCGCATCCCAAATGTACCTATGGAATAAATATCGGTTTAAATTATAAAGGTTTTGATTTGGGGGTTTTCATTCAGGGTTTAAATGGCAATAAATTATTTAACTACTGGCGAACCAATTCTGTATTTCCAGGCGCTCTGGGCGCTGGTTCGGATAATACCTGGAGTACCACTAATACCTCAGCAACTTTGCCAATCTGGAATAATGTTGCAACGGACGATAAAAACCCATCCAGTTTTTTTGTTGAAGACGGTTCATACCTTCGGTTGAAAAGTTTACAATTTGGATATACCTTAAAAACAATAAATGGCTTTAGCAAATTACGTATTTATGTGCAAGGCTATAACTTGTTTACATTAACGAAGTACAAGGGTATCGATCCGGAAATAAGCACCGGAAGTGCTATAAATAATGGTATTGATTATGGAGGTAATTACCCGATTGCCCGTAAAATATTGATTGGCATAAACCTGGGATTTTAAAAACATTCTCTTAAATTATTAAAATACTTGTATATGAAACTAATATATTTTCAAAACAAACAACATTACTTTTCCGGTAAATATTTAGCTCTGATTAGTTTAATAACTAGCTTGTTTATTGGTTCTTGTAATAGTGATTTTTTAAATGTTGCACCACCCAATGTAATTACTGTTGATGCTCTTGCCAATAAAGTAGGAGTTCAACAATTATTGGTGGGGGCCTATCATGATGTTACCGGATTAACAGTACATTCCGGATGGTGGAGCACCTCTGGTACAAACTGGATATATGGTGATATAACATCGGGTGATGCTTACAGAGGAGGTACAAGTGATGGTGCCGATGGTGTAATAATTGAACACTTTCAGACACAATCATCTACAGGCTATATTGCAGATAAGTGGCGTTCCGATTATGATGGTGTTTCTCGCAGTAATGCTGTTATTTTAGCGGCTAATGTGGCCAAAAATATGACAATATCTGAAAAAACGGAAGCAATTGCCGAAGCTAGATTTTTGAGAGGCCATTTTCTTTTCGATGCAAAAAAAATCTTTAATCATGTTCCATATATTGATGAAACAGTGACAGATTTTAAAGTGTCCAATGCGATTGATATTTGGCCTAAAATTGAAGCCGACTTCCGATTTGCATTTACAAATTTGCCAGCTAAACAACCTTTAAAAGGACAGGCCAATAAATGGGCTGCTGCATGCTATATCGCAAAATGTTATATGTTTGAGAAGAAATTTACCGAGGCAAAAGCATTATTAGATTCAATTATTCCATCAATGTATGGCGGAAATGGAAATGGAGTGAATAGCCAGGGCGTAGCTTATGCATTGGCTGCCAATTTTGATGACAATTTCAACGCAGCATTTGAAAATAATGCAGAACAAGTTTTCCAGATTCAATTTTCAGTAAATGATGGCTCGAACGGAGGTAATGAAAATATAGGCGAGTCAGCCAATACTCCTGCTTTTTACCCAATCTCAAGTTTTTATACAACCTGGAAACAGCCTTCATTTAATTTGGTGAATGCATTTCAAACAGATGCAAAAGGTTTACCTTTATTAGATGTAGTTGGCAATGATCTTTCGAACGTCACTAATATGAAAAATGATATGGATGTTAGTGCCAGTGATTATACGTATAATACTTTTCAGGGAAATATTGATCCCCGGTTGGATTGGACGGTAGGCAGAAGGGGAGTTCCATATTTAGATTGGGCATCTCCAAGTTATTGGGGCGCATACGCCACGACATATCCGTCATATCCAACCTCTGATCCGAACTATGGCTGGATAAATAACAGATTGTTTGGGGGACCTTATTCTCCTGTCAAGAACAATTATAGGGCAAGCCAGGTAGGCATTTTTAGTGACAATTATGCTCAGGGATATTTGTTGGGCAGCGCTGTAAATTATAGTATAATCCGGTTTGCAGATGTACTACTTTGGGCCGCCGAGTGCGAAGTGGAGATTGGAGATTTAAATAAGGCAAGAAGCTTTGTGAACTTTATTAGAGACAGAGCACTTACAGGTAGGCAAGTGGAGGTATCCTATGATTATATTGGCAACTACTACCCATCTGCCAACTATTACATTGGACTCTATAATGATTCTTGGTCTAGTCAATCCTATGCACGAAGTGCAGTACGTCTTGAAAGAAGATTGGAATTAGCTCTGGAAGGACATCGTTTTTTTGATTTGGTACGATGGAATATTGCAGGAACTTACCTCAAGAATTACCTAACGGCTGAACAGCCCAGATTGCCTGCCAACTTAACAGGTGTGAATTTCACCACGAATAAGAATGAATATTTCCCAATACCTCAATTGGAAATTGATTTAAACCCAAATTTGAAGCAAAATCCAGGATATTAATTTAAACTTATCTTACTATGGACCGGCATAAATCCCGGTTCATGGTTTTATTATCAAGGGGAAGTTGCCCTAATTAGTCCTGATTTATTACAAAAATATGATTTCAACACAATTTAGATTCAATATAAAAGAAGTCTCACTTTTATTAGTTTTGATCCTTTTTTCATCGATTGTATTGCATGCATATGGTTTTTCGGGACAAAGGGCATATTATTTATCAACCGGGGGTAACGATAAGAATGAAGGTACCAAAACCATGCCCTGGAGAACAATTGAAAAAGTCAATTCAAGTCGTATAAAACCTGGAGATTCAATTTTATTTGAAGGTGGTAAGACTTTTCTTGGATCAATAATAATCGATTCGACTCAATTTGGGACAGTCAAAGAACCAATACTGATTTCTTCTTTTAAAAATGGCTGGGCAACAATTGATGCAGGTCAGGGTTCGGCGTTGGCTTTATCCAATACCAGTCATATTGTTGTTAAACGACTTATTCTTAAAGGAAACGGGAGAAAAACAGGAAATCATGAATGTGGATTAATCGCTAATAATTGCAAATATACTTATCTAGATAGTATCGATATATCGGGATTTCAGAAATCCGGACTATTTGTTTATAGATCACAATATATGGAGATTACACATCTCTTCTCACACGAAAATGGGGCTGCTGGTATTTCGGTTGAAGCCCCATACAACACACGCAATTCCTTTCAAATTCATATTGCTTATTGCAGAGCAGAAAATAATCCGGGAGATCCGATTAATCTGGTCAATCACAGTGGTAATGGAATTGTAGTGGGTCATAGCTCAAACGTATTAATCGAATATTGCATGGCAACCAACAATGGCTGGGACATGCCACGAAAGGGTAACGGACCGGTCGGAATATGGTGTTATGAGGCCGACAGCGTTATTATACAGCATTGCATATCTTATCGTAATAAAACATCTGTCGGGAGCGACGATGGTGGAGGATTTGATCTCGATGGCGGCGTAAAGCATTCCGTTATCCAATATTGTCTCTCCTATGAGAATCAGGGAAGTGCTTTTGGAATTTTCCAGTACGATGGAGCTAGTCCTTGGAGTGATAACACAATCCGCTACAACATAAGTGAGAATGACGGAGCCATCTCTGCTGCCCATTCCGCAATTTATATTTGGAATAATTCGAAAGATAGCGTTCAATTTGCAAACTGTCTTTTCCACAATAATATCATTTACAATACTAAAGGGGTTGCAATACACTATGCCAACGAAAGTGATCGAAGAAGCTTTAAATTCTATAATAATATTTTTGTTGCACAGGACAGCTTAATAATTGGTAAAATGGGAAATGACTGCTTTGGTGGAAATGATTGGTGGAGTATTTCAACTCATTTTAATATGCAAGATACCTGCGACTTTGTTTATTGGGCAATAAAAAGCGGGAAAGAACTAATTAATGGTGGAATTGTCGGGTTTAATATTGATCCGCTATTTTACGATCCTTCACATTCAACAGTTGTTGATCCTCAGGAATTAAAACAATTTAATCACTATAAGATAAGTGAAACTTCCCCCTTGCAAAATGGAGGTCTTAATTTACGAAGAATTTTAGGAATAGATGCAGGGTCTTTCAATTTCAATGGAAACCCTATTTTACAAAACAGTGTAGGAGCATGTTTTTGAAAATATGATAGTCAGAGGAATTAGAAATGCAAAATTTAAGTTCTTACAAGAAGACTATCTATTCAATTCATAACTTAATATTCAGTTGTGTTATACCTAAATTGGATTATTCCATAATACAAAAAATGTAGTAGTCATGCCTAAAAAAATCTTTCGCCTGTCAATTGTTTTATTCATCATTCACACCATTCCCATTAACAATGTAAGTGCTCAGAAAAACTCAGGTTTTGAAGCCGGAATTGATGGCTGGAGCTTGAAAGGTTTGGCGAGTTTGGAGACAGGTGATTGCGCTTATAAGGGTGATCACTGCATAAAACTTGTGTCCCTTGGTGCTGAAGTATTTCAGCGGATCAATGTCAATCCATTATCACTGGTTCAACTAACCGCTTATGGCAAATCGATTCCGGAAGGAATCCAAGGAGCCTCTTTTATCAGGTTCTACGATAATTCTGACAATTTAATTTTGGAGTATAAGGGCAATTCATTCTCGTCGGCAGAATATAGTTATACCGGATATTACACTATGGCTCCGGCAAAATCGAAGTACCTCACCTATGGAATTTATAAAAATTCGCACGAAGGTGTCATCTACGCTGATGAAATCGCTATCCAGGCAAATATTGACAAAAAGGATTCGTTAAAATCCCCCATCATAAATCTCGACCAGTACCTACGACCATTCTGGGAGTGTGATACCACCTATAATGAAACAGTTTTACTCTATTCTGTGAAAGGGAGTATCCCAAGTGGGAAGCTAATGTTTAGCCCAACTGAGATTATTAGCGTAAAAAGCTTTGATTTACAGTCAGTTTATATTCGGAATACCGATTATACAATAGCCGGAAATGTAATATCAAAAGTGAAAGGTTCGGCTATCCCTTCACGAACCGATACCTCATTTTTAAAAAAAGACCTGTCATGGTACGATCTTCAATCTCAGTGGGTGGTTGTAACCTATATTCATAAAGATCAATGGAAGGGAATGATTCCTACTTTCAAAGGTGACGAGATGCCTGAAACCTATAAGAAGTTAAAATCATCGGCGCCTTTGAAAATTGTTGCCTTTGGAATGAGCATTACCAGGGGAATGGATGTAAGTGGATATCACAATTTGCCTCCGTTTATGCCATCCTATGTAGATCTCTTTGTTTACCAGCTGAGAAAAAAATTCGGTTATAAGAATGTTACCCTAAGTAACGCCGGACTGCCGGGAGGAACTATCGAATGGGCCGCACAATATGCTGAGGAATATATTATTCCCTTCAATCCCGATCTTGTAATACTTGATTTTGGAATGAACGACTTTTGGTCATTAACACCCATCCAATTCAAAAATTACATGCAAACCATTATTGGAAAGTGTAAGGCGTATAACAAGAATATAGAATTTGTACTCATCTCAAATATGAATTTTGATCCTGATTATATCTATTCCGAAAATGAAAAGAAAATATGGTATGAATCAAATTTATCCGGATACAATAGGGTACTCCAATCTCTGTGTATGAAAGGAATCATTAATCTGGACATGAAAACTCTTAGTGATGATATTTTTAAAAGCAAAAAAGCAAAGGATTGTATTGTCAATCCTCTTCATCCCAATGATTACATGGCACGCTGGTTTGCCCAGGGTCTTATAGCCTTATTTATCAGGCATTAATTCATAAAAAACAATTATTAATAAATACTGATAAATAATTAATCAGGCAGTCTAAAGTATGAACAATAAAATTTTGACAATTGGTTTACTTTTAATTTTAGATAGTATTTCTAGTTTAGGATGCCAACCACAGGCGATCGACAAAGTGAATGAGCTTGATTTTTCGAACAAAGGTCGTTTAGAAATTCTTCTTGATGCTGGGTGGCATTTCCATCGGGGTGATACGATAGGCGCTAATAGGCCAGAATTTAATGATTCACAATGGCGCCTGCTCGATCTTCCGCACGATTGGAGCATAGAAAATATTCCTGGCACACAATCTCCTTTCAACCCAGATGCTATTAGCCAGGTTGGCGGCGGTTTCACCATTGGAGGAACAGGATGGTATCGTAAATCATTTGTCGTTTCTGAGCAAGATCGGAGAAAAAGGATTGTTGTTCAATTTGATGGTATTTACATGAATCCGGAAATATGGATCAATGGGATTTCGCTAGGAAGTCACCCCTATGGATACACTTCATTTTGGTTCGATCTTACCGATAAATTGAAATATGGGAAAACGAATATTCTTGCAGTAAAGGTAAGGAATGAAGGTGTCAACAGCCGATGGTATTCAGGCTCAGGTATTAATCGCCACGTATGGTTAAAAATACTTGAACCCGTACATATTGCGCAATGGGGTACTAGAATTACCACAATTGTATTGAAAAAGGAGTTAGCTGAATTACTTGTAAAAACGAATGTAAGCAATCAATCAGATAAAGTGCTAACAGTTAAAGTTGTTACGAGGATAATAAATTCAAAACAGAAGGAAATGAAAAGTGTTCAAAATGAACAAATTATAAAAAAGGATAGCATTTGTGAATTTAATCAGAATATTCTTATCCGGAATCCTGAACTTTGGTCAACAGTGGAACCAACACTCTATCAGGCAATAAATGAAGTGTACGTTGCCAATAAATTGGTTGACCGGACAGAGACCAATTTCGGAATCCGAATAATCAAATTTAATTCAGTTAATGGATTTTTATTAAATGGCAAACCGATTAAATTAAAAGGAGGTTGCTTACATATTGATAATGGACCTTTAGGTGCGAAGTCCTATGACCGGGCTGAGGAGCGGAGGATTGAATTGCTGAAGGCTAGTGGTTTTAATGCCATCCGTTGCTCCCACAATCCTCCTGCACCTGCTTTTTTGGATGCATGCGATCGAATGGGAATGCTGGTCATCGACGAAGCTTTTGATATGTGGAAAGATCAGAAGAATTCTAATGATTACCATTTATATTTCGACGATTGGTGGCAAAAGGATTTAGAAAGTATGGTATTCCGTGATCGAAATCATCCTTCTGTAATTATGTGGAGCATCGGGAATGAAATTCCAAACAGAGACAATCCTGAAGTTGTCAACCTTGCCAGAATGTTGGGTGACTTTATCCGACTGATTGATCCTTCGCGTCCTATAACTTCGGCAGTTAATGACCTTAAACCCGATAAAGATCCCTATTTCTCGACAATCGATGTTGCGGGGTATAATTATGGTCATGCAGGATACAATCTTAAAAATAATATTTACGAACCAGATCATCAAAGAATTCCACGCAGGGTTATGTATGGTTCAGAATCATATCCTTTAGAGGCTTATGGTGCCTGGATGAATGCGACTGATTACCCTTATGTAATTGGTGATTTTGTTTGGACAGCATTCGATTACATCGGGGAGGCGAGTATTGGCTGGAGAGGTTATCCTCAGGAGAAAAATTTCTACCCCTGGAATCTGGCTTATTGCGGGGATATTGATATATGCGGATGGAAACGGCCCCAATCATACTATCGGGATGCTCTTTGGATGTCGAATCAGCTTTCAATCTTTGTAAAATCACCCAAACCTTCCTTTGAGCCAAATCCCAAACGGGAAATATGGAGCAAATGGCACTGGTTTGATGTCGTTGCTGATTGGAATTGGGAGCATTATAAAAATTCTCCTTTGGAGGTTATTGCATACTCTTCTTGTGAGGAAGTGGAATTATTTTTGGATAACAAATCGTATGGTAAAAAGAAAACTGACCGACCAACCAGGTATCAGGCAAGCTGGATGGTTCCTTATGAGGCAGGAGAACTCAAGGCTATCGGTTATTGGGGAAACAAACAGGTCAATATTAAGATATTGCGTACTGCAGAAGAACCAACTCAATTCAGGTTGACAGTTGACAGAACAGGACTAAGAGCGAATGGTGAAGATTTAGCTTATATAACTGTAGAGCTGACTGATGATAAAGGAGTTAGAAACCCAAAATCTGAGAATCTTGTAAAATTTGAACTGGAAGGACACGGTAAAATTATTGGAGTGGGGAATGCCAATCCAACAAGTACCGAGAGTTTTCAATTGTCTGAACGAAAAGCCTGGCAAGGGAAATGTCTTGTAATCATTAAATCAGACAATTATCCGGGCCCTGTTAATTTGACTGTAACGTCTGATGGATTAAAAACTAAAACTATATCGTTAGCTGTTAAGTAAAAAATCGAAAACTGTGTAAATATCTTTTTATATTGTCTTGATTACTTTGTCCCTGGTGTTTTGTAATGAGATATTCTCAATATCTTTATAAAATCGCTTTGAAAATTCAATTTTTCATACTGCTCCCCCTGATATAGCTAGCATCCAAGGGTAAATAACAGGGAATTTGCAATTCCTTGTTCAAGATTTATTTTTCGGTTCATTCTTTCAAAAACTGCCCAAAGCCTCCACTGCTTTTCAGAAAAGAGAACCTTTAGATTATGCAAATCAACCATTAGGATTTTGTGTGGTAGTCAAAAATATGTTAGCTTGCTATCAACATCCTGTTTTTGTGATCTGAAACTTTTTAGGCTGCAATCATTATCCAGTTTCACGATCAAAAATATTTTAGGCTGCCATCAACATCCTGTTTTGCGATCTGAAATTTTTTAGGCAGCCAACAGGATTCAGTTTTTTGAGCTGAAACTTTTTAACCTACGCGCAGGATTCATTTTTGCAAACTGGAATTTTTTAGACAGCCAACAGGATTCTATTTGGTAACCTAAATTTTTTCAGGCTGCCGATGAGATTCAAATTGGCAACCTATATTTTTTTAGGCTGCCGGTGAGATTCAAATTGGTTCCTTTAAAAGATTTAGGGTGGGAACAAGATACTGTTTAATGATCTAAAATTTATTAGGCCGGGTGCCATATATCCTTTGGCGAACTGATATTTTTCAGGCTTCCAATCACATCCAATTTAGATGTAAATTTATTTTTTAGGGAATAAACGGTAAATTTTTATTTTTTCTGGCATGTTTAAGGAATTTGCGAAGGTATTTTGCGTAATAAATTCGAAAAAGGCCAAAAAAGTCGTGAATTTTTCGTATTATTGATTATTTAGTTTATTTAAAGTTTAATTTATTATTTACCCTTAAATTACATTTTATGAAAAAACTACCTTTTAGTCTGTTAAGTTCGAATGAACTTTTCACCACCTCCAGCCGTATCAATGAGGCATGCAAACTTTCTCTCAGCAGCGATGTTTACATTTCTAATTTGTACTCTTCTATCGATCAGGGTAACAACGATCTTTCCAAAGGATTGGGTAAGTCGTTGAACAGTGATTTCACACCTTTACTGCTTGTCCAGGATCAATTAAGAGACAATGCATTTATTGGTTTACGCGATTTCGCGAGTTCATTTAGTCATAGCAATGACGAAGCAAAAGCTACTGCCGGCAAAAATCTCACAGGAATTTTTGAAACCACAGGCAACAGCGCCTACTCATTAGGGTATTCCGTGGAAACCGCTAAACTAAACTCGCTGATAATGAATCTAAGTACTCCGGCTTCACTCAAGGATATGGAAAGTATCGGAGCCACTGAATGGTTTGAACAATTAAAAACCAGTCAGGCAGAATTTGAAAGAGTCTATAATTCCAAGATTGATACTGAATCTGCTATAGATTTACCGCTTATTAAAGATGCCAGAGACCGGATTACAAAATACCTGAAGGCATTACTTAGCTACATCGATATCAATGCAGAACTTGATCCTGTGAAATATGGTCCTGTCAGCGACAAAATAGATGAGATGATTACTGAGATTGTCGCAATCGCCCGTGCCCGTAAGACCCGAAAGGGGAATGTGCCTAAAAAGTCCGAGAAAACCCCGGTTTAAAATCGCCTATCAATGAACTATATACCTCCGGATATCCCATTCTGAGGTAAATGGCCTGAAATTTGCGATTCCGGTTTTAAAACCATTTGTCGATTTTGAGTATTACAATGTGAATCTTAATTGACGATCTTTAATTATTCAATATCGATTTAAAACTCATCGATATTCTAATCATTTAAAAATCAAATTACAGTAAATTTAAATTATTTTGAAGGTAAACTCCAAACAATGAACAAAACATTTTTTATCCTGCTGTTGATTCTTTCCTGTACCTCTTTGCCCAAAAGAGTCCTGAAAAACTAAGCTATCATCTCAACAGGACCGATCCCCAGGGGAAACTGCTTCACTAATATGAAACTTATGGCAGATTATTATTTGTAATCCAAGAAATCCATTAATATCTTCTTTTTTTAATGAAATATTATTACCGCTATCAGCCTGACTTATTGATTGGGCCAAGCGATTCTTAATTGTCGGTTCTTCAACAAAACGATCCAGATCAGAAATGGCGGTTAACCGGTAGGCTTTATTTTTTTCCCCTTTGAACTATAACCTGTTCGTTTTTATCAACCAGATTTCGTATATTTATCTGAAAAGTGATTTAAATTTATACCATGCGCCTCCTAAATGAAGGTAATGTTGATCTGAGAATTGACTTTCGCGAACAACGAAGCGGAATCATCGAAGAACTGAGGAAATGTAATAGTCAGTTAACTTATCAGGTTGGTACACTTCCGGTGGGCGACTATTGGATTGGCGATCGAATAATCGTAGAAAGAAAGACTATCATCGATTTTCTGGCCTCTATCAAAACCGGTAGAATTTTTCAGCAGGGCTACCGGATGGCACAATCTGGTAAAAATGTTCTGATCATCCTTGAAGGGGATCAGTCGGATATCGTGGCCGGTTCAATGTCACGTAAAGCGGTTCAGGGTGCATGGATTCATTTGACCGTTTTTCTGGGTATCCCGGTTATCCGGTCATTGAACATCAGCGAAACGGCACATGTTTTGATTTATATTTTAGATCAGTCTCACCATCATGAATTACCCAGACCAAAACCAATTATAGTTGGACTAACTGGAATCAGGGTCTCCAAAAATCAGCGGCAAAAGCTGTTCCTGCTTCAGAATTTACCAGGAATAGGGACAAAAAAAGGGCTGACGCTTTTAAGGTCGTTTAGGACC
>TBL_comb47_HYPODRAFT_10003595_pt1 | contig 18244 bp, 10 predicted proteins | sample TroBogypolimnion_40_FD_10682 | JGI IMG/M metagenome (IMG submission 10682)
CACCTTCTCTGCCTTGTCTAATAAATCAAGTGATTTGTTCATAAATTCATTGGTAAACAGGGTATTCTCGCACGACATATTCGGTGTCAGGTGAACATCTTTGGTGACCAGTCCCTGAACCAGGTCAAAGTACTGCCGGACATAGGCCCCTGAGTGGCTGTAATAGCCTGAGAAGAAATCGTTCAGCAATTCCTGATAATTGAGTTCGGGATTCCAGAATAGTTTGGCAAAAACATAGGCCCTTAGCTCCGCGAATTCCCCGCCATCCGACTGAAAATCGCCCTCTTCCATGATCCCTATGGCATTGTTCCTCTGAAAGTCTTTTATATTTGACTGAAGGACATTAAAATTGGGAAACGGGGAGAGATAATCGGCATAACTCACCACGTAGTCCCAGATATACATATTCGGGGAAATTTTCCCCCAGGCTTCCAGATCTTTGAGAAATGAGTTGTTCATGGCGCAGGAATGGAAATCGTGCGAAAAGCAACACTCAATGCTGCATAACCGGACCACAACATTCCTCTTGGGCCGGATGGTTTTGGGAGGGGTTCGCGAATAGACATAGGCCAAAGTTCCGATATATTTATCCGGAAACTCTTTTTCAATGGCTGCGGCCACCTGGTTGACGAACCAGATTACAGGACCCGACTCAGAACCTTCAGCTTTGGACAGGGCCTGACATTTATCACAGGTACAAAACCCAATGCAGTCGTTCTGGGAGACATCATAAATCAGGAATTGCGGTTCATGCCGAATAGTTTCTTTGATGTTTTCAATGGTAATACGAAGCACCCCGGGGTTTGTCAGGCAAAGCTGTGCACGGTCATGGGTCCTTTTCCCATCGATGAGGCTGTAATATTCGGGATGTGTCTCAAAATATTTTTCGGGAGGGACCAAACCGTAGAATGTGTGCACTCCCCAATATCCTTCGACTCCTCCATGCTGTGCCCTGCCACCCATCGCACCATTTATCCGGTTATGTGCCGCATAACCCGGGTCAAAAGCATCGAAATAAAAATCGTTACGGACACGGATACCTGGCTTTTCGGTATGATACAGCCTGTCGAACCGGTATGCCGAACGTTGGGGGATATTGGTAACTTTTGAGGTATACCACCTGACTCCCAGCTCCCGTTCCAGGAATGAAAATACTCCGTACATTGTACCCCGCTGACTCCCGCCGCAGATCAGGATATTCTTTCCAATACTTTGATAAACAAAAGATTCGTCTGAAAAATCCGGAGCAGCCTTCAATCCCAATGATTGTGTTGCTTCATTGAATCCCAAAATAATACGACCTCCTGCATGATTTTCGAGAGGTGACTTTATGGGGATCAGGACGCCACTGCTTTTCTGAAGTGTTATTTGCAATTCTTGGGCGGCGTACTGCTCCGATTCCGAGGCCCCGGAGCCCAGGACAATTGCGTAATCAGATGTTCCGTTTTCGAATAATGAATAGACCTTCCGTTCTCCTGCAAACAGCTTTTGCTGAGTTTGAAGTGTACTTCCATCTTTTAGCTTAAATTCAATTAATGCATTTATTTCCAGATAGTCATTTGATTCCAATTTTATTCGTTTCAGAAAATCTTCATTCAGTGTTTCATCCAGAATCACCTTCCCCTGCTCAGAAACCTTCAGATGAATTTGGCTGATAACAGTAGCCAGCTGTTCCCGTGTAGAGAGGGAAGTGAGTCCAATTGTTCCGTTATTTTGATAATTAAGAAGAAGCGGGGACTCTTTCTCCATTATTTTCGGACCATCAAGCGCGAAAAAGTGCAAAGCCAGCCGCCACATTCCACCCTTTTCTTCAACTTTGAATAAAATGGTGTTCTTCCCTTTTTGAAGAAGCACAGGAAAAACATCCTGATCGGGATAAATTCCACGATTAGGTGCATAATCCCAGATTCGAATGCCATTTACCCACAATCGGCCGCCGTCATTGCTTCCAAATGAAATTTTCCAGAACCCGGCCTGTTCGGTATAAACTTCAGTGTAGGCATAGCCAAATACAGGTTCCTTAGTGGAGATCGCATCATCAAGATTCAGTATATTTTCAGGAGAGGCATAAAATTTCCAGGTATTCGATCCCCCTTTAAACCGGACGATATCGCCTGCTTTCACTATCAGCGCCTGCTCGCCGCCGCTTTTGGTCAGATAGTCAGTTTCAAAGCCGGTACAATGGGCAAACACATCGTCGTTTTTCATGAGATCAAACGGGCCGCAAAGAAGCCAGCCGGTAATCCATTCACCGGCGATCAGGGGTTTTTGCTTGAATGTCTGAGCACTCAATTCGCTTGATATAAAGGCTGTTAAAACGTAACACAGGAGAATAATTTTTTTCATCTTTGATGGGTTATTGTTCAGTTCTTTCCGGTACGCTGAAGAGGGTGGTTCGTTCGCAAACATACATAAATAGGGTTCAATTTAATAACCCATGGCAAAGCATAGGCCATCGGGAAGAACCGAACAAACTACAATTACAGCCCTAAAGTGAGCTGAAAATTGAATCATAATTAACCATTGAACCCTTTGGTATGGTCGATTTCCAGGCTGAATTTCAGAAATCCGGATTTAAAGTAAGCTCAATTGGTCAGAACAACTTTTCCGTTTTTCGGGAATTCAATTGAAAGAATATCATTTTCGGATTTCAGGGTCCCGTTCCAGCTATAATTTGTGTGATAGGCAGCAGTCCCGAATGGATTTTTCAGCTGGCAGACTCCCCCTTTTTCTGAAATAATCTCAACCCACTTCACCTTTCCGTTCTTTTGTTCAGCCGAAACCACAAAAGCACCCACTGCCCGCAGGGTTGAAAAAGATAAATCTTTCCAATCGGCAGGAATTGCGGGAAAAATATGAATGGTTCCGGTATGACTTTGGATGAGCATCTCCTGGACTCCGGCCGCAAAAGCAAAGTTTCCCTCGAGTGTAAACGGACGGTATTTCATCTTTGAAAATCCTCTATCATGCTGCTCACCATTCACATGGAAGCTGTTGGGAAGGCAGAAATTTTCTGAAAAAATCCGAAGTGATTCTGCAGCCTTTTCGCCCATAAAAGCACGTGCATAAAGATTCCCGAGCCAGCTCCAGGAGTAGCCGCACCACCAGTCGGGGCCTCTCTTCTCCAGGTTATTCAGCGTCGATTTGATGATTGCCTGGTCTTTCTCTCCGTTAGACCAGTCGATTACGCCAAGCGGATGCCAAGCCATAAGGTGTGAAAAATGGCGGTGCGATTCAACATAAGGATGACCAGGTGCAAAAGCCATCCCTCCTTGTTCATCCAGGGTAAAGGCCGGCCACTCCGATAAAATGGATTTCCATGTTGAGGCTTCTTCTTTCTTTCCCAAATCCCCGGCAAGTTCTGCAGCCTTTTCAAAAGTCCAGCGGATAAATGCAAGGTCGAAATTCGTTGTTTGGGGAAACCAGGCACGGATAGAATTATCATTGATTTCCGGGCTGGAACTGATGGGAAGCTTCCGCACCCCGTTTCCATCTTTAACTGAGATCTCATTCAGGTAAGTAGCCACATCGCGAATCCAGGGGTATGCTTTTTCACGCCGAAATTTCTCATCCTTCGAATAAATCCAGTGCAGGTAGAAATGTTGGGCAAGCCAGCAGGCTACCGTAGGACCAAATGAATACTGAATCCAGCCGCCCATCGGCTCTCCCTTGAGGGTGGTTACTCCGGGGACGTTCAAACCGGAAGTACCAAAGTAGGTTTTGGTATACTTTTTAAAGGAGTCCCTGTATTTCCAAAGCCAGTTCAGATACCCCTCTTCGAGGTCGAGGTGGTTGGCCGAATAGGCGGGCCAGTAACTTAACTGGGTGTTTAAATCGTGATGAAAATCCCCTTTCCAGGGGGGTAATTTCCCGTTATCTGCAGTCCAGACAGCCTGAAGTGAAATAGGCGGAGCATCGGCCCTGGCAGCCGACCCAAACTTGTATTGTTCAAGGTACCATTGTTTTTCGAGAATCGCATCAGGAATGCTAATGGCCGATTTTGCCCAAAAGCGTTTCCACCAAATCGTATGGGACAAAAGAGCTGTATCAAAAGTTAAATTCTTCAATTCCTCAGATGTCAGCTCACCAGCAGCTTTATTTCCCTTTTTCCCGGAAAAGGAAGAGGTAATTGTCCACACTCCGGTAAGGGTCTTCCCCGAATATTTCCAGGAGACTGCCACTTCATATTCAAATCCGTTCCACCCTTTTTGTTTATAAACCAATTTATGGGGCGCCGGAACGACTTTCCCCTGCTCATACCCGAGTCGTTGTAAATCCTGTCCTCCAACGGGATCACTGACTATGCCGGATTCTGCTTTATGGTATTGTGGCGGAATCAGTACCGGAATAAAATCAGCGGAAACATTCTCAAATCTGAACCACCCTGCCGGTTGTGAGGCGTGTACAAAAGTTTGGAGCCTTGCACCCTTTTTCCACTTCGTTTCACAAACAGCATTATTCAGAGACAGATGAACCCGGAATACTTCTCCAAGGCTTTTGGTGTCAAACTCAATAGCTGCACCTGGAATCTTGGAAGGGGCGGGAAGCTGGTCATAAGGGGCATCAAACAGGTTCTGAACCACTTTGTAGTTGTTCTCTTTAACCTGTTGCTGAACCCATTTAAAACTGAATTCAGGTTTTGTGAAGTTTTGCATTGGGCGCAAATCCCATAAATCGGCACGATCTAAAGAAATTCGAAGATGATCCTCTTTTTGCCATACCAAAGCACCGAGCATTCCGTTTCCCAAAGGAATCCCTTCGTCCCAGGAGGAGGCCAGACGGGGAAACAGGAGGTCATGTTTTGACGTTTGGGGTGTTGCAACCAAAATGGAATGAGTTCCAAGGAAAATAATCAACGACAGGAACAAGTGGGCAGACTTCATAAACTGATGATAAATAGGTTTTGACTTTTTAGAATTCTCGGAGAGTTCGCAATGTAACGCAAAGTTTTCACACGATGAATTTTAATTAACTTACTAATATTTAAATTTTTGATTCACATGGAACCCTCATTGATTTATACATTGCCTTTTATGAATGTAAGTTCGTCAGGGTTTCATGTGCAAAATCTCCTCAACGATTCTTTCCATAAAGAGCGTTTTTTGATTATTTATATCCAGCTCTTTGGCCAGGGTCCAGGCTTGATCAGCTGAATCGGAATAAACAGCAACACACCATTGAACACTTTTTGAAGTTGAATTTTTGCCGGTCAATTCCTTCATGATCCGGTCTCCTTCAGGTTTTTTTCCCAAGTCCTTCAAGATCAAAGCCGTCAGAAAATCATTGGTGTCGGGGGAGAAATTTTGCAGGATATTTTTGTCGGTGATCCTCGGCTGAAGTTCTGCTACGGAGCGTTTATCATTCAGATTCTTATAACATTGCAAAGCAATAAAATCTTCCAATCGTTCATCCACGTCATAGGGTCTTCCAACCCCTAAATTTGTGGGCCACTGCCGTGCTTTAACTATACTTTGAATTGCTTTTTGATATTTTCGGACTTTCATCTGATCGAGGGCATTTCCGATATTAGCATCCCGCCAAACCGACCGGCTTGCCGTAGCCCCTTCGTTGGGCAATACTTTGATATTCTGAAGCAGGCTTACACATGCCGAATATTTTTTATTCAGCTCCAGCATCCTGGCATAGTGTAACCCAAGATAATAGTTTTGCGGATTCTTCGCGTAATAACCTCGGGCCAGATCTTCGGCTCTCTGCGTATTCCCCTTTTCAAGGTAGAATTTCGATGCAATTAATCCGGCTCGCCAATCATTGCCTGCAAGTGTAAGGGCCTTTTCGATATCGGTTGCAGCCTGCTCACTTTCGGGTGAAACAAGTCGCGAACGGGCAATGTAAAACGGATAAAAATCAGGTTTGTTGCCACATTTATTCCACATAATACGGGCTTTTTTTTCCACACCTGCATTCAAATAAATCAGACCGCTATAATAATTGATTTTCCAGTTATCTGAAATCTTTCCGGCCCATTCGAGTGATTTCAGGGTTTCTCTTCGGAAAGGAAACACCAATTGCGGATTACAATCAAGGGCTTTTGTCAATAATTCGGAAGCGGGTTGCTCCTTCCCTTTAAGATGATTCAGATAACCTTCCCACAGAAGAACAATTGGCTGATCCTGCGGGGCCAATTCCAGGATTTTTAAGGCATCGGAATACTGACCAGTGCGGAAGTACCACAATCCATATTCAAGATAGGTTTCGTGAGGCAATTCGCAGGTGATATGATTCTGTACTTTGGTTGAGTTTTCATCCGATGGATTACTGAGATAACGTTCAAAGCGGATAAAATGGTTCAAAGGATCTCGTCGTTCCAACTTCGAAAGTTCTGTTTCTGCTTTGTCGTTCATGCCTAGCTTTCTGAGCGAAAGAATTTTTAGCTGAGCAGCATCCGAACCCAATTGATTAAATGTCAGACTTTTTTCTGCATATTCCAATGCTTTAAGGTATTCGCCTTTGCTTAGGTAAACGGATGAAAGGCCGTTATAAGCGGCACTCCGCTGAGAAACAGAGGCTGAAGCCATGGAAAATCCGTCAATGGCCGAGGTGGTATCTTGTAACGCCAGACCGGCCAGACCATAGCTCATATTGGCATCAGGATCATAAGTGTCAACAGAGAGGGCTTTTAATGCATAATCCATCGAAGCCTTATAATCTGTCTTTCGGTAGTCCAGGTTAGCCATGCCTGTTAAGGCCGGAACAAACCCCGGCTCGACTGCCAGCGATTTAAGGTATTCCTCCTCTGCCGATTTATACAAGCGCTGCCTTTCCTGTTCTTTTCCCTTCAAATAATGACCAAAGGCAGTTTCCCAGTTAAATCCTGTCGGAGAATCCACAGGTCTTTTAAGGAAATATTTTTCACGGTTTGTTTCATAGAGCAGTGTATTGTTGACCCAAACAGAGAGTGAATTATAGTTTCCTTCATAATGAAATGATTCGTTTGTAATCTGCATTGGATTGGAATGAATCTCTTTTGTAAAAACAACCGAATTACCTGCTCTGACCACTAGCTTCCCGTCAGTTTTTTCATTCGGGCAGAATCCTAATGTGACCAGATTACCCTCCTGCTGAAGGTTTACCGATCCTGAAGGCTGAGCATATTTCAGCCCCTTGGTTCCCTTGACCGGGAACCAGTATTCGGTCCATTGGTCCGTTGACCCCGGAGCGAAACCCCTGTTTTTAAAAGGGGTATTACTGCTCTCTTCAGCGGCCTGATTAAACAGCCTTCCCGACTGGATTTCGGTATATTGTCCGTCTTTATCGGTAAGCAGGTTTTCCCAGATCATCCCCTGATCCGACAATCCCCAGATCCAGACTTTCTTTCCCGGTTTCTGATCATAATCGGAGTAATGGACAAAGCCAAAATCGTCGTTATGCCAATATGCTCCATAGAATCCGGTAGCTTCCCCAAAAACGTGATATGATTTATATTCGCCAAAATTATTGTTCTCATAGAAATTAATTTTGCGACTTTTATCATCAATAGGCCATGGAGTATGTTTACCATCATGCCCAAGGAAGTAATTCCCGGGGAAAGTATATTCGAGATTGCCGGCAGTTTTGACACCCAGGTTCATCCAGTTGTAGTAGGATTGTTCCAGTTCTGTAGGATTGTCCCATACCGAACGGGTGGTAAAATAGGCTTTCTCCTTGGCAAGATTAATCTCTACACTCCAGCGGGTCCGCGATGGAAGATCTATTGCACCAACGAAGCAACTTACACTGCCGTCCTCATTTTTACAAACCAGGTAATCTACAGATGAAGAAGTGGTTGGCGCATGGCCAATGACACCAAAGTTAAATTCAATCCCTCCTGAAGTCCATGGACCCCGCATGGCGACATCCCTAAATTTTACCGCATGGTTGTAATAAATAAACTCCTTTCCCGTGACTTTTTCCACCGCTCCCCAGACCTTACCTCCAATATCCGGGGTTACCCAGAGTTTAATGTAGTCATTTTCCATTTCCACCATTTTCCAGTTTTGAATCGATCCTTTATCGGAATATCCTTCAAAACGGGCATACGGATAAAACTTTCCCTGATTTGGAACAGGATCAGGATCCGAAAATGGGTAGGTTACCAATGGTACCTGTTTTTCAGAAATCTGTGCGGTCTGAGCATATGCCGGACTCAATTTTGCAAAGCAGAAAACAGCCGCAATCCATATTATTAGTTTACTCATCAGCGATGGATTTATTTTGATTTTTCACGAAGATACAATAACCATCCTTTTTTGGGCTCGATTGGGATTGAATCACCCGGACTAAAGGTCGCATAATTTTGAAAATCCTTTATTTCAGGTGCCACCACTACCGCTTGAACCGGGTCGATTCCGAGTACTTTCCAATCAAAATGGAATACAAACTTCACCGGTTTATCCTTCCAGCTTGCTACCGAAATCAGGGATTGCTCCTTTTTCTGGTAAACGGTAGCGCGAATATCCTGATCACTGGTCGCGACCGGGCAATCTTTTTCCCAATATCCTTTCATACTCGCGGATTCAATACCGAATTCATCCCAGATTTTCCAGACCGGACGCGGGTCGCATTTCATCCCTTCGGTCATCCACGGATGGCGGACAGTCATCCCGTACACCATTCCCCGCCAGCGGTTTCCACCACCCTGGAGCATATCTCCCATTAATCCAAACGGGATACCGGAGACTTCTACCAGCCAGTTTTCGGCCGGCATCCGATCATATTGGAAACTTTCGCCAAACCATAGCTTATCGATATACGGGAAATATTCTGCATATTGGTTTGCCGGACCGATTGAAAACCCGGTATTGGAATGCAGGTCAAGCAAACAGCCGGGTTTTTCATGATCCAGAACCTTACGGATTCTTTTAACAGTTCGGCGGTCATATGATACATCATCGAGGTAAAGACCGTCAATGTCCACATTCCGGACCAGCCATGCCAACCCTTCAATGTAATAATTGTACCACCGCGAATCACCAGGTGCATTTACGATGGATGCATCGGCACTTTTATCGGGAAAGTACTGGTACCATTGCGGCCGATAGCCGTCGATAAGGTGTTCGCGCAACCAGGGATAACCGCCACCTTTCCCCTCACCCAGGATCTCATCCCCAAGACTTCGAAGTGCCCATATCTCTGTTGTGTAATTGGTCAGTTCACGAATTGTGTAATAGATTTTCACCTTCTGACCCTTTGCATGCAGCTGTTTCACGAACCATTTCATCGAATCGACCGCAATAAACGGATAATTGATGTGAGGGTTGTAGTTATTGGCATGATGAAGGTTGACGATTTTAACCCCGCAGGAGAGATCATCATTGGTTGGCATCGGGTTGCCCCCATTGTGATAATACCTGTCTGTAAACTGGCTTTTGGAGTTGATCTTCTTCACCGGTGTAATTAAAAGTGACCACTCGAAATCGATGTTTTCACCTGCTTTTAGTTCACGCTTTCCGCTATAAACTACTGCTTTTGTTTGGAAAGTGTTTTTTTCAATCCGGAAGCCACCGTTATCCCCGTTATACCAGGAATCGGGAGGAGCAGGATGATATAGATTTAACAAAGGTCCATTGTAGGTTCCACCCCTGAGTTCACACCAAATTCCGGCATGAGTATTGCCGATCCAGAAACTATCATGAGGTCCCTTCCATTTCGCTTCCAGACTTTGCGGTACAGTCGTGCCGGGCAAGCCCATCCCCATCATATATTCGGCCACTTCGTTTTTAAGCGGCATTTCAAGCCTGGTATCGCTGATAGTAACATCTTTTATGGCCTCAAGGTGCAGCTTATAGTTGATGTATCCGTCCGATTCAATGACTCCAATCCCCGAAATCCTGAAATTGGCCGATGTGCTATTCCAACCCCCGGACATTGCCCCTGGCTGGTTTTTCAGTAATTTGACATCCTGAGGCAAGGTAAATTCTTCCTTCCCGTTTTTGGTTTCAACCACAAAGGAGAGAGGGTTAGCCAATAGTTCTGTTTCGGAAACCCGGATCGAACCCGGCATACCGCTTTGGTCGATCTTCAGTAATTTGTCTGTAAGGCGGTAAGTTGAATTGCCCAAAGGTTCGATTGCATCATACGGTTTTGTCGGCTGATCGTCAATCCCCAGGGTTGAATTGAGCCATCGGAGCCGCGAGTGTCTCCAGGGCTCGCTGTCGCCACGGTCTGCCAGAACTTTATCCAGGACTTTAAGGTTAACTTCCACGGATTGCGGCGAACTGCTTTCAGAAACTATCCTGATTAACCCATGATAAATTCCAGCCGGGATCTCTGAGGGAATATCGACTCCTATCCAGAGTGGTTGTACGCCCCCTAATCCAACATCGACCCTCTTCTCAAAAGGTTGTCCGTAAGGTCCGATGCCACCGGTATTAAAGCAGGTCAAGGCTGAAGCGGGAATTTTGAAATTGGGCCCCACAAGTGATGAAAATTCCACCTTTACATTCTTCAGCTCCCTCTTCGAAGCAAAAACCCCGATTTGAAAAGCATAATATTCGTTCTTGAAAGCTTCGCCTGAGAATTTTCCTGAAGGACCTCTCTCCACCCATTTCAGGGGGATCTCATCTTTCATCCGGACCGGGAAAGCGCGATCTTCCGGAAAAATAAGATAGTCTGATTTGAATCTTGTGAGGAATGCCTTTTTTTCGGGTACCGTAGGGATTACTTCCATCGGATAAAAACTATCGAAATCAGAGCGCGACTGGATCCCAACAACTTTCACCTGAGGAAAACTGGTCAGTTTTGATCCGGTTCCAACCTGGTTTTTATCCTTCCATTCCGATGATGGGGCATCTTCTGGTTTGAGATAATCTTTCCCGTAATTTCCGTAATTTTTTTGAACCTCATACGGCATGTAATAAAAATAATAAGTGCCGGGTTTTATTACGGGGCCCAGAAGAATCCTGCACCGCTCATGATTCACTTCCAAACGGTAGATATTTGAAATGGTGTCGCCGGTAGCCGCCGAAACAATGAGGAATCTTTTTTTGCTTGTTCCCGGATCATGCCTGCGCCATACCAGATCCAGACCTACGATATCCGTCGCCTCTGAAATTTCCAGAATAGCCCGGTGGTTCCCGAAGGACTCAGGCCACATTGATTTTGGAACTGAATACAGCGGTTTTGTTAGGCCTGTCTCAGCCATTGCAAAGGTTAAGCAGGCAAAAAGCAGAATTGCAAATTTTCTCATTACTTGTAATTAGAGGTAATAATTTGATAATTTAAAACTTCTGAATGGTTCACATGATTTACAGTCCAAAAAACGGAGACCAGTCTTTCACTGTTTTCAGCCAAATTCAATGACCATTAATCAACTGCTCTCCGATATAGCTTCCATAGCTGGTGATGCAAAAGGAGGAAACAAGGATCAGCAGGCCGATAATCAGTACAACGTTGGTTCCAGGCAGGACAGTTTTCCATTCCTTCATTAGTATACCGACGACATAGCTGAAAAAAATGAGCATCGACATGTGAAGGACCCAGCTTGCAAACTGGAAGTTCCCCATCTGAACATGCCCAAGTCCGTAAAAGAAAAACTGACTGCACCAGAGGGTTCCGGCAAGGGCAGACCATACCCAGTTCCGGAAGAGCTCTTTACCCGAATTCCCAACACCCGGAAGGAACTCCTTTAAAGTCCCTTGCCTGATCCCGGCTATGATAAACCAGATAAAATTAACCACAAAGCATCCGGAGGTCGAAATAATCATCTTGGCATTCCCCTGAAAATTTCCGGCCCCATGCTGTGCTGCGATATCAGCTATGGGTTGACCATATTCGAGCGAGAGATTAAAAACACCCGAAAGAACACCGGCCACGATAGTCAGAAGCAATCCAATCGTCATGTTAAATCCAGGTTTTTCGACGGTAAGTAATTTCAAATCCTTTTCTTTTTTAAATCCGGCCCAACCACACAGTACGACTCCAACCATTGAAAGGATCATCCCGGCCAAAACAATGTCACCGCCCGGTTTTGTGAAAAAACTCCCTAACCCTCCAAAAATCATCAACGGGAAAATGGTCCCAAGCACTGCAGAAATACCGATTGCCATGGTATAAGTCAAGGAATACCCGATATAATTAATTGCCTTACCAAACGACATTCCGCCAAACCCATAGGCTCCGCCTAACAGAAAAGCAGCCCAAAAAGGTTTCGAAGGGGCTTGCGATAATATGGTAAAAAAGGCGGGAACGGTCACCCAACCTACAACAATGGGCATTATTATCCACGCGAAAAGTGATTGTACCAGCCAGAAGGTTCCCCATGACCACTTACGGGTCTGGGTATTGGGAAGGTAACAGCTTGCTGCCGAGGCTCCGCCAATGGCATGAAGGCCGGTCCCAAGCAAAGGATTGGATAGAATCATAGTGGTTTACTGAAATAAAGTTTGGTGACTCTCTTTAATGAAAGTTGGACAGTCGAAAATACGATAATATTTTCTAATCACTACCGTCCGGCAAAAAATCAAAGATTCTTCGCTTTCTCAAAATGGTGGTTAGTATGGACGAAACAGCTACAGGCAATTTTAAAGGGGTTGAGCACATTCATATCAGGAGATTCCTGCTTGAAGTGATATAAATGGCTCCTTTCTATCGTTTTGATTTATATCGTGTTCTACCTAGCTTCCCCACGGCTGTTGATCATTGAACCCGAAATCTTTGTTGCTTCCCATTCCGGTGATACGGACTTCCCTGGTGCTCTTTATAATATTCTCCGGCATAATCCGTTGTCCTGCAGGATGGATAAGTCCCGGATCATCGGCTCCAGGATTCTTAATGGTCGGGGCAATGGGATAGGCATTCATTAATTCAGCGGGGTAAGGTACTAAAAGCCGGGTCAATTCCGACAATGGCAATGTATTTGACAACCAGCTCTTTTCATCCTGGCGATGGAGAATAACCGGCGATCTGTGATGCTGAATTTTTTGGAGCAATTCATTGGCCACAGTGGTAATGATGGCAAAGGAATAGATCAATTCGCTGGTTTCGGGATTTTTCCAGCAGTCCCAAATTCCGGCGAAGGCAAATGGCCGGACCTTGTCTCGCAGGTAAACCAAAAAGGGTTTGTTCAACTTCTCTTTTTCAGGCCCCTCAATAAAAGCGTCTGCAGGGATCAGACAACGCTGACTCCGCAGAGGTTTACGGAAAGCAGGCTTGGTGATTATCCCTTTTGCCCCATTATATGCAGGATTATTGTCTGAGTTATGGTCCCCTTCGGCACGCGCATTAATCAGAAAGGTTGGTTTTGTCATCCATGAAGGGGTCATTCCAAAACGGAAAAGCTGTAATTCGCGCGGACGATCATTTGTAATCACCGGGGCAAATTTTCCAGGGGCAATATTATAGGAAGGAATCAGATTAATGCCTTCGGGAACACTCACCCCAAACCGTTTTTCCAGGACCTCGGCCTTCTGGATAAGAATATATCTGCCACACATCTTACTTTGGTTTTGTTTCCTTAAAAATACAAAAAAGCAAGCCTAAATGAAAATGTTCCCCTACATCAGTTTGGGTGATTTTTCTATTCAAAATCAATTCTCAGCTGCTGATCCTTTTTCTTCGCAGCCCGATACTTCTCAACAATATCATCAATTTCCCTTACACAACGGGTGCATCCGGTACCGGCCTGGGTAAATTTCTGGACATCAGCAGTTGACAGGGCGCCCGCGCGTAAAATCTTCAGGATCTCCGCCGCCGTAACATGGTTACACAGGCAGACCAGCCGTTTTGAACTCATCCCCTGAAATATTTTATAGTCCTTTATCTTCAAATTTAAGATTGAAAACCACCACTTCGGGTGAATTACCAATTCGTACCGGGGGGCCCCAGGAGCCAAAACCCGAGGAGACATAAAAATTGGTATTCCCCTTTTTAAGATAACCCCAGCTCAATTCAAAGACTGCTTTGGTAATATAGTTCAAAGGCCAGAGCTGACCGTGGTGGGTATGCCCTGAGAGTTGAAGGTCAGCGCCTTCAGTGACTGCCTCTTCCAGATTAAAAGGTTGATGGTTCATCACGATAACCGGAAAGGATTTATCCACGCCAACCATTAATTCCTTTAAGGTCTTCCGTCTGTTCTCCTCTCCCATCTGGCGGTTGTCACGGTCATCACGCCCAACAACCTGAACCCCGTTCGGTAATACCAACACCTTATCGCGTAACTCCTTGATATTTATACTTTCCAGATATGGCAATGTCCTTTGGATACCTCCAATATATTCGTGATTCCCGGGAATCGCGTAGACACCCATCCCCGATTTGATCTCCTGCAAATGTTTACCCAGGTTCTTACGAAGCACCGATGCAATATCGCCGTCGACCAGATCGCCGCAAAGAAGTACCAAATCAGGCTTCTGAGCATTAATAATCCGAACTAATTTAGCTTCGCGGTTCTCCCCGATTAATGCACCAAGATGAATATCGGAGGCCATTAGAATCTTCATCTCATGACTTCCTGTAATTTTCTTAGGAACGGTCAGGGAGATCTCCCTGACCCGTGTATTGAGCGCATTGATATGCCCCGCCAGTACCAGACAGGAAACAAAGACCACTGTTCCTAAACCGAGTCTGAGACGAAGAAGTTCTGTTATTTCCGGGAGGAAATGGAAAAAATAATTCAGTAAACGGATCACATCAAACACAAGCAGTGTTAAGGCGAAGTAAAGCATAAACGCAAGCCAGAAAGCCCCGATCCGGTAGATCCATTCACTGGTGAGCGATGAACGGGTGTGTTCAAGAATTTCACCAATTACAAAGCATGAGACAACTAACCAGAATACAATGATATAGGTTCTTCGCCATGAAGGTGAAATTGAAAATGCTTGTAAACCCCTGGTATAAATATAATAATTGAAGAAGAAATAGATTAGTAAAGCGGTTCCGAAAAAGATAAGAAATGATGTAAGACGCATAGCCGGGAAAATTTTATTCAAAAATATACTTTATCAAAGACTATAACCCCCCGAACTGGTAAAAGTTTATATCCCTATTTTAGGGGATTTTATTCACACCATTTTTTTATCTTTGCAAATTATCAAATTAATCGTTGAATGAGATATTCATTAGTCGTAATTTCGCTATTCGCTTTCACTCTATGGTCGTGTAATAACGGAAACCGATGTTACGATTCTGTAGACACCTTCATGGTTACCTCCTTCTCGATCAATGGGTTTAAAACAATTAACAGTCTGGTAATCAAAGGATTAAATCGCAATGACATAGGAGATACCCTGGTGAATAACGCCTTGTCGACTATGACCAAAACTTACAACCTGCCCCTTTCATTAACCGCCGATTCGACTGGGTTTGTATTAAAAACTAACGGGACTACGGACACGCTGTTCATCAGGCATACCATGAACCTGGTGTTTGTATCCAGATATTGCGGATTTGCGCCTGACTATACTCTTAAAGGTTCCCGGCATACATCGGGAATCGATTCCGTAAAAATCTTCCATCCAAAGGTTAATCCACTATCAATACAGTTAGCACCGAATGGTCAAAATATTAGTATCTATTTTAGTCCTGCTCGTCATTAGCAGTTTTCCGGCTTTATCACAAACCAAGAGTGAAGGGTGGCGATACGAAGGTCCCCGTGTCGGACTTGATTTATCACGCTTTCTGCTGAATAGCATGCAGAGCGGGAAAACCACCGGGTGGGAAATACAGGCGGATATTCCTTACAAAGGGAACTTGTTTCCCACTTTTGAAACCGGAATGCAAACGATGAATGACAAACATGATCTTTTTCACTACAAAAACAGCGGCAATTATGCCAGGGTAGGAATTGATATGAATCTTGGAAAATTCGAATCCTTAAAAGATCAGGACTTTGTCTTTATTGGAGCCCGTTTAGGTTATTCTTTGTTTAACCAGCAAACTGAAAGCATTTACAATTCAAACTATTGGGGTTCGATTACCACCTCCTTACCACGTCGCGCAATGAATGCCAATTGGGCAGAGTTAGTATTTGGAATGAAAGGGGAAATCTTTCCCAATTTCTTCTTTGGATGGTCCCTCAGAGCAAAAATCCTCCTTGCTGTCACCAAAGACAACCACATCAAGCCATACGTCATCCCCGGAATAGGCAATACCTCGGGAGGTACTCCTTTTGATTTTTCAGTTGGTATTTATTATCGCTTCCCGATTTTCAAATCCAAAAAAATACCTAAACCCATCAAAATGGGCGGTGAAAAACATCCGGGCCTAAACAACGGGACTGATACCAATGACCAAAATGGCTCGGGCAGAGGGCAGTCTGGCAGAAGCGGGCAGAATTATAACCGCGGAAATTAAGGACGATAGGATTTGCTCATCGAGGTCGGAGTACAAATGATACAGTCAGCCAACCCGTTGTTTTCCTTGTCCAGCTCATCTATAGAATCCTGTTCAGTTGAGCCAATAGTAAATACCCTTAACGCAGGATTCGATTTTTTAAGGTACCATTCAATACCCTGATGCCGGTCACTATGATACGACCCATTGAAATGGATCAATAGCTTACCTGCAGAAAAATTCTTTAAAATAAAATAAGCCATAGTCGCATCTTTTATTGCCTGTGATTTAGGCAGGTTTTGTCCGCCATGCCCTTTGGCCTGTGTGAAAATATCTTTGTAACATGTAAGGGTACTGTCATATTGAATAGGCAGTGGAGATATCCATCTTTTAGCCTCCTCATTAATACTGTCCAATTTTTGTAAACCTTTGGTATATACCATATTTGCATAACGTCTTGGGATATTGGCCGCCACAAACCTCAACTTGTTTCTTTTTGCAAAATCAAGCAGCGGTTTATAATCACTTGGAAAATTAGTCCAGAGTTTGGCTTCATCCTTAAGTGTCTTTTCTGAAACTGCGCCTGACAGATATTCTTCCACTTTGATCTGATCATCAGACTCAAACATTTCAGCACTCAGGATCAAATTCTCCTTTTTATCCGAGTAAAGATCCTTGGTTAGTTCCTGCTCCAGCCAATGATCAATTGGATTGTCATGCTGCTCGCCAAAAAGTATGATATCGGCCTCTTTTGCAGCTTCCAGAAGTTTGGAATAGCGGATCTCCTTCCCTTTTGCATCAAATAACTGATAAGCTGTTTTATCACTTTTGAACGCTAAAACAGGAAGAGAAACAATTGCCAGCAGAATCCATCTTTTCATCGTAGTAAGTTTTAAAGGGAATGCCAAAGATAAAAAAATATTATTTTTGAAAGCCATTGTAAACTTTTGAAAATAATCTGATATCGGACTTAATCCGCTTGGATTTCCCCTGTTAACAGCCATCTTCCGGGTGGGCTCACTGTTTATTCAGAATGACACATCTGTTTCTGATTTTTGATGAATTGAACGTGATCGATTTGTGCCTGAATTTCTCTTCTCCGAATTAAATCTTTATTAATATCTTTGAATTGTAAAAAAAGTGAGTGTGTGATTTAAGTTTCTACAAGATTTGCTTGTTTTTCCTTAGATAACTACCGCTCAGGAATTCAAACAAATTATTGAAGAATGAATAAGTATTTCGTTTTATTTCTCATTATCTCCCTAAATTTCAGTTCATTAACTTCGTATTCTTCCCAATCCCCCCAGAAGGAGATCAAAAATGTAAAAGTGTACTGCGAAAAAGGGATGTTTGGCGGATGGCCGGCAAATTTTGGAATATGGAATTGGGGAAACGAGATTTTAGTGGGTTTTGCCAAAGGATATTATAAGGATCTTGGTCCCAAAATGCATAATATTGACCGTAATAAGCCTGAGCTTCATCTCCTGGCAAGATCACTTGATGGAGGAGAAACCTGGAAAATTGAGGATCCGTGCAGTTCAGGAAGAGGAGATCTGTTCGTTCCAAATCACGGCAGTTATCATGGTCTTGAACGTACCGACGTTAAGCTTGAGAAGGTGGTTGCCTGCAAAGGAATAAATTTTGAACATCCCAATCTTGCATTTACGCTTCGGATGACCAATACTGGCGGCGGAGAATCCCGTTTTTGGTACTCCTATAACAGGGGCCATAGCTGGAAGAAACCCAGTGCGCTACCATATTTTAATACTTTTGGGACAGCTGCGAGAACAGATTATATTGTTGACGGGAAGAAAGAGTGCACCCTTTTTGTTACTGTTGCCAAATCAGATCATAAGGAAGGAAGGGTGATGTGTGTCAAAACTACTGACGGAGGGAAGAATTGGAACTTTGTTTCCTGGATTGGTCCTGAGCCAAAGGAGGGGTACGCCATAATGCCGGCATCTGCCCGGCTCTCCAA
>TBL_comb47_HYPODRAFT_10003597_pt1 | contig 18233 bp, 29 predicted proteins | sample TroBogypolimnion_40_FD_10682 | JGI IMG/M metagenome (IMG submission 10682)
GATGTAATAGGTGGTATTGTTAACACCTCCAATATAAGGGTCCGGACAGGCAAGATGACGTGCAAAGCAATCCTGAACCAGGTTTTCGTCGATCTGTGACCCGTTAAGGTTGTACAGAAGCCCCGAAAAGGATGATCCGACGAGGTTATAGTCCTGTTGGAGCATTTCGTTGGAGATGTTATTGGGATTCTGGTTCTCAGTGACGAAGTTTTGCGTGCATGAGATTCCAATACACAGGATGAAAAGAAAAAATATTTTATTTCTCATATCTGTTATTTTTAGATTTTTAGAAAGTAGCCTTTAAACTAAAACCATACGACCTTGTGGCCGGAACACTGAAAACATCGTTTGACTGCATTGCATTATTGGTGCTCATGGCCTGCTCCGGGTCATAGGGAGCCTTTTTATAAAAGAAAAATAAATTATTGCCAATCAACGAAATAGAAGCCTCCTTAACGGGCAACCTGTATCTCTTTACATCTAAATTATACCCAATGACAAACTGGCCTAACCTTACATTTGTCCTTGAATAGACATAAGGTTCCATAATTTTGTTCCTGTCACCTATGGCCGAATAATAAACTACAGGGTCAATTGTGGTTACAACAGTCGTACCCTGGATTGCATTGATGGGTATGGAACCAGCAACCCTGGCATCAGCACTTCGTTTGCTTACACCATAGGAATCGAGGAATGCTTCTGTTTTGGAGAAGGCCACACCCCCAAATTTCCCGGTAATCAGGAAATTCAGAAAAAAGTTTTTATAATTGATTGTATTGTTCCAGCCAAGGATCCAATCCGGATTTGCATTTCCAACTTTTGTCGGTTCTGTGGCCCTTGTGGGTACACCATTGGCATCAAGGATGATCTGTCCGGCATCGTTTCTGGCAAATTGGTAAACATAGACATCGTTAAATGAGCCACCTGCCTTAACAATCGAAATAAATCCTTCATCATATCCACCTGTTTGGTAATCAGGTTCTGATGCGATCAGCTCCACAATTTTGTTTTTATTGGCAGAATAATTCAGTGACGATTTCCAGTTTAAGNTTTTGGTTTTTAAGGGCTCAGTATCGATGGTCAATTCTACCCCTTTGTTTGTAATCTTTCCGGCATTTACAAAATAATAGGTATAACCTGATCCGGATGGTGCACCCAATGTAAGGGCCTCAAAACGAATTGTACAAACGACCAAGCATGAACGATCTGAATTAGAAGCGAATACCCGTGACTCTGAAAAAACGAATTGTACATGAGCTTGAATTTTGATTGATATTTACTTGAATTATAAACGGGCAAACTTGGCCCAATTACAACCTTACTTTAACAATGATCTATAATACTGCTTAAACGCTGATTAAATAAGGCTTTACGGCCTATAAATACCCCTCTGGATACCTTCTGTTTTGCTCTGGAAACGGGGCTTTTTTTATGCCCGCGCCACATCTGGCCAAAAGTACATAAAAAGACATTGGACGGCCAATTGGACGGCCAAATGGACGGCCAAAAACCAATAAAAATGAGGCCGTAAAGAGGGTGATAAGTACGAAAAACAACTGTTTAAACGTGTTTTATTGACGGTTCGAGGGGGTTTAATACATTTGCAGAGCACCTAAACAACATAAAAATAAGCCTATAACCCACAACAATACAGACAATTATATAGGATAACAAAAAAAACGCACGGCATAAAACCGCGCGTGTGTGATGTTTTGTGTATAAACCGGGGGCAACTGTGCCAGGATAATGCGCCCGGAATGCCTATTGCCATAAACTTATGATGCTGCCTTTCTTTTTTGCCCATACTCACTTGGGCTATTCTTTTCCTCCATCAATTCAATCAGTTTATTTTGAACCTCCACCTGCTGGTGAAGGCTTGTTATTATCTGATCCTTCATTTTACACTTTTCACATTCCGGCGGACCAGTATAACCTGATTGAAAATATTCGGGGTTTTGTAATGTTTTGGGAATTACATTATCGATAATAATCATTTTACCTGTACCAGAAATTAGCCAGTACAAATTTAAATCCTGATTATACTCTATTATTTTTTCGAGAATAGAACTACCAATATCGGCGTTTCGCTTTAATTGGCCACTAAAATACCCATTCCCAATACCCATATCCCTCTCCTGATGCGTAGGTTTAATTCCTTTAAAATCAAAATATTGATACAATCGTTCTATTGCCTTCATGTAATAGTTTTAAAAATAATGAGAATAAACGATAATAAATTTGGAAAAATAGAGAATACTCTATATATTTGTACCATGAAATCAGAACAAATATAACACGTCAATTTTCATTATGAACACGGAGACCAAAATAAATAAAGTAACCCCCGAGCAACATGCCGAAATCTGCAAGAAGCTCCGCCGTGGAGACTCGCAGTTGATAGCCGAGATACTTTGTGGCCGGTACACAAAGGAAACTGTCTGGGCAATGATAAACGGTAAGCGGACCATGAAGCCGGTTGTCTATCATGCAGCAATCAGATTGACAAATACAATAGAGAACCTTAAAAACGAAGTACAATTATGAGAACATCATCACGGATTTTTGCAGCGCTGTTTTTGGCACTTGGAATTTTTTGCATTGGCGCGGTAATTTACGGCGCAACCCACCAGGTTTACACCGCTGGCATTTGCCTGGCAATGGCATTGGTACTGATGGCAGATGCCACCAGGGAGATTGAGAAAATAGACAAAAACAACCCTTTAAATTAACACTCAATGAAAAACGAAACGAGAGCCAACGCAGTAGAGCAGTTATTTACTTCCATAAATCGGCAATTTTCTCAGGGGGCACAAAATCCAATAAGAATTCCTGAGCAATATAAAGCGTTACTTCTCCAGAAATATGGCCCTCCTGGTAAGGATAGTCCAGGGGCCGGTAATAGCTGCTTGGAAATGGGTACTGCGGAAGTTGCTTGTGAAGCTGAAAAAACACATCTACCCCAACACCAAATAGAAACGATTTGCCAACAATGCCGGAAATTATCTTCCGAAGGTCTTTGGCCGAAATTTGCGTTGACTGGGTGGAGCGCAGGAAAATTAAGTCGGTTATGCTGTTGTCTTCAGTTTGACCGGTGGAACCGACTGAGGGAGAAAACTGGTGGCCCTCAGATATCGAATACTCAAGTCCGTGAAGCCATGCAATGTTTCTAAGCATACCGTGCAATGGCGGACGATAGGTCTCCGGGTTTGCCCCACCTAAGTATCCAATAACAACATTGAGCCTGAAATTCTTTTTTCTCTTTGCCATGATTTCGGTTTTTTTATTTGACACCCCGAAAGTAAACAAGATTCAACCTATTTCAAAATGGAATACTGCAATAACGAGCTTTGTGTAACCGCTGATTGGTTGATCAATGAGGCTGAAGTGATCACCAGGCATATGTATGACCATATGGTAAAGCGCAAACAAATCCGCGTGGTTCGCCGTGGCTGTCGTAATACTGAAGCCGCAGTTGCTTACGGAAGCATACCCGAACGCCTCCGCAGCTTGATCGAAGAAAAAAAAGGCAACATCAGGGATGAATTTACCCGAAATTTGTTGGTCGAAAATATCGAACAGGACTCAAAAGCCTCAGAGTTCTTTTCGCAGTACATGCTCCCCAACCGCCACCACCTTCCCGAAAAGGTACAGCGCGAATACTACACCAACGCCATACTGCTAAATGCCTGTAACCGGATGATCAATGACAGAAAAACATTTAGAAAGGTTCGCAGCCATAGCACCCCGCGCATGTGGGATGAACTGTCAAAGTTGATAGAGGACCTTACATCTGCCACCTATCTGCACACGCTCCCCGCCAATGCCAGGCGTTTGGAGGACCGGTTCAAAAAGTACATTGCCGAGGGTTACGAAAGCCTTATCCACCGAAATTTCTGCAACAAATCTGCCGCCAAGGTGAACGATGACATTAAGGAAAGCCTACTTACCGAACTGATAGGCGACCCGCGCAACCTCGACAATGAACAGGTGCGTTCGCTGTACAACATCATAGCCGAAAAGATGGGGTGGAAGCAAATAACAGCCTCGGCGGTTGCGGTATGGCGCGAAAAGCTTGAGGTGGTAACTCACCCAGGGCGCAGGGGCGGCACCGACTTTATGAACACGGTTGCCATGCAGGTAAAACGCTCACGGCCTACCTCCCCGCTTTTCTTCTGGACCATGGACGGATGGGACGCTGAACTTCTTTATCAGGCGACCTCAATTAATGACAAAGGGCACAAAGTCACAACCTACACAAACCGCCTAACTGCGGTAATCGTTCTCGACCCCTGCATCAATTACCCCATCGGGTATGCGATTGGCACCCACGAAACCCCGCAACTGATCACGGAAGCCCTCCGCAATGCTGTAAACCATACCGCCGAACTGTTTGGCCAACGCTACCGCACCCACCAACTACAGAGCGACCATTACGCAATTAAAGCACTTACCCCATTGTATGAAGGTATGGCCGAAAAGGTTACACCGGCGCGGGTCAAGAACGCAAAAACGAAGGTAGTTGAGCCTTATTTCAAATATTTTAACAAAACGTATTGCCAACTGATGCCAAACTGGAGCGGCTTTGGTGTGACCTCCAAAAAAGAGAACCAGCCAAACGTTGACTTCCTGAGCCAATACCGGCACAACTTTCCAGACCAGGAAGGGTGCAAAAAACAGCTTGAAGGTATTATAGCCATTGAACGAAACAAAAAGCGTGACCAGTTCATGGAGCTTTGGGGCAACCTTACGGAATCTGAAAAGCTTCCTTTGTCCTGGTCTCAATACCTATATTATTTTGGCGCCGAGACAGGCTTTAAAAACCTGTTACAGGGTCCTGGTTTGCTGATGAGCATCGAAGGTGTCAAGCATACTTACGACTGCTTCGACCTTTCGTTCCGCGAACATGCCTCAGTGCGTTGGGCTGTAAAGTACGACCCTGCCGATACATCGAAAGTATTGGCAATAAACGAGGACGGGACACTTCGCTACGAGCTTGAGGAAAAATACGTGCAGCCAATGGCACTGCAAGACCGTAAGGAGGGCGACTATGCACAGCTTGAGAGGGTCAATACATTCAACAATGTATTGATAGAAAGCATAACCGAAAAGCGCAAGACCACCGCTACCGCCATTGGCGAAATGTTCAACGAAAATCCTTCCCTTAATGATACGCTCACCAAGTTGATACTGGTGGACAGTAAAGGGCAACATAAAGACGCAAGGAATGCCAACCGTCTGGGAGAGGCCGCTCCAAAAGCAATTAAAAAGGCCTCTCCCGTTATGGAGGACGTTGAAGATGAGGAGATAAATTTAGGTAAAATGATATGATCCAATTCAATAAACACTAAAATCAAAAATCGAAATGGAAACAACAAAGAAAGATCAGATCGTGGAGAAGCTCAGGGAATACATTGCCCGGTTCGACTCTCAAAACAAAGCCGCCAACTCTCTGAAGGGTGTAAGCTCGGCAACCATCAGCCAGATGGTGAACTCCAACTGGGAACTGATAAAAGACGAGATGTGGCGCAACGTGGCCGCACAGATCGGGATGAACGATGGCGAGTGGGTTGGTGTAGAGACCCGCGATTTTAAGATCATGACCAGGCTAATGCAGGACGCCCAGTTGCACAGCAATGTTTACGCTGTAACCGGTGCCGCCGGAACAGGAAAAACCTTTGCAGCAAGGCAGTTTGCAAGCAGTAATAGGCGGGTTTACTTTATTCAGTGTGCCGAATTCTGGAATAAAAAGATGTTCCTGCAAGAACTTATGGCCGCAATGGGGCGCGAAACTGCCGGACTTACCATTGGCGAAATGATGTACGATGTTGTAAGCGAACTTAAAAAGCAGCAAAACCCGCTTATCGTGTTCGACGAGGCCGACAAACTTGCCGATTTCGTGCTCTATTTCTTCATTACCCTATACAACCAACTCGAAGACCAGGCGGGTATCGTGCTTTGTGCCACCAACTACCTTGAGAAACGGATCAACTGGGGCGTAAAGCTCAACAAAAAGGGTTACAACGAGATATACAGCCGCATAGGGCGCAAATGTGTAACGCTTAAAGGATTGTCAGCCTCCGACATTTCGGCGGTCTGTATGGCCAACGGCGTAACCGAAAAGGCACAATTACAGGAGATAATTGCCGACAGCGAGAGCGACCTGCGCCGTGTAAAACGCAAAATCCACGCTTTAAAGAACATCGCGTAAAAATCGTAGGTACGCGATTAATCGCGTACCTACATGGGTTCATTTTATGACTGAAAAGAAGATAAACAGGGCGCGCACCTATACGGACTTAATGAACCAGAAGGCCACCGCGCTCGACTTTACCGGCGACTGGCTGAGGAGCATCGGACGTCCGGAGCTAACCGGATCGTGGTTGATCTGGGGAAACTCGACAAACGGAAAAACGCGCTTTGCCCTTCAGCTTTGCAAATACCTGGCAACTTTCTGCCGCGTGGCTTACAACTCTTTGGAAGAGGGCGACAGCCTGAGCATGAGAAACGCGATACGCGACGTGGGCATGAACGATGTTAAGGGAAACTTCCTGCTGTTGGACCAGGAGCCTATTGAGGAACTCCGCAAAAGGCTACTGAAGCGCAAAAGTCCCGATGTTGTCTTTATCGACAGTTGGCAATATACGGGGCTGAACTATACGGAGTACAAGAGGCTAAGGGCTGATTTCAGAAATAAGCTTTTTATCCTGGTAAGCCATGCAGAGGGGAACAACCCCGAGGGGCGAACGGCAAAATCTATCCGTTACGACTCGTTTGTCAAGATCAGGGTCGAAGGTTACAAGGCATTTCCGGCCAGCCGGTATGGGGGCAACGAACCCTTTACAATTTGGGACAAAGGCGCGGAAGAATATTGGGGATCGAAATAAAATTTGAATTAATAACTATCGGAATTATGAAGACTACAACAGACCATCAGCAGGGGTTGCTGCTGAAAAAGTTCCACACAAAATGCACCATGGCGGGATTGACCGCCGATGAAAAAGCCGTTCTGGTTGGGTCGTTTGGATACGAGAGCAGCCGCGACATGAGCCTCGCAGACCTCCTGCGGGTGTGCGACATGATCGACGCAAAGCAAAACCCGGCACTGGCCGAAATTGACACCTGGCGCAAGCGCGTAATGGCTTCGATTGGCGGTTGGTTAAAGGTGATGGGCGTACAAACAACACCCGAAAAAATAAAGGCAATTGCCTGTAAAGCATCGACATTTGAAAAGTTCAACGACATACCAAAGGAGCGTTTGAACAACCTGTATTATGCCTTCCTGAAAAAGCAGAAGGATTTTAAGCGCGTGGATGCCATACATGCCGAGCAATTGGAAACCCTGCAATACCTGAACTAATGGAAATAAAGAAGTACCACACCACCGCCGTACAGTTATGCGGCGACTGCTTAGGCGAAGGCTTTAAATTAACGACCGTTGTGGTTTACCGACACGGCTCGACCGACGACCAGGAGCGCACCCGCTGCGCCACCTGCGACGGCACCGGCAGGGTGAAGATCACTAAGGATATTACGCTCACCATTGCCCCACACGTTCAACACACCGTATTATGACAATAAAACCGCTTAAAAATGGGAATTGTATAGTGCTGCCCGATATGTTTGAAGGGACCTATTCACAATGTATTGATTATATCAAAACCAAAAAATGAAAACATTCTAAAATTATGGATCAGATATCACAACGAAAAGTAACCGACGCGGGGTTTACGATACTCCGTCCCGACGATCAGCCATCACCACGGATCAAGTACAAGTCAATAGCGCAGCACGAGTGGAAAACATTTGCAAAGTTCGAAACCAAAGCGGCCCGCGACCGCGAACTGGCAAAGTATCTTGAGTTATCAACCTTCATAAGCGACTAATGGCAAGGCACGAAAAAACAGCTACCCGCGTAAGCGACCGCGAAATGATACTGGGCATACGCAAGAACATGGCACAGGAAATAAGCGAACTTGAGGCAAAAATGGACATCCTAAAAAAGGAAATGGCCAGCGGATATGATGTGGAGATTGCACGTAAGATCAACATCCTGAATTACCGCATAGAAGTCGCCACCTGCCGCATGAACGGCGAATGGGCAAAGGGCAACCATTTGGAATTTCACGAAATAGCAAGCAAACACTAAATAAGATGGACATTAAACAACAATTCAGGAGCAAAGGGGAGGTTAAACAGTTTGTGACCTCTTACATGCCTATCCTGGTAAGGAACAAAAATGGGAAACTTCAAAGCCCATTCACATCGGGCGCGGCTTTCGACCTCGTTATTGAGGGATTTACCGAGGCTATTTGGGATAAAATAGTTAACCAAACAACTGATTAAACAGTACTTAAACGATGATAAAAATAATAAAACGTTCAGAGGTCAAGCCTACCATTTACGACCTAAAGGTTAGGATTATGGTCGAAGGCATTGAAACGGCTTGCAACGGATATGCCGATTTTAAGGCTCAGTTTGCCGAAAAAATTAAGCAGATACAGCAGCTCAACAGCTTTTCGTGCGAACAATCGTATAGGCTAATAGACAAGGGATTCTACCTTCAGGTATGGCACCGCAATACCCAGGGCAAAAACGACAGGCTTATTTTAGAAGTATTCGACATTGCACAACAAAGCACAATACAATTCAATGATTAAACTAACACAGCGAAGTTGTATGTACAACGCTTTTGATTTAAGGCTGATTAAAATGCTCGACAGCTTTATATTAAAGGTTGATACCCTTGCACAGTTTGAATCAGAATTTAAGGTGCAGATGGATAAGGTGCAGGGGTTTGGCAGCATGTTTAAAGCCGCATTTTTTACCGAAAGGGTTGGGGACTTTGTACAGGTAAAGCGACTAAACCTGAAAGGGCCACCAGATCGGATTTTGTTTGACGTGACAGACACAAAAAAAACAGTTTTATAATACCAATTAAACAATTTTTAAAATGAGCAAAGAGATCAATTTAAACGACCTGTCACCGGAACAGGTTAAAGGCCTGGTAGAGCAATTAAAAAAGCAGGAGGCGGCAAAGAAAGAACGCGAAAAGGCCGAAAAAGACCAGTACCGAGTAATTGTAGGGCAAACAGTTGGTGAACAATTTAAAAAGCTGGAGGAGATAAGCAGCAACCTGAGCATTGCCAAAGCAGATATTTACCGCCAATTTGCTGCAATAATAGAGCTTAAACAAGAGTTGTACGGGTCGAAGAGCGGCCAAAGCAGCCACACCTTTACCGATGACGATGGCCGGAGAATTACTATAGGCTGGCGGCAGGTCGATTCGTTTGACGATACCCTCGACATGGGCATCACAAAGATACGCGACTATATTGCTACCCTGGCAAAAGACGATAATTCGGCAAAGCTCGTTGAGATGATCAACCAACTGCTGAAGAAAGATGCAAAGGGCAACCTCAAGCCAAACCGGATCCTCGACCTGCGCAACATGGCCGACAAAATTGGCAACGAGGAGCTGAGTAAAGGTGTGGAGATCGTTCTTCAATCGTACAAGCCCTCGCGCTCGGTGATCTTCGTGGAGGCTTCAAAAAAAGACAAGCAGGGTTCCAATGAAAGCGTTGGCCTGTCGATTACTTCTGTGCCGTTCCCAGAAGGATACGCGCCAAACTTTGATGTATTCAAATAATATGGACGAGGTTCAATTCGTGGAGGCTGTGCGGGAGATGCGCAGCCTCCAAAAGGAGTGGCAATACTCAACTTTCCAGTCTAAGGGAGCAATTGCACGGGCAAAGGCTGAAAGGTTGGTGGATGAATTTTTAAAGAACATGGGCTTCGACTCCGCTAAGCTACAAGGCTTCGAGTACGAGTAGATACTCCCGATAACAGATGAATCACTAAAAAAAGCATAACATGGAATTACTCTTTATCGTCTATTTTTCTATCAATGTGGGTCTGGCCGTTTATTACCTGGTCACAAAATACGATGGCGCAACCACAGCACGGGAACGCAGCGCACTTAAAATTATGACGGCACTGTTCCTCCTGTTTGGATGTATTGACCTTATTATGCGCCCAGTTGTAATGTTTCTCAGGGCTTTGCATGTGAAGTTCTTTTTTGAGTTCTATTTTACCCATAAATGGGACAATGTGCCGCGCAAGAAGCTGAACAGGCTGAGCGGGAAATATAGGGCCATAAAAAACAGCGGCCATAACAGCTTTAGGCATCGTATATTTAAGCTTTGCGCACGAATGATCTTTAAAAACAACCGCTATGGATATGAATTCTGATACAACTATCAATCAAAAAAAGTATGACATTTTAGAGCTTCAAAAGATGGAGCTTGGCGAGCTTTACAACGTGGCACTATGGAACCAGGTGGATACCCTGAACAAACCCAAACAGCGGATTATTTACGATATTTTGGACAACCAGGTTGTGATAAATAATGCACCATTCGTAGAGACGATGCATGCATCGTCTCTACGAAAGAAACGGGTTTACCTAGTCGCCAAAGTATCGGGTTTGGATTACAGGGAGGTAAAGGCAAAATATGAGGAGGCGCGCAAAATTGTTGAAGGTTACGGCCACATTGCGGTTATCCCGACAGACCACATCCCAGCCACGGCAACATGGCACGAAGCGATGAGGCAGGCCATCCCACTAATGCTTTCGTGCGACGGTTACGCGCTGGTCGATGAACCGCATACTACAGCCGGTGGCTTAATAGAACATACGGTTGCAACCTGGTTAGGCTTCACAAAATTTACATTTACCGAATTTTACTAAAAACCCCTATCATGGCCGAAACACTACTGATCATCGCAATGGGATTCTTTGCCTTTATATCTTCAAAAATGGAAAAACCGGAATATAGCCGGGACATCGACCCTCCACCAACCATTGCCGGGGACAACGACCCTCATGAGTATGACCTAACGCAATACTTCGACACGGATGAAGACAATGTTATATTCCCTCACTAACGGGATTAAGAATGGAAAAATATTTTTTAGGCTACCGCCGAGCCAGGCATGTAGAGAGCCAGTACACAGAAAGGCGGAATAGTGCCCTGATTTCACGGTATTACTACCTCAGCGAGATAAAGCGGTTACGGTTCGACGATGTTACAAGTAGGCTGGCAGCCACTTTCTTTTTGTCAGAGGGATATATAATGACATTGCTTGGCCAAAGTGCCGCCGATTTTGCAGCTATCTGTAACAGCAGGCCTACCCGCGAATCGTTACGCGCCGAATGGCCCGAATTTGATTGGAATTAATTTAAACCCGTTGGGACGTTGCATTCAACGTCCCAACATAAAAACAAAATAACATGTTTAAAAATTTTTTTGATTTCTTTTCGCCCATTTTTAAGGCCGGATATTTTAAAGAGCTGTTTGGGGGCGACATGGCTTTGTATAATTACACAACTGCAAGGGATGTTCAGTTTGTGGTATTTGTATCGTGGAAAAACCCACTTTTCGATATTTGGTTCAATGGCTACGACCAAAAGATAACCATCCTTAAAATTACGTTCGAACGCTACGACCACAATTCAAACATTCCGGCATGGTGACCCAGACGCCACGCCACCGGAGGCTAGATCTGATCAACTCTATGCCATTCGGGTCACAAAAAAGCATTGCGAAGATTGTTGGCACGTCAAAAGGCTATGTTTCTTCAGTTCTGAACGGGCGCAGTTCGCAGACAAGCGAAACGGGCATTAACATTATCCGTCTTGCAGAGCGTTTCTCCCACGACGCTCACCGGCGAGCCAATAACCGTAGGGAAGTTGCATGCAACGTTCCTATACAAAACATAAAACAATGAAGCGTAAAACATTGGGCGAGCAGCTTAACCCGATACTCGTAGAGATAGAGGGCGTTATTATGGAATACAATGCGGAGGTTGGCAAAAAACCAGGTTACCCCATTGCCGCTTTTAGGGCTGCCTGCCAAATTTTTATTTCGGCGATTATCGACAAAACATTTGAATTAATGGAGGCAGAACACATTGATGAGGAGGATAGAGGTAAAATGGCCACCAAGGCGGGTGAGGACATTAGGCAACTGGTAAAGACTTACACCGGCATCGACTCATATGATTTGTACAAATAAAGGGCTGTGCCTTGAAAAATTGCGCCTGGTGCAGAGGCACGCTATTAAAATTAAGTGCCGCAGTTGCGCACATTGTACACGGGTGGAGGGTTATGGTCGCGACAAGTTTTATTGCGCCACCCGCCGCCACCCACACTTCAGGCTTGAGCAATTACAGGTAAAGTTTAACCAGGAGTCTTGCGCCTTGTACGAACCAATAATTAAATGTTATTTTAACACTGTTTAATTATAAATTAAAACTTAAAAAATGAAGACAATTTTCAGCGTGATTTTGATGTTTGCCGTTTGCTCGCTTTACGCACAAAAAAAGGAGAAAAGAGAAAGGGCGCAGGATGATGTTTACGCCACAGGCGAAAGCTCCACTTCCAATGCCGGAAACCAGGCACCCAAAAAAACATATAAGATTATTGTTAAAAATGAGCTTTCGGCAGACGATAATTTTAAGCTTGTGGGGCAGACACTTATTGAAAATGGCTACACAATTGAGGCTAAGGATAAAGAATTTTATACCATAAAGGCAGCAATGAGGCCAGTGCCAAAAAGCCCGGCTGTAATGTACTCACTGTCGTTTATTGTGAAAGATAAAGCGGTAATTGTGTCTGGTAAGTATGATTTGATCTTAAATGGGACTCCCACTAACGATAGCAGGTTCGACAAAATTGAGAATAAAGGTATGAGGGGTTCACCCACTAAAGATGCTTATTTGGAAATGGAAAATTTTGCATCTAAATTGGGTACTACATTTGAGTATGTTACAGAGTAAATAAATATGGAATACAAAAAAAAGGGGCTTAATCAGCCCCTTTTTTTATGCCTTAAATTTTATACCAACGTTTCGGTTACGGAGCATACCCATGTTGTTTTGAACACGATAATGCCATCGCTGCGGCGTTCGCGCTCGGTGGTAAGCCTTTGCAGTTTGCCGTGCAGGGTTGGATTTGTATTTGCAATTTGTTTATCAATTTCAGACCTTTGCCTAATGATGGTCAACGAGGCGTCGAAAAGTGCCGTTTCGGTAAGGTTGCTTTGGTCGTTGGTTTTGCGGTAAGCAAAGCGGGTAACCACTTGCGCGGTACCATATTGGTTGAGCAGGTCGCCCGCCTCCCATTGTACGTTCTGTACGTCGATCAAAAGGCAGGGCAACAATGCAACTGGTTTGTAATTTCCATTATCGTCAATGGCCTCCAGTTGCCCTTCATCAGCTGATACCTGTTTTAACCAGGTTAAATCCTTGCAGGCGTTAAAAATAGTCTTAAAAATATCTTCCATTTTTTAAAATTATGGTTGGTTGTTTATGCGGCGCAATTCGGACTGTACAATTGTCCTCAGCTTTGCGCTAAGGACTGCCGATTTGCCCAGGAACTTGCGCTGCGGTATGTGTATGGCGTGTGCCTTTGTGCGCGGGAGGTTGCGGCCAGCGGTAGCGAGCCTGTTGGCAGCTGTGTTGCTTACCCATGCCAGTTTGCCCTTTTTCCTGTCGAAAAAAAAAGCAGTCCCTCCGGGGTGGGCAATTGTACCGCCTTCGTTGTGTATGCGGGCATAGGGCAATGTAGTGCCAACGGTTACAGAATTGCTCCCCTGGCTCAATATCTGTATATCTTTAAACAGGTGCCCTGTGCCTTTACCGATCAAAACCCCCCGCCCCGGATCGGTGTTGCCCTTGCGCCCCGGCCATGTGCTTACCCCGTTATCGACAAAGCCCCCCTGCCTGAAATTCTCCTTTGTATGCCTCACAGCACACGCTCCCAACAGCGGCGGCAGCCGCCTGATAGCGGCCTGCGCCCGTGCCTGGAGCGTTGCAAGCGATACATTGTTGGAGGTAAGCCTTATCATTCGGCAAGCGAGTTGATGTATTTGTCTGCCAAATCAGCTGCCACATTTTGCGAGGCGTCGGATGATCCAGCCATCGTTGGGTTATCTTTTGTAAAAATCTCGCCTGTTTTGCCAGGATTGTTGCTGAAGGCCTCCGGAATATTGGGGAGGCTTATGGCCGTAATATCGGTGGGTTTTGCGTTGGGATCGGTAACCTGTACCACGTCGCAGCGGCAGTTCCAGTCGTTTGGCGGGTAATAGGTGTCCCAGAACGGATCATCAACAGGGCGGATCACACCATCAAGGGCAGCATGGTCATCGCGTACACGGTCGTCTTTTACTGTTATATATTCGAGATATGGCATAACATCGGCATCGTCAACATACCTCTGCCATTTTTCTGCCATCATGCCGCTACTGGTCGCAGTGTTCCATTCGGTCTGCATCCAGTTTTTGTTATACTGTATGTTGAGAGTATCGGCCACTGACCTAAACTTTTTGAAAGTAAGCGGGTTGCCGTCTGCCCCCACCATCATTGCCGCCATGTCGCGTGTCATTGCCTCTGTTTTTGCCGCACTGAACTTAAACGCATTTTTAATAAGTTCCTCGCCCAGCACCCGTCGCGAACTGTTGAAATCATAATTGGCAATTGTGCCATAACCATCCTCTATTGCAGCGATCAAATACCCGCTTATCAGGCTTATCATGCCCTCGTCAACTGTGAACCCTACTGGAAGGCTATTGTCGTAGATCATTTTTGCAATACGGCGGGCTTCTGTTTGTGTCCGTGCCGTAAACTCATCAATTGGGTCGGCCATTCCCATCAGCGTTTCAAATAAATTTTGTATCCTTTCTGTAAAATTAGCTTTAGCGGGTTTACCTGGTTTGACCTTTTTGACCTTTTGGACAGGTTCGGCGGGTTTGGCAGACGGATCAACAGGTGGAATATTGTCCGCGGGTGTGCCCGTTATGGGTCGGATCTGATTCGGATCGGCTACCTGTGTAGCGGTTTTTTGCAAATTTTCCATTACTTTTTTTTCCGTTTCAGCTTTCAAAACGTCGTAATCCTCGGGTTTTGGGATATCGAAAGTCTCGTAAATGTAATCATCTGAGATGGGCACCCCCATTGCCTTTATTTTTACGATCATGTCGAGCAGAACGGGCGGTGCAAGCTCCTCAGTATCCTCGTAAACAAACGAGCCACCGGCAACTGGGAACCCGTGCAGTGTGAGCAGCGTAGAAAAGTCATCGTTAAGGATCGAAAGGATATCCGCCCTGTCTTCATTGAACACGTCCTCTTCGCTGCGTTCATGCACCTCACCCAGGGCGCGTGCACCTTTATTTCCAGCTTCGCTTGTGAGTGTAGATCCGACGATCAATTTTGATATTTCTGCATTGCAGGCATCTTTCAAGCGGTCGTAAATGTCGCCTGTAAGGTTTGTACCACCTGCATCAACTGTGATATCGGTCCCTTCAGGATATGCAATATAGGGTGCGCCGCCAAGGCTTTCGAGCATCGATAATAGTGCATCCTTACCGGCGGTGTCGTTGGGGTTATATTTACCCTTCCGGAGCGGGCGGCCAAATAGCTCTGCCAACTCTGCCCAGTCGCCAAACCCGCCGCGCTTCCAGATCACATATTGCGCTGCTGGCATCAAAAGCCCAAGGTTGGTGTTGCCACCAGCTTCTAAAATATAGTTTGTTTCGGGGGGAGTGCGGAACCCGATCCCTGTAGAGTCGCCTTCGTTGATGGTCACGATCCCAAATTCGGCTATTACATGCTTGCGTGGGATAAGTTTATAGACCAATTTACTGCCAGTAAAGTCGATCTGTACAAGCGTATGCCCATAAAATTTTGCATCGTTAAGGTCGCTCAGCATGGTGCGGAAACTTGCGGTGTTAAGGAAGCTGTTTACCTCGTTAACCGGAACACCATCTTTGACAAAAGTTATGGGCATGGCCCTTACTGCACGTCGCCGCTTGTCGACCACGCTATGAAGGTGGCCATCTAGCATCAAATCTTCGTACAGGTTGAGCAGGTTGCGCCTTCGCGGACTGATGATGCTTTCGGCGGCCTGTATTGCCGAGCGCCATGTCTGTATATCGACATTTGACCGGTTTGCCTGCTTGAGTACAAGCTCGCTAATATTGATCGTACCGGTCGCCCCGGCCTTGCGGTTAATTTTTGCCATGTTAATAATGATTTGAACGTTTATTATTCGATCCGCCCGTTATCGGGCTGTAAGTGGTTACAGCGGCAGTAATGTTGATCACAACAGTGCCCAGCTGTGCGCCTTTCAGGTAGTCGATTGCAGCGGTGTACCTGTCGCGCCGCGCACCGGGTATTGAGGTTGGATCGACATAAGTCCAGATATGGTAAATTGCCAGGTCCTTGGCTATCATCAAAAGCATTTCATTCCTGTTTGCCGCTGTTTTTCCAAGTTCGGTGTCAATATCATATTTGGTCGAAAGGTAAGAGCGTAACTGCCCAACAGCCTGATTGCAAGCCGTTGTAATTACCGATGCGTCCTGAGAGAAGTCCAGGGCTTCCAGAAGGGCTTGTTCGATGCTCAGCTGAAGGTCTGATTTTATAAGGTACATAATTAAAATATTAAGTTTGCCGGTTAAAAATGTTTTTTGCCCCCCTTGCGCACCCCGATTATTGGGGGCTCGGAAGAAATTATTTTTTGGTTCAGGATGAACACGCCACCTTCGATGGCATCGGGGCCATCGATGTGGCTGGTGGTGTTTGCGGCAAAGTTGCGGAACTGATCTTCGAGGCGGAGCATGTGCGGGTTCGACTTTTCAGCCTCGTTAAATATAAGCCTCCCCTGCCGGTTCAGCGGCTCAAGGTTGCCCTCGATGCGCGCAAATTTGTCGGGCTTTTTGCGTATGTCGGGGGTGATGTGGACGTAATGCCCCTTTGCCTTCCCGGTTGTGAAAAAAAGCGGCTGGAATACCTGCTCATAAAAGGGATCCTGAAGGGAGTTGTTTTCGATAAGGTTATAAACCTGGCTCCGGTCTTTTACATACGCCTCGATGTCGTAGTACCACTCCACGAAACCCGCATTTTTGATCTGTTCCAAAAAGCCGGTAACGATGTAGAATTTCCCTTCCAATTGCCCAACCAGGAACAACGCTTTGTAACAGTTGTCCTTGTTTTCTTTGTTACTGGGTGCGGGGTCGCCATATGCAACCAGGAACTTGAACTCCGACAGCTTTGGACACGCTCCCCAGGTGACCTCCTTAAATACGGTCCCTTGTATGATGGGGTTGTTATAGTACTCTTTTTGAACCGAGTTATAACTGATCTTCGACAATAGCCAATCTATATGCGCCTCGGTATTTTTGTCTGGCCAGGTGCTTTTTCCGTTCTTGTCGCGGATGTTGATTGTATCGACATGATCGGCCTTGTCGCTTGAGCGGGCTATAATGCTATTTTTTGAAATAAGGTTGCCCTGGAATACGATCCGCACATTGCCCGACACGGAAACGGTAGGTATCAAAGCCTGTTCGACCCAGTCCCACGTATCGGAGACCCGCTTTTCGTTGCGGCACCGCTCGTCCGTATCTATATCGTCGATCCTTATCACATCGGGCCTTACGGCCTCGTTGCGCGTTCCACGTGGCGACTGCCCCGCGCCGATTGCCCGGAAGGAACAGCTTTGGCGGGTTACAAAGTCGCCCATTTCCCATTGTCGGAAACCTTTCTGTGTACCATAGTCGGATATCAGCCTGGCATTGCTCTCAAGGTTGATCATGTAGGGCATCAGAAGCTCCTCGGCATTGTCGTAGGTGTGCGACACCAACAGAAAGTTCCGGGCACGGTCTGTCATTGCCATATAAAGATCTTCCATCATACCGCGTGTCGATTTTGCCAGCTCACGGCTCCAACGGCGTACCTCGTACCAACGGTTATTCTTTAACAGCCTTTCGGTTGCCTTGCGGTGGAAAGCAGCCGATGGTGAGGAGTAATAGGCAGGGAAATAATAGGCGAACCAGCTCTCGGAGTTTTTCTCAAGCTTTGCTATCCTTGCGCGGCGCGATATCTCGTCCTCCACGGGCAGCGGGGTACTGCGCATAAGATTGTCGCGGTATGCCTCCCATCGTTCTATCTGTTCCTTTGTGCTTTTTACTGCCATTGCTAAATCATTGTTTAATCATTGTTTAAACGTTGCGCAGTTGCTCTTTTATAAAAGAGTCCTGCAACCCTATCATTTTTTTTGCAAGGGCAAAATCGGCGTCCCGTAGCCAATTGCCAAACTTTATAAATACGTCGATGTAAACTGATATCGAAAGGTCTGTCTCCAGGGCTTTGGCCGCTGCGCTGAGCTTGCAAAGTGTATC
>TBL_comb47_HYPODRAFT_10003598_pt1 | contig 18231 bp, 16 predicted proteins | sample TroBogypolimnion_40_FD_10682 | JGI IMG/M metagenome (IMG submission 10682)
CGAGCCGCCGTTGCGCATGCAACTGCCATGATTGTCCCAATCGTGCAAATACAGACGGAGCGTGCCATTTTCTTCATAACTTTCTCCCCTATTAGCATTCCAAACACTCCTTCAAGTTGTTATAACTCCAGCAAATACAACAATTCGTGTGCATTTTCAGAAAACCGTATTACCTTTACAGGGAAGCAAAGATTGACACAAGAAAATAATAACACTATTTTAAAAATGATGTTATTTTAGGGGCGGCAAGGGGAAGAATGAGCATAAACACCCGGTCTATACAGTTCAACCGCGTGACCAAAAGCACTCAGTCGCTGCAGACAGCGGCTACGGAGAAGATCTATGGACTGGCTTAAATCTGTCATTGAATATGGGATTGTTGGATTACTGGGCTGCCTGAGCGTTGTGGTGGTGGCTATTGCCATTGAACGCTACCGTTTTTTTAAAGGCCTTTGTCTTGGCGATTTTCAAGACCGCCGCATTCTTGAACTGAGCCTCACCCGCCGGCTGCATTTTATCGCCACCATCGGCAGCAACGCACCTTATATCGGGCTGTTAGGAACAGTTCTCGGCATAATGCTGATATTTTACAGTATGGGGCAGGAAGGTATGGTGGATTCGGCCCGGATCATGATCGGGCTTGCCCTTTCCCTGAAGGCAACGGCTGCGGGCCTGCTGGTCGCCATCCCGGCGGTGGTCCTCTACAACCTGCTGCTGCGCCGGGCCAAGGAACTGCTCCTCACCTGGGAGAGCCAACATGGATGAGAGAGGTTTCGACAGCATCAACGTGATTCCCTTTATCGACATCATGCTGGTGCTTCTGACCATCGTGCTGACCACGGCGACCTTTATTGCCAACGGGACGATTCCGGTCAACCTGCCCAAGGCCGAGCAGAGCACCACCGAGGGCCGGGGGCTGACCATAGAGATCGATCAGGCCGGGAAGGTCTATTATCAGGGGAAGGAGTGCAGTGTTTCCTCCCTGCATGCAGTCCTGAGCAGTGAGAGCCGTGAGACACCGCTCCTGATCCGGGCCGACCGGGCGGTCGCCCTGCAGTCTTTTGTCGATGTCCTGGGGGTGGTCAAGGAACTCGGCTTTTCCAAGATGAGCTTGCAGACGGAGAGGGCGAAATGAGCAGTCAGGGGCGGGCATTTGCCGAATCATTACTTATTCATGGTCTGCTGGCAGGGGCTATGATTGTTATGATCGCCCTGGTCAAACCCCCGATGCAGACGATACGCCTTGATTTCTCGCTGCAGGAACAGGTGGAGCCCCCGGCACCGCAGGACGTGCCCCAGCACCAGATCGAGCCGCCGCCCCCCGCAAAACAAGAGCCGCCGGTCGTTCAGAAGCCCGCTCCGGCGCCACCGGTCCCACCCAAAATCCGGCCCAAGGAGATAGCAAAGATTCCGCCGAAACATGCTGCGCCGGTTCCTGTTACGCAGACCACGACGGCACCTGCGGTTGAACGCGTGCCAGAGCCGTCCACCGCACCCGACACTGCTGAAACCGCCGTGGTGAACACCAGCCGTGAGCAGCCTTCAGCGCAAGTTGCTGCGGTAAATTCGGCAGCCAGCGTCAGCGAAAACTACCGACATACCAATTTCAGCGCCATACGCAACTCGATCCTGGGAAAGCTGCACTATCCGCCGATTGCCCGCCGTCAGGGCTGGAGCGGTCAGGTAGAGGTCGCATTTGTCATTGCCCAGGATGGCACTGTCCACGAGTTGCATATCCAGACCAGCAGCGGCTATCCCGTGCTTGACGACGAAGTTCTTGACGCAATCCGCAGGTCGGCTCCCTTCATAGCCCCTCATGTCACAGTCAGCCTAAGCATGCCGGTCAGCTTTCATCTTGACTGACATCAGGTACATGCCATAGACTGGGGAACAGTCTTTTGAAGTACTACTTATCTTAGGGGAGAAACTCCCCTTCCAGCCAATCCGGTTTGCGATATACGGAGAGCCCTTCCAAGGAGAACGGGATGAAGAGAAAACAATCCAAACTCATTGTTTTCGGCTTTTTATTTCTCACATGCATGCTGTACTCAACTGCTCATGCAATGATCTATGACCATGAAATATCGGTAGAAAAAATGGTATTCTCCTGGAAGGTGGAGGGGCCTGATCTGCATGTCAGGCTCACGGCCCCGACCACGGGCTGGGTGGGGATCGGCTTCAATCCCAGCTCGGAGATGAAAGATGCGAAATTTGTCCTTGGATATGTGAAAGACGGCAAAGCAACCATCTCGGACGAATTCGGCACAGGGGAAGTACAGCATGAGGCGGTTGAAAAGCTTGGCGGAAAAAGCGATGTCACGCTTATCGGAGGAAAGGAAGAAGGCGGCAGGACAACCATTGAGTTTTCAATTCCGCTGATTTCGAAAGACACGCTTGGGGGCAGGATTGATCCGGCCGGTGAAACTGTAGTGCTTCTCGCCTATGGATTGGATCATGATGCATCCAAGCTGAGACACAAATTCCGGACCAGCATCACCATCAATCTCTCGACAGGAGCCTCCGATTGACCGGGCTTGATTCCGGAGAGGAAGGTAAGCGCGAGGACAGCATGGGAAATTCTGTTTCAAAAACGTGGATTAGAGCAGGTTTATTCAGTATTGTTGTCTTGATCGCAGCGGTCATTGCGGTTTTCGTCCTGATAAAACCTGCCTTGAAGAGAGATGTGCCGGGGACGAGGTTCCTTTCACCTCCCGCCAGGGTCCCTCCCTTCAGTCTCGCCGATCAGTCCGGGCGGAGCTTCAACAATGACAGTTTCACAGGACACTGGACCCTTGCCGCGATCGGATATACCTACTGTCCTGATGTCTGTCCTACGACATTACAGGAAATGTCCGTCTTCTTTAAGAAATTTGCGCAACAGTCCTCCGGCGTAAAGCCCCCCCGCTTCGTGTTTTTCAGCGTGGATCCCTTCCGGGACACACCTGAAGAGCTTGGAAAATATGTCGGGTATTTTAATACAGATTTTTCAGGCGTTACCGGAAAGCCCGAGGAGATAAACAAGCTGGTGGCGGGGCTCAAATTGTTTTATATCTATGAGGATCCTCAAGGCGTTTTCATTCGCGACGTCCTGCATAAACCCGCCATGGAGAATTACGCCGTGGTGCATTATGCGGGCCTGCTGTTTATCTCCCCACGGGGAGAGCTGGTGGCGACTATGATGCCGCCGATCCATGCCGCTGACGTCCTGGAAGTCTTCGAAAAACTACATGCCTATTATGGAGATTGACGATGAAACAACCGGCCGCGATTCTGTTTGCATTTTTTTTATTCCTGCTTGTTCCCGTCACGATCTGGGCCGGTGAAATTTCGGTCGCCGGTCCGTGGATCCGGGAGGCGCCGCCAGGCACGCAGATGCTTGCCGCCTATATGACGATCAGCAACCACTCCACGCATCCGGTGCAGTTGGAATCGGCCGCAAGTCCCGATTTTGCTATGATCGAGATACATCGGACCGAAACCCATCAGGGAATGTCGCATATGGTGAAGCAATCCGGCATGCAAATCAAGAGCGGAGGAACAGTCACCCTCGAACCCGGCGGCTATCACCTGATGTTGATGAAACCCGGGCGCAGCCTCCGGGCCGGTGATACGGTCATCATGCATCTGCAATTCGATACGGGTGAATCCATTGACGTGAATGCCGTGGTGCGAAAACAGTAAGAGCGGCCTGCGGACGGATCGAGCCCTGCCGGAAATTCAGGACCGGCAGGGAGACACCCTGTCATTGAAGCGGCCCGTCGTATGGTTGAGTCATGAGCGCCATTGAGGCCTCGGTATTGTTGGCCGAGTCCTCAATGGCGGCATGGAGCAGATCAACGGGAAGATCGTCGGTCAGGGCCAATCCTGCTCTGTTTTGCCTCGCCCATCGCTGCATACTGCGAATGAAACACGGTTCGTGAAAGTGGATGGTCTCTCCCAGACAATTTAAATCCTGTTGAATCCGCCAGTAGATATACATGTGCTCTCCATTGTTTGATTTTTAATGTGCTTTCCGATCATTTTGTCCTCGTCTTGCAAGGGTGCAAAAGGCCTGGACGAGGGGAGGGCAGGTGTCGCAAGGATAAAAAAAATCCCGGATCGAAAAAAAATCGATCCGGGATATCCCTTTTTATCCACAGACAAGTGTGTCAGGTTCGCCGCTGTCCTCGCAGTCGTCTCCTCATGTTCAGGCAGGTCTTCTGACTTCCGGTTCATCCTGCAGGCTGCGTCTTCCCGACAAAGGTCAGTGACATGGTGCAGCTTTCGTCCCCGGTTACAGCGGCGGGCCCGTCCCGGATTCGCACCGGGTTCCCTTTCATGTTCTTTCACGAACACCTGAACGGATGGAAGCAGACCCGATACCGAAGGCGATGTCAAGAAAAGAGTATTGACACACCTGTCTGGCTCGTTGAACGGTTCCTGTTACTCCCCATCGACTTGCGCCTCAGGTCACACCATGCCACTTCCCGGATTATACCTGCAATCGATAAAATCTCTTGACTAACGACAACATCTTTTTTACTTATGCGGCATAATTCAGGTGCTCCTCAGAGGAGCGCAAGAGGGAACCCGGTGAAAATCCGGGACGGGCCCGCCGCTGTAATCGGGGACGAGTTCCGCATAATGCCACTGTCAAAGAGACGGGAAGGCGCGGAATGAGAATGAACCGGAAGTCAGAAGACCTGCCTGAATGCTGCGGTCATATCATCGTGGACAGATTATATGACAAATATTTTCGGATAGTTTGGGATACCCGGATCAATTTTTTTATTGGTCCGGTTTTTTTTTGTCCGGGCCGCATCAAGGAGTATACGCCATGAAGCATTTTGCCGGATGCACGTTTCTCGCACTCTTCTGCCTGATCCTTTCCACGTCGACCGTTTTTGCCCAGGAGGGTGCGGAAAAAGACACCAACGCCATTGTGCTTGCCACCTTCGGCACAACCTACCCCAGCGCACTTCCTGGGATTCTCCACATCAGGGATCGAATGAAAAAACGATTTCCCGGCACGGAGGTGCGGATTGCCTTCACATCGAACATGATCCGCAAGACATGGCACAAACGGCAGAACGATGAGGCCTTCCAAAAGGCAAATCCGTCAATTCCCAAGGATATGTATTCTGTCAAAGGCCCGCTCGCAACCATTTCCGATCTGCAGGACGAGGGCTATACAACCATTCTGGTTCAGCCGGGGCATATCAGCCTGGGCGAGGAATATCTTGACCTTGTCTCGTATATCGATGGGCTGAACGCCATCCATACAATCAAGGCAAAAGACCAGCCTTTTCTCAGACTGGCCATCAGCCGACCCGCGCTTGGGACGATGGGTCCCAAACATCCCTATGCCGACGATATCAACGAAGTGGCCAAGGCCTTGGCAGGCGATGTCCAAAAGGCCAAGGAAGCCGGATCCGCCCTCCTGTATATGGGCCATGGCAATGAATTTTTCCCGTCCAGCGCCGCCTATCTTCAGCTTGTAGATGTCATGAATACGCTCTATCCGGAGACAAAAACCTATCTGGCTACTGTTGAAGGGTTTCCCAATCTCGAAATCATTATGAATCAAATGAAGAGAGACAAGGTTACCAAGGTCCTCCTCAAGCCGCTCATGGATGTCGCCGGAGACCATGCCCATAACGATATGGCAGGAAGCGGGCCTGACAGCATGAAATCCGTTCTGACGAAAAATGGTTTCCAGGTCACCACCGTTATCGAGGGAATGGGAGAGCAGGACGGTTTCGCCGATGTTTTTGTTGACCATCTGGCCCAGACTGCAATCGACTTCGGGATTACCCTGAAATAGGCAGACGGCAGGACGCGTCATCTTTTCTTTTGATCAGACCCCGTGGAGTTGCTATGAAGTCGAGAAAATTTCCTCATTATCGTACAAATGTTTTCAGATACAGAACTTCTCTGTATTTTTTCGTTCTCCTTTGCATCTTTTTTTCATCGCTCTTCCTGCAAAATGCAGGCGCTGCAGATCTGACAGATCAAGGCGGCAGAACCATTCATTTCGATCAACCGTTCAAGCGGATCATTTCGCTCTATGGCGCGCATACCGAGAATCTGGCAGGACTTGGACTGGATAAAGAGCTCATCGGCAGGACAGAAGACGACGACTATCCGGCATCCATCACCGCAAAACCGGTGTTCAGCGACATGGATGATCCGGAAAAATTCATCGCCGCCCGTCCCGATCTCATCCTGATCCGTCCCATGCTGGAGACTAGCCACCCGGAACTCTTCGAGAAATTGCGGCAGGCAGGGATAACCATTGTTTCTCTGCAACCCACCAGCATCGACCAGATGTATTCCTACTGGAAGGATCTGGGGCTGCTTACCGGAAAATCCCAAGAGGCGGAGGCAATGATAGGGAAGTTTAAGACAGGACTTGCCCAAATAGCGGAAAAATTTAAAAATATCCCTGAAAATAAGCGTCCACGGGTCTATTTTGAAGCCATCCATGAGATGATGAGGACCTTTTCACCGGATTCCGTAAGCCTTTTTTGTCTGAAAAGCGCCGGAGGCATCAATATAGCCGTGGATGCCGTCCCCCGACGCGCGACCAATATCGCCGATTATGGAAAAGAGCGGATATTGTCCCATGCTAACGATATCGATGTGTTTCTCGCCCAGACGGGACGGATGAACCGCGTGGATAAGATGATGATCCTTGAAGAACCTGGCTTTCAGTCCATCAAGGCCATCCGCGACGGCCGGATCTATCTGGTCGACGAAAAGGAGGTCTCGCGGCCTACCCTGCGCCTTCTAGACGGGATCCGGCTTTTAAACGGAATGCTCTACCCGGACGCTGCCCGGACCGGAGGGAAATAAACTTGCGAACCGATTGCCTCGCGGAAGGTCTTTTCAGGTTTGCTGGCCGCTGCAGGATCGGATTTTTTTGGGGTGGTAAAAACGGAGGAGCCAGAATTGGAGACCGATTGTTTAGTTGCGGCTAAACAAATATGGACTTACTAAAAATATCTTTTGCCATCCGTAATTTTTTGATGTAAGTACACTGTTTATTATTCATGATAAGACGGTAACAGCAGAGCAGAGCGTTCTTTTAATGTCCTTGCGCCGCGTTGAGCGGTCGGCTATCGTTATAAAAAACAGACTTTCTGCGAGCGAGTTCCTAGACGGTTTCCACTCAAATAATTTTCTAAAAAAACTCTAACAAAAAAGAAAGCTATGAAGAATATACTGAATACGTTGGTAATTTTTTTTGCAATAACACAGGCAGGCCTCGCCTTTGCTGCGGACAATGCGGACAATACCGCTGCAGCCGGACAGAGCGGAGCCGCTGAGACCAGCCCGGATAATGCAAAAACATCCAGTCTTCCCGGATGGATGCCCCAACTTCTCGGCCTGCAGTTTGATGGCGTGTACCAGTATGCGCCCGGTTTCCATAGTCCCTATGAAGGTCCAAACAGTTTTACGGTCAAGAATGGAGAGGGCAACCAGTTTACCGAGACCTATGGCGTATACCTGGGCTCGCAGATAACCTCCAACCTGCAGGCCTATGTGGACCTTGAGCTGTTTAAGGGAAACGGGATCAGCGACGGTCTGGGACTTGGAGGATTTGTCAACGGGGACGTGATCAGGGCCGGATCGAGCAACCTGCCCGAGGATCCTTATATAGCCCGGATGTACCTGCGATATATTTTCCCCCTGTCCGGCGGCGAGGCTGAAACGGTGGAACGGGCAATGGATCAACTGCCCGGTTCGCAACCTTCCAACCGGTGGGAATTCAAGCTCGGTAAGTTTTCGGCTACGGACGATTTTGACCAGAACCGGTATGCCGACAACAATCGAAGCCAGTTTATGAACTATGATTTCCTCTACAATACGGCCTGGGATTATGCCGCCGATACGAGGGGATACAGCTACGGGGCGTTCTCGTCCCTGGTGCAGTCGCAATGGAAGCTGAATTTTGCCGTCTTCATGGAGCCCAATACAGCCAACGGCGCTAATTGGGATTTCATTGATACCAATGAACTCGGCTATAATCTTGAACTGACCGTAAAGCCAAACAGTACAGGAACAGTCGTCAGGATGCTGACGTATTACAACAAGTCGAAGGCGGGGAACTACGATGCGGCGCTGGCCCTGGGACGCGAAACGGATACGACGCCCAGCCTTCTTGCTGTCGAAGGGCAAGACGGAAAGAAATACGGTTTTGGCCTGAATATTGAGCAACCGCTGGCGGACGATGGCGAGACGGGCCTTTTCGGACGTATCGGCTGGAACGACGGAAATTATGAGTCCTGGAGCTATGTTGAGGTCGACCAGACAGCAAGCATTGGTCTGCAGGTAAGCGGGGTTCACTGGGGGCGCAGCGAGGACCGGGTGGGGATTGCCTACGGGGTGAACGGACTTTCCACCCCGCATGAGAAGTATCTGGAGTCCGGCGGTGTCGGCATCCTGCTTGGAGATGGAGGACTGAATTACGGTCTTGAGCAGACCATTGAGGCCTACTACCGCATCCAGATCGGCTCATATGTGCAGCTCAGCCCCGATTTCCAGTTTATTGAGAATCCGGGTTACAATAAGGATCGCGGTCCGGTCGAGATCTATGGGATGCGCCTGCATTTGAACTGGTGACAGGGTCCGGGCGCCTGACTGCGAGCGTCTGAACCGAAAAGGCCTGCGGCTTGCCGGGAAAATACACCCCGTGAAAACCATTACACTCTGCAATACGGATGGTAGTCGATCATAAGGGAAATGGGGCGCAATGCATCGTACATCCGTTCGTGGATATGCGATGCATTGTTGTATGAATTGTTGAATCCGTTGCTGGTAACTATTGAGAATTTGGCCTAAGGGTGTTTTGTATGTCTTTATTAAACCGTTATTCACCGCGAACCCGCGTTGCCATCATTATCGCAGCCTTAATGATTCTTGTGCCGTGCATTGGGCTTGGCGCGCGGTTCATCATCCCTACGGATACCCCTCCCGTGCCGGAGACCAAGGCCTCAGCTCTTGTCCATCAGGGCGACACAATTGTCCTGCCCGAGGGTTCCATCCTCCGTCCCCGCGTGGAGGTGCAGCCTGTGGATATAAAAAACAGCCCGCACACCCTGCTTGTCCCGGGCGTCGTGGAGGTGGATCCAGCCCGTACGGTCAATATCCTGCCGCCGGTAACCGGCAGGATTGTCAAATTGTCAGCCCAACTGGGCGACCATGTGACAAAGGGCCAACAGCTTGCGACAATCGATTCCGGCGATCTCGCCCAGGCCTATGCCGACGATGATAAGGCGCGTGATGCCCTGCAGCATACCGCCGACACCTTGAAACGCGTGCAGGGGCTCCGCGAAGCCGGCGCCGGTTCTATTAAAGACCTGGAGCAGGCCCAGAGCGATCACGCCCAGGCTAAGGCTGAGTTCACCCGGACGGAAGCTCGGCTTAAAGAGATAGGCGTTTCTCCCCAGCCTCAAGGCGCATCGCGCCTTTTGACCCTTACCGCCCCGGTGACCGGGAGCGTCATTGCGCTTTCCACCGCTCAGGGAGCGTATATCAACGATGTAACCGCCACGCTGATGACGATTGCCAACCTCGACTCGATCTGGGTCACAGCCAATGTTCCGGAAAGCGATATAGGCTACATCGTCAAGGGTCTGCCTGTAGACGTCTCCTTCTTCGCCTACCCCGGCCAGTTCTTCCATGGCACAGTCGCCTTCGTCAGCGATATTATGGAGCCGGACACCCGCCGTAACAAGGTCAGAATCGCCTTTGCCAATCCCGACGGGAGATTCAAACCCAACATGTTTACCAATGTGCGCTTCAACGTCCCGCAGAAATCGGCCGTATTTGTGCCCAATTCCGCCTTAATCATGAATAACGACAGTACAATCGTCTATGTAGAGGTTCAACCCTGGACCTTCGTCAAACGTCCGGTTACCCCCGGCTATGGTGAAGGAGAAGGCACCCGTATTGACCAGGGCCTGGAGCCCGGCGATCGCATTGTCGTGAAGGGCGGGGTCCTGCTCAATGATTAATCGCATCGTCAAGATCTGCCTTCATAAACGGCTCGTGGTCCTGATGGTGGCAATCATGCTCGCCGCCTTCGGATACTATTCCTGGACCAAGATGGCGGTTGAGGCCTATCCGGATATCGGCGATGTCACAGCCCAGGTCGTGACCCAGGCTCCCGGTCTGGCCGCCGAAGAGGTTGAGCAGGAAATCACGACACCTCTGGAGCGTGCGCTGGCCAGCACCCCCGGTCTGGCCAGCATACGCTCAAGCAGCACCTTCGGTCTCTCCTTGATTACAATGGTCTTTCATGACGGGTCTGAAGACTATTGGTCACGTCAGCGGATCAACGAACGTCTCAGCCAGGTGACCCTGCCCCCCGGCATTCAACCGGGCCTGGATCCCGTGACTGGCGCTGCCGGGGAAATCTATCGCTATACCCTGGAGTCGGAAACCAAGAACCTGATGGAGCTTTCCGAAATTCAGCGCTGGATTGTCATCCCGGCCTTGCAGCAGGTCCCCGGCGTGGTCAATGTCGACAATTTCGGCGGCTTTACAATGGAATATCAGCTGGATCTTGTTCCTATCCAGCTCCAGCGCTATGGTCTCGGCCTGGGCGATGTCGTCAACGCGATCAACAGCAACAGCTCAAATGCCGGCGGCAGCCGTATTTCCCGCGGCGAGCAAGGGTATGTTATCCGCGGTATCGGCATGGTGCGAACCCTGGACGATATCGGCAGCATCGTTGTTACAGAACGCAAAGGGGTGCCGATCCTGGTCCGCGACCTGGGCAAGCTGACCTACAGCCATCAGGAGCGGGAGGGTATTCTGGGCAAGGATGCCAACCCGGATACGATCGAGGGTATTGTCGATATGCTCAAATATCAGAATCCTTCGGAAGTATTGAAAAGCGTTCACCTTAAGGTTGCGGAGCTCAAAAAGCAGCTTGAGCCGATGGGAGTCCGTATTGTTCCCTACATAGACCGGGATGATCTCGTTCAGTTAACGGTTCACAAGGTTTCTCATACCGTCATGGAGGGCGTAGGCCTGGTCTGCATCGTGTTGATCCTGTTTCTTGGCAGCCCCCGGAGCGCGATGATTGCAGCAGTGACCATTCCGTTTGCGCTTGTGGTGGTTTTTATCATCATGAATTTCACCAAAATGCCGGCGAATCTGTTTTCTCTGGGCTCGATAGACTTCGGTATCATCGTGGATGGCGCCATCGTTGTGACCGAGTCCATCCTGCGCAGGCGTGAAGCGACTCCCGATATCGCCTTGACCCAACAGGATGTCCTGACTGCAACGACCCAGGTGGCCCGGCCGATCTTTTTTGCAACACTGATCATCATTACGGCCTACCTGCCCCTGTTCTCCTTTGAACATGCCGAGGCCAAACTGTTCTCGCCCATGGCCTACACAGTCGGCTATGCCCTCTTCGGCGCTCTGCTCTGTGCCTTTACATTGATTCCCGGACTGGCCTTTTGGGCCTTCCGGAAGCCAGGGTCGGTTTTCGACAACAAACCGCTGCAATGGCTGCAGGGCACCTTCAAGCGGACACTTGAACGCATGCTGACTTCCCCTGAGATAGCGATTACGATCGGCTTTACAGCATTGGTCGCCGTGGTCATCCTGGGCGCCACCACGGGAAGAGAATTCCTTCCCGATCTTGACGAGGGCGCACTCTGGCTGCAGGTGCAATTGCCAGCCGGACTGTCCCTGGACAAGGCCAGCGAGATGGCCGGAGAACTGCGCCGGACGCTGCGAGAATTTCCCGAGGTTTCCTCCGCAATTACTCAGGTGGGTCGCAACGACAGCGGGACTGATCCCTGGACCCCCTCTCATATTGAAGCCCCTGTGGGCTTGAAACCTTATGATCAATGGCCGAAAGGCGAGACCAAGGAGATGTTTGTCCGCCACCTCAATGCCCGTTTCGAGAAAATGCCAGGCTTTGAGATCGGGATCAGCCAGCCGATTATCGACAATATTGACGATGCAATCGGCGGCGCGCACAGTCCGCTGGTTATCCGGATTATTGGCAACGACTTCAAAGAGCTGCGCCGCATCGGGAGCGAAATCGTCGAGGTACTGCATGGCATTCAGGGCACGGCGGAAGCCTCGATCTTTCAGGAGCCCCCGATCCCGCAGATTGTCGTCAATATTGATCGTGCCGCTACCGCCCGTTACGGCATCAACGTCTCCGATGTCACCAACCTGATCCAGACCGGGGTTGGCGGCGCCCCTATAGGCACTGTTTATGTGGCCGACCGGACATATGCCATTACGGTTCGATTTCCCGAAAATTACCGCAACAGTCCCGAGGCACTGGGGAACCTGACCCTCAATACTTCCGATGGGATGCAGGTCCCGCTCTCCCAGGTCGCCGATATCAGACTGCAGAGTGGTGAGAGCACCATCTCCCACGAGCAGGGCCACCGGGGCATGCTCGTTCGTATTGATCTCCGAGACCGGGCTCTGTCCGATTACCTGGTGGAAGCGAAAGAGAAAATCGCCCGGTCGGTGCATTTCGATAACAGCCAATACCGGCTTGAATGGGCCGGACAGTTTGAGAATCAGCAACGCGCCCAGGCCCGCCTGATATTGATTATGGGTCTGGTTATGGCGCTGATGGCCCTGTTCCTGTTCGCACAGTTCGGAAAGTTGCGCCAGGCCCTATTGATTTTAGGCGTGGTTCCGCTGGCCACCTTGGGCGGCCTGATCGCTCTTCATCTCACCGGAGAAACACTCAATGTCGCCAGCTCCGTCGGCTTCATCGCCCTCTTCGGCGTTGCGGTACAGAACGGCATCATCATGATCGCCAACATCAACCGCGTGCGCGAGGATGGTCTGGAACTGCATGAGGCCGTTCTCGCAGGCGCCCTTGAGCGTTTCAGGCCCGTGCTCATGACCGCTACCGTGGCAACTGTGGGAATGCTGCCCGCGGCGCTGGCCACCGGCGTCGGTACCGATGTGCAGCGGAATCTTGCCACCGTGGTCGTGGGAGGTCTGGTCATCGCAACCCTGCTCACCTTACTCATCCTGCCCACTTACTACTATGTACTGGAACGTTGGGTTGAATTCCGTCAGCAGAAAAAGGAGGCATAAGCATGCAACGATCTGAGCAGCATCCTTTACCTGCATCTTCCCATGGTTTTGCAAAGCGTGTCCTTGCCTTGGCCGTATCCCTGGCATCCTTCATGCTCATGGCCGGATGCGCGGTCGGTCCCGACTTTGAGAAACCGGCGGCGCCCGGAACAGACAGCTATACGGAGCAGCCGTTTCCCGCACAGACCGCTTCGGCCGACGTCAAGGGAGGCGAAGCACAGCGGTTCATGCAGGATAGGGACATCCCCGGCCAGTGGTGGACCCTGTTCCATTCGCAGCCGCTCAATGACCTGATCCAGCAGTCCTTCAAGGCCAACCCCGATCTTACAGCCGCGCAGGCCGCATTGCGCGAGGCCTGGGAAAACGTCTATGCCCAGCAGGGCGCCTACTCTCCGAGCGTTGACGCCAACTTCAACCCCACCCGTCAGCAGACAGCGGCGGTGCTGTCCAGTCCTTTAAACTCCGGCAGCAATATTTTCAACCTGCATACCGCCCAGGTGACTGTTGGATATGTTCCGGATATATTTGGAAACACACGACGGCAGGTGGAGTCTCTCAAGGCTCAGGCCGATGCACAACGCTTCCAGCTTGAGGCGACCTATGTAACCTTGGCCTCCAATGTGGTCGCTGCAGCAGTCCAGGAGGCGTCCCTGCGCGGGCAGATGACTGCGGCAAAGCGGATCATTGAAATTCAGACCCAGTCGCTTGCGCTGATGCAGCGCAGGTACGAACTGGGCCAAATCGCCTCAGCCGATATCGCAGGCCAGGAGGCGGCCCTGGCCCAGTCGCAGGCCATGCTGCCTCCGCTTGAAAAACAGCTGGCGCAACAGCGTGACCTGCTTGCCCGTCTCGTCGGCCGGAATCCCGGTGAGACGCTGGCGCAGACCTTTGAGCTCTCGTCGCTGCAATTGCCGGAGGAGCTCCCGGTGCTTCTTCCCGCAAGGCTTGTTGAGAAACGGCCCGATGTGCGCATGGCGGAAGAGCAATGGCATGCGGCCAGCGCCGAAATCGGTGTTGCCATCTCCAACCGGCTCCCGAATATCTCTCTTTCCGCCGATCTGAGTTCCAGCGCCACGGCCATCGGCCAGCTCTTTACCTCGGGTACCGGGGGCTGGGCCCTGGGAGCCAATGTAACCCAGCCGGTATTTCAGGGGGGCACCCTGCTGCACCGGCAACGCGCAGCCGTTGCGGCCTATGACCAGGCTGCCGCCCAGTATCGCAGCACCGTCCTGACAGCCTTACAGAATGTCGCCGATACCCTGCATGCCATCCAATCCGATGCGGATGCGCTGAAGGCGGCTGTCAAGGCCGAACGGGCCGCCGCTAAAAGTCTTGCTATCGTGCGCCGTCAGCTTGAGCTGGGTGATATCAGCTCACTCGAACTGCTGAACGCAGAGCAGACCTATCAGCAGGCCATGATCAACCTCGTACAGGCCCTTGCCAACCGGTATGCCGACACGGCAGCTCTCTTTCAGGCCCTTGGGGGCGGCTGGTGGAACCTGCAAGATGGCGATAAACCGGACGCCGGCATACCTGATAATGTCGGCTTGCAATAAACATTGCCCAATATTGAAGGCACAAAAAAGGGCAGAACCATAAACGGTTCTGCCCTTTTTTTGTGCAAGGGAATTACAGGGCGGGTTAAAATCTGAAGGTTGTGCCGGCCAGCAATGCCCAGTCTGTAGCTGAAGAAGTGAGACCGAGTTTCACGCCCAGATCCAGGTCGATGTCCTTGGTTGGCGAATATATGAATCCTGTTATCGCGGAAACTGGATTATTGTCGCAATCCTTTTCCGTATTGCGTTCAGCGACCAAATTGCCGACGATCTTCCACTGGTCGTTCAGTGCATAAATTGCGGCAGCCGATATATGCCAGATGTTCAGTTCTTCTATGTCTGAATCGACCTCATTTCTGATATATCCTATATTGCCAAGAAAGGTCCACGATCCGGTCTCCCTGGTCCCGACTATAAAAAAAGAATATCCCACCTTCCCTGCCCCCAGACCTTCTCCGAAATCTCCGGAGGGAAGGCTGAGACCGGGTTCTATCGCGAAGCTTACGCCATCTTTTTGATAAAATCGCCATTTGGCATTCACGGATATATCCGAAAATCCGTTTTCACTGGAACTGATGAGTTGATCATCTGATTTTTGCTTGATCCACCGATACGGAATACCGACGGACATATCAAAGCAATCGCTCACCCCATAGGTCAGGACGGCGTTAGCCTGTCCGCCTGTCGTTGTTATTCCATCATCTTTGTCGTGATCATACTCCCCATTGATCTCGAACTGAAAATTTCCCTTTCCCTGCGTATCGGCATCATCGGTTATGAGCGGATGCGCAGCCCATACGTCCGCTGCCAGGAAAAGGGCCGCACACAGTGCAAACCCGCACGGAGCAGTCTTGTGTCCCATAAATACCCTTTTGCCTCAAATAAAATATTTTTATATGAAAGTCTCGTTTTGATGCTGGCCAGACCATACTGAAATGACGAGCTTGCTTGTATCGTTGAGGCTGGTCATTCTGGTCCAGACAAGCTGGTTAGAGCGTTTTTGTGAATTACTAAAGAGTGGATCTCGCTGACACATCCGGCTAACAAATGATTTTTCACCCCTGCAAAAGATCCTCCAAATCGCACTTGAGCCTTGCGAGGGAAGAATACACGGTACCAAAAAATGAGATTTTATTTGGAAAGCCTGCAAAATAACGGGAAATTTCCTATCACGCTCAAACCGTCCAGCCGATCCGCCACAAGAGCACCCTGAATGTTAGGCATCAGCCTACCCCGCTGGCCGACTCCTGGCAAGTGATTTTTCACCTTGTACGGCTTAAAAGCCGGAGATATTTTGTTGTTGTTGGTGGTGTTCGCCCTGACACGGGCGGACCCTGCTCTGAAGCGCCCAAGAGTACGTGCATCTGAGAAAATTTTCTCCTGAGGTGTACGAGGTGAGCGTTTTTTTATGAACGGGTAAAAATAATTCCTGTTTTGAGATATTGCCGTCTGATCGTATCAGGAATGAAGAGTGCTGACCGTTTTTTCATACTCAGATATCCGAAACCTCATACAATGGCCGGATCAGATTAATTTTTGCATGAAGCGCATGCTCCAAACAAAAAGACTTCATGTCCTTCGGTAACAAATCCGGCGGGAGTCAATTTCTCTTCATTTAAGGCGCAACCCGGTAATTCAAAAACCTTGTTGCAGAATCGGCAATGAAAATGATGGTGGTGGCCCTTTCCTGATCGTTCATACATTGTTCCGAGCGCCGGGTGGCTGATTTTGAGGAGCCATCCCTGTTCAACAAGAAGTTTTAAATTTCTATAAACGGTCGATTGGTCCAAAGAGTCAATGATCTGACGTCCGGCGGACACAATTTCCTCAATCCCCAAGGGACGATCGCTTTTCTGAAAAACTTCTTGAATGGCTTTTTTTTGGCTTGTTGTTCGTCTAATCATTTCAGCTCCTCACTAATACACTACCCTTCGAGATGTACTATTGCAACAATAATTGCAATTGACAAGAGGCCCATCGATATCTACAATGCAATTACAATTGCATTTGCATTTGCATTTAAAGCATCGCTCATTATGACACGTGAATTCCTGCCCGATTATTTACTAACAAAGAAATGGAGACATACGCATGCAAAGACGCACGCTCCCTCTCATGGCCGGTTCTGCAGCCCTTGCTTTGGTTGCCGCATGGACAGTAACCCCGATTCCGGTAAAAGCGCAGGACGGTCAAAATGAATTTCAAACCTCGCCCAACGCGCAAAATACCCCAACACCCGCTGCCGATACAGCACCCGTCCAGCTTGACACCGTCACAATCAGCGCCCAAATGGAACAGGAGCGCAACAGTATATCTCCCACGACCGGCAGCAGCGCCTATATCATCCAGAGCCAGGATATCCAGGACCTGCCGTTGGGAACGGCAACGCCGCTCAACCAGGTCATGCTGCAGGCACCGGGGGTCGTGCAGGATTCCTTCGGCCAGTTGCATGTCCGGGGCGATCATGCCAACCTCCAGTATCGCATCGACGGCGTCATTATCCCGGAGAGCATTACCGGATTCGGGCAGACCCTGGATTCATCCATTATCGGGACTACGCGCCTGCTTACCGGGGCCTTGCCGGCACAGTACGGCCTGCGCACGGCAGGCATCATCGATATCACGACCCTGACAGGCAAGGAGCTTGGCAATGGCGGAAGCATCGGAATGACAATAGGAAGTTTCAACACCTTCGAATCAACCGTGACGCTGTATGGCCAAAGCGGGCGCTGGAGTTACTTTGTCACCGGCAACTACCTGGGAAATGAAATCGGGATCGAGAATCCGACGCCTGCCGAGTCCGCCATTCATGATCAGAGCTGGCAGAGGCGAGGTTTCGGCGAATTGAGTTATGCCTTCACCGACTCCAACCAGATTCGATTCATGTCCGGGGCAACCGACAACCAGTTCCAGGTGCCGAACAATCCCGGCCAGACCCCGGCCTATTCCCTCTCGGGCGTTTCGAATTACCCCTCAGCCAATCTTGATGAAAACCAGCACGAGATAACATACTTCAACGTGCTCACCTTGCAGGGCAAGGCCGAGCAGACCAACTACCAGCTCTCCATCGGCCAGCGCTACAGCGAGGTCGACTTCAATCCCGATCCGATCGGCGATCTGATCTACAACGGCGTAGCCTCGACTGTCGGGCGCAGCAATCGCACGGAGATGGCCCAGCTGGATATGTCGACCCGGATCGAGCAGAACCAAACCCTGTCGTACGGACTCTACACAGACCGGCAGTCGGTCGTGCAAAACAATAGTTCACTCACGTTTCCCACCGATGCGGATGGAAACGAGACCAGCGATGTTCCCATCACGATCGTCGACAACAACAACCTGTCCGAGAGCACGTTTTCAGGCTATGTGCAGGACCGCTGGAATGTAACGGACCGGTTGACCATCAACGGCGGCCTGCGTTATGACCTCATAAACGGGTACCTGAACGATAATCAGCTGAGTCCGAGACTGGGNATGGTGTACGCGCTCACGGATTCGCTCTCCTTCCATTCGGGTTACGCGCGCTACTTTCTGCCGCCGTCCACCGAACTGATCTCGGCCACCGACATCGCCGCCTTTCAAGGCACGACAAATGCGCTTC
>TBL_comb47_HYPODRAFT_10003600_pt1 | contig 18224 bp, 11 predicted proteins | sample TroBogypolimnion_40_FD_10682 | JGI IMG/M metagenome (IMG submission 10682)
GTTTGGAGTATACATGAATAGCTGAAGGATTATTGAACTGTTGGATTTGAGTCGGTAACAGTAAAAGGTTTATTCAGGCGTTGGGCGTAATTTAAAGAAGTCATTGCGCCGACTTTGGCCTGCAAATGACAAAATTTAACAAAGTAATAAATGGATAGTCAAAACAGATTAAAGCTAATGTTTGGTCGGAGGGCATTTTCTGCTTTGATTGATATAGTATTTATTTACTGCTTAGGTTATCTGGCACACCTGCTGATCATGCGGTTAATCTTTTTCGAACCGATCATAGCGTTTGCTGTGAGCTGGTTTTTTTATTATTCCGTTTGTTACCGTTTTTTCAAAGGGAGGACATTAGCCAAGATTGTAACCGGATTGCAAGTAGTTAATGTAAACAACAAAGCAGCCGACATCAGGCAAATAGCGATCAGGGAGTTGATGAGCAAGTTTTTACTCCTGCTGGTCGTCCCCGCATATGTGATTCACAGACTTCATTTTTACACGAAAACCCAGGTTCAGATCACCGGGACGCTCTTGCTGATCCTGTTTCTTTTAATGCTGATCCTGTTTTTCATTTACCGGAGACCCTGGTGGGAACTGCTCTCCTCAACGAAAACGGTCCGGAACTATGAACCAAGTAAGCTCATCCGCTTTGCTGCTTTCATGGCTATTTCATTCATGTCAGTCATGACAATCTACATCAAAATATCTCCTTCGGTAAAAGACCTCCAATTGGCATGGATAAAATTTTTTCCTGAATATCCTGTTAATGCAGAAACCAGGAGGTACTCCGACTTTATCAGGAGCCATTCACAGGATCCCGTTGAGTACGTTTTTGACCTGTTTAAAAAATACGACTTAGTAGTGATTGACGAAAGGCCGCACCCGGAATGTACCCAGTATGATCTCTTTTCGAAGATTGTGGGGGATCCCCGCTTTGCTGCCGGAATTGGCAATATCTATACGGAATTCGGTACACAGCTTTACCAGGATACCCTGACCCGCTACCTGAATACTGTTTTCCCTGACGAAGAGTCTCTGAACAAATCCACGGCCTGGCTGCAGAATAACAGCTGCGCACTCTGGCCCTCCTGGGGCAATACCAATGTTTTTGATTTCCTGAAGTTCGTTAACGGGATCAACACAAAATCTCCCGATAGTTTGAAAATCAACTGGTATTTTACCGATATTCCAATAGATTGGGCTAAAATGACAAGGTCTGAATTTCTTACCATTCCCCGCAAGGAGAAGCGTGACAAGATCATGGCCGACCGGATCACATCCGTCTACAAAGCGAAAGTCGCAAGTAACGAAAGGAAGAAAAAAGGTCTTGTTATTATGAATCATTGGCATGGGTTCGGCCTGATAAGGAAGATGAACGGTGAAAAATCGAACCACTTTATCAATACCTTATGTGCAACAGCAATCCTAATGGATTCCCTTAAAGGGAAGGTTTGCAATGTATTGATCAATACCATCCCCTTTGGTGTTTATGGAACTATTTTCAGTCCTGTACAGCACGGGAAGTGGGATAAGGCATTTGAAATTGCCGGTAATCCTGAAGCCGGGTTCAACTTCGAAAACAGTCCATTCGGATCCGACAACTTTGATGAATTTCTGTGGAATTCCTCCTCCGAATTGCAATACCAGGATGTCTTTACCGGTTTTATTTTTTACAAGCCGCTCGAACAACATAAAAGAAAAGTCGGGTTCCCTTTCATGTTATATAATTTCAAGGACACCTTGCTGCGCAGATCAGCATGCCTGGGAGAGGGATATAAAGAATCGGTTGAAAATGACATCATAAAGAATGCCGACGAACTGAATAAAATAGTTGTCCAGAGTATGCCGTATGCGACTATTTATAATGCTATTGAAAACCTTGGATGCTCCCTGATCATTATGATCAATCTGCTGATTTGTCTGATTTTTTACTTTACATCCCGGAAAAGAAAAAACAAAATGAACCACGCCCAATCGGGTAGGCTGCCCCGTCAGCATCGCCGACGGGGAGAGCCTCCCTGCTGAGCGACATTTGTAATTCAGGATAAAAAAATCAACCCGCCCCCCTGTATTTTTATTATCCACGATTTGATTTGTGAATATAGCGATGTGCTTTTACGAATAAACAACCTGGTTATAGCAACAGCCGACTGTAAAGTGCGAAACAGATACCGCATTTTGCAAAACGGTGACTAAAAAGTGCAAATTGGTGAGTGCAAAGTGCAAAACGGTGAGTGTAAAGTAAAAACTGGCAGGTGCAAAGTGCAAACCGGCGAGTGCAAAGTACAAACTGGTGGGTGCAAAGTGCAAACCGGTGGGTGCAAAGTGCAAACCGGTGGGTGCGAAGTGCAAACCGGCGACTGCGAAGTTTAAAACGGCGATTTTGTTTTCGAAACAGGTGACTGTGTTTGCAAATTGAACGGGTAATTTTGCAACCAAAATTGCCAATGATCGGGTTGAGAATTTAAAACTGGCCGATATCGAAAAGCTTTGAGGACAAATAAAAAGTCCGAACTGTGAAATGCGCAGCGTGATATCTCAAATCCGAGATCTGAAACCGATGGCACGAGTTGCATATGAGTACCTGCAGGCAATAGATGCTTGCATAGATTCACCGGTAAAAATAGTGTCGATCCGGACTGATTGGGTTGTATTTATCAAAAATGATTACTATTTTTGATTATTAGTTATACATAAAACCCTCCGATCATGAAATCAGTAATTACCATCTCCATCATGGTGGCCCTGATCGCCATCATGAGCAGTACAATTTTTGGCCAGGTTGCCATAAACAACGATAACTCCTCCCCGGCTGCCAGCGCCATGCTGGACGTAAAGAGTTCAGACAAAGGCCTGCTGATCCCGCGGATGACAACGGCACAGCGTACCATCATCAGCGCACCGGCCGAAGGACTCCTCGTGTACGATACAGATATGGGCGCGTTTTATTACAGTCACTCCGGCGTCTGGCTCCTGCTGCTGAATCTAACTAATGGCTGGTCGCTGACCGGGAATGCCGGAACCAGCTACGGGACTAATTTCATCGGGACAATCGATAACACGCCCCTGGTGTTCCGCACAAACAATGTACAATCAGGATATATATCACCAGCGCTTACTACCAGTACAGGGTTCGGGTACAGGGCACTCTCTTCGATGAGCCCGGGTGTTGGCGGTTTCAATGCCGGCTTTGGGTATGAAGCCCTTGCCTCTGATATCACCGGTACGGGAAATTCCGCTTTCGGATATCACGCGCTTTATTCAAATACCGGCAGCCAGAATACGGGGATCGGGCAGTTTGCCATGGCGGGCAATACCTCCGGAAAGCACAACATCGGTATTGGCTACATGACTCTTTTCACAAACACCACCGGTAATTATAATGTAGGAATCGGTAATTATTCCATGAATCAAATTACTTCCGGTGAGTATAATACCGGCATCGGGTACGAGACCCTGTTTTTTACTAACGGAGAGAGTAACTTTGGCGGAGGGGATTATGCGCTATACACAAACAGCGACGGCAGCAATAACTGCGCCGCAGGGAGCCATGCCCTCTATTACAACACGACCGGTTCGGCCAATGTTGGCATCGGAACACAGGCATTGTACCATAATACCGTAAAAAGCAACCTGGTTGCCGTCGGGGATTCGGCACTCTTCAATAACGGAAAGGGTGCGACGGGCGACAGCAGTGCAACCGGGAATGTGGCACTGGGGTCCAAGGCTATGTTTGGCAATACATCCGGGTTTTACAACACCGCAGCAGGTTACAGGGTATTGTATTCAAATACTTCAGGCCATTGGAATGCTGCGTTCGGACCCTCTGCGCTGAACAGCAATACCACGGGTTCATTCAACTGTGCCTTCGGACCCGGGGCATTGTACAGCAATACGACAAAGAGCGGTTTGATCGCCTTCGGGGATTCAGCACTCTACAGGAACACGGAAGGTTCTTTCAATGTCGCTATCGGTCAAAATGCGCTTCGAGATAACATTTCAGGTACCGGTAATACCGCTATAGGGCTGGGTTCACTTTCGCTAAATAACAGCGGCAACTCTAACACAGCGGTCGGAATTGCGACACTTTACTCAAATACATCCGGAGGTGATTTGGTTGCCATTGGGGATTCAGCGCTTTACAGCAATACAGAAGGAACCAATAATGTCGCCATCGGACCCTATTCTCTTTTCGCCAATACATCAGGAAACAACAATACGGCTGTAGGATCCCTTGTCCTTTCGACAAATACTACCGGTGAAGGAAACACAGCCCTGGGATCCGATGCGCTTTTGCATAATACGGAAGGGACCCTGAATTCAGCGCTTGGCAACGGAGCCCTCATGTACAGTCAAACCGGCGGCTGGAATACCGCCGTCGGTTCCTTTGCCCTGCTTGGAAACGCTACCGGTTCAGGAAATACCGCGCTCGGGTATCTTGCCATGACAGCCAATCTTTCAGGAAATTCCAATACTGCTGTCGGAGCCGGGGCCCTCGAATACAACCATTCGGCCAGTCACATTGTTGCTGTGGGCGATTCTGCCCTCTTTCATAACGGTGGAGGTGAACATTCCGAAAATAGCGGCACTAAAAACGTTGCCGTCGGCTCAAAAGCTCTTTTTTCAAACAGCAGCGGGCATTCAAATACAGCCATTGGCTTCCAGTCCCTGAATGCCAATACCACCGGTTCGGGAAACAGTGCTTTCGGAGCAGAAGCGCTTACTTCAAATACAACGGGCCTTGATCTTGTTGCCATCGGGGATTCCGCGTTATACCAGAATGTTGACGGAGCTGAAAACATTGCTGTCGGCTCAAAAGCTCTTCTTTCAAACACAAGCGGCCAGCAAAATACAGCCATCGGGTTCGGTTCACTGAATGCAAATACTACCGGCTCGGGAAACTGCGCTATCGGAACCGGTGCACTCAATTCCAATACAACACACAATGATCTTATTGCCATCGGGGATTCTGCGTTATACCAAAATACGGAAGGAGATCAAAACATTGCTATTGGCTCACAGGCGCTTTTCTCAAACACCAGCGGCACTGCAAATGCAGCCATTGGCTTTCAGTCGCTTTATGCAAACACCACCGGTTCGGGGAATTGTGCTTTCGGAATTGGCGCGCTGAATTCGAATACCACTCATAGCGATCTTGTGGCCATCGGGAATTCTGCCTTGTATAAAAATACGGATGGAGATGCCAACATCGCGATCGGCACCCATACTCTATTTAATAATGTATCCGGAAGTTCCAACATCGCCGTGGGATCTTCCGCGCTTAGGAGCAATTCCTCAGGCTATGGAAATATTGCAATGGGAAGTTCTTCCATGCTGAATTCCACAACCGGAACATCGAATGTGGCAATTGGTGATTCTGCACTGCTGTCCAATACTGAGGGATATGAAAATGTTGCAATTGGAGTGAATGCCGGTCAGAAAATAAGTGAGGGGTTTGGCAACACCGCTGTAGGAGCCTATGCAATTTCTCAAAATGGAGATGGAGCCTATAATACCGCTGTAGGGGATCTTGCAATGACAATGAACGGGGATGGTTATAGAAACATTGGAGTTGGGGCTGCAGCATTGTATAAAAATATTATTGGCAATGACAATGTAGCGATCGGTTATCAGGCATTATGGGCAAATGATAACGTAAATGGGCTTGTTGCCATTGGTAGTGGTGCACTTGCTAATAATGCCGCTGATTGGGATGAAGATCCCGAATCAGGCAGTCAAAATACGGCCGTTGGTTATTTTGCATTGGCAAACAATGACCTGGGAGGATCAAATACAGCAACCGGATATAATGCACTAAGTACGAATTGGGATGGAAAGAATAATACAGCTTTTGGAGCCCAGGCATTAGCCACAAACATTTCGGGCAGCGGCAATACCTGTATCGGCAGTCATGCCGACGCGCAATGGGATGGAGTCTTCAATTCAATAGCCATCGGGGCAAATTCAATTATCCGATACAATAATGAGGCTGTCATCGGTAATACTTATACTCAAAACGTCTGTTCCTATGGCGATTGGACTCATTACTCCGACCGCAGGCTGAAAGAGAATATCGCCCTGGAAAACACGCTCGGACTTGACTTTATCCTCAAGCTTCAACCCGTCAGGTACAATTACATCGGCGATACGACCAAAAGGCGCCGCGACGGGCTGATCGCACAGGATGTCCAAAAGGCACTGAAAGATCTCGGGCAGGAGTTCAGCGGGCTTATCATCGGGGATGACAAGACAAAGACCATGAACCTGTCGTACGATACGTTCGTCATCCCGCTCATCAATGCCGTGAAGCAGCAGCAGGCAATTATCATTGAGCAGCGCGAATTGATGGAGAAGCAGCAGTTACTGATGGACAAGCAGCAGAAGCAGATTGATGAGCTTTACAAACTGGCGGGAAAAAACATAACAAGCGTATCTTTGCAAACAAACTAAAAGACTTCAGAAGACAGAATATAGAAGACAGAAAATTGAGTTACCAGGAATTAGATAAATGAGCAATCATGGAAACACAAATAAAAAAACGGAAACTGGGAAAAAGCGGGCTGGAAGTTTCTGCTCTCGGTCTCGGATGCATGGGAATGAGTTTTTCATACGGCCCTGTTCCTGATAAAAAGGAGATGATCTTGGTTCTCCGGTCGGCGGTTGAACGTGGGATCACATTCTTCGACACTGCTGAAGTTTACGGACCTTTTACGAATGAAGAGCTGTTGGGAGAAGCGTTGGCCCCGTACCGCGACAGGATCGTCATTGCCTCCAAGTTTGGCTTTGATACAACAAGCGGCACCTCTGCCCTGGACAGTCGCCCGGAACACATTAAACAAGTGGCCGAGGCGTCATTGAAAAGACTAAGGACAGATGTAATTGACCTGTTTTACCAGCACCGCGTTGACCCGAACGTCCCGATTGAAGACGTTGCGGGAGCCGTTAAAGATCTTATCAAAGAGGGAAAAGTGAAACACTTCGGACTTTCCGAAGCAGGCGTGCAGACGATTCGTCGTGCGCATGCCGTTCAGCCTGTTACCGCTCTTCAAAGTGAATACTCCTTATGGTGGAGAGAACCTGAAGCCGAAATACTGCCGGTACTTGAAGAACTTGGAATCGGTTTTGTGCCCTACAGTCCGCTTGGCAAAGGTTTCCTTACGGGGCAGATGAGCGAAACAACAACTTTCGACAAGACCGACTTCCGGAATAGTGTCCCGCGGTTATCTCCTGAAAACCGTAAAGCAAACCAGGTATTTGTCGATTTGCTTGCAACCATTGCCCAACGCAAAGGCGCCACACCTGCACAGATCGCGCTTGCCTGGCTGCTTGCCCAAAAGCCCTGGATCGTTCCGATCCCGGGAACCACTAAGCTTACACGCCTTGAGGAAAACATCGGAGCGACAACAGTTGAGCTTACGGAAAGCGACCTGGTTGAAATCAAAACCGCTTCATCAACGCTCAAGGTACAAGGTGATCGTTATTCGGCCGGTGCCGCAAAGCTGATCAACCGGTAAATCCGGGAGATTGACACCGTATCAACTAAAGTACGAAGTACAAATTATTTCACAATAATCTTTTCGCTAATAATCTCATTACTGCTTCTGAAGATCACCATGTAAACACCCTTTGCCATTGCAGAAAGATCCACTTGCATTTCACCGGAACCGACCTTTTGCTTAATAATCCTGACACCTTGTGCATTGATTACCTCCACTGAAGCGTCCCGGATATCCAGGCTGCCGAATTTGATAGTTACCAGGCCACTTGTAGGGTTTGGAAAGATGGTTAACGCCTGCTTATCCTGAGTATTGATTCCAACGGGTCCCGGCTCCTGCACAACCACAACAACGACAGGAGTAACTCCGGATCCGCCTACGGTGATGTTTGCAATCCGGCCCTGGAGGGTTGTATTCTCCTGGTAAGTTGCTGTTATTGATCCGCTGCCTGTTCCTGAAGGTGTCGGGACACACCAGGATGCATCACTAATGGCCGTCCAGCTGATATTTGATGTAACGACGAAAGCGGCATTGCCAGCCTGGTATGACACACTCTGAACAGGAGGTGCAACTGTGAGCATGGGTTCAGCGCCTGCCTGTGTGACGGTCACGCCCACAGGGCTCAACCCGGCAACGATTACCGTGATCGTGGCCACGCGCGGAGTCAGTTCCGGGTTCAGTGTATAGTTTGCGTTTATAGTGCCATTCCCGGAACCTGATGTTGTAACTGTGCACCATGTCTGATCGCTTGAAGAAGTCCAGGCAGAATTTGAAGTGACTGTAAAACTGGTAGTGCCGGCTGAGGAGGCTACATTCTGGTTGGGTGGGGTTACGGAAAGCGTAGGTGCCGCTGTGTTTTGCGTCACAGTAACTACCACTGACGGAATCCCGGATGCAGTCACCGTAACACTGGCAATACGCTGCGCTGCAGTAGTGTTTTCAGCATAATTTGCCGTTATAGTTCCATTTCCGGTACCTGAAGAGGTTACGGTACACCAGGATTGATCAGAAACCGCAGTCCATGATGCACTTGTTGTAACTGTGAATTGCGTGCTTCCGGCCGGCGAGGCCACATTCTGGTTTGACGGGGTTACAGTAAGTGTGGGTGCCGCGGCATTTTGAGTAACTGTTACGACTACCGGTGTTATACCCGATACTGTAACAGTTAGATTGGCAATACGCTGCGATGCAGTTGTGTTTTCTGTATAATTAGCAACCAGGGTTCCGTTTCCGGTACCTGATGGAGTTACAGTGCACCAGGTTTGATTCGATACTGCTGTCCATGAAGCAGTGGTTGTCACAGTGAATTGTGCACTACCTGCAGGAGAGGTAACATTCTGGTTCGGTGGGGTAACAGTTAGCGTAGGCGCTGTGGCGCTTTGCGTTACGGTCACAACAACCGGTGTTATACCCGATACAGTCACAGTGACATTCGCAATACGCTGCGATCCTGTAGTGTTTTGTGTAAAACTAGCGGTAAGAGTGCCATTCCCTGTTCCGGAGGGAGTAACTGTGCACCAGGTTTGATTCGATACTGCCGTCCATGAAGCAGTAGTTGTCACGGTAAATTGAGTACTTCCTGCAGGGGAAGCCACATTCTGGTTCGGGGGAGTGACAGTTAATGTTGGGCCTCCGCCAGACAAATAGATTGAAATGTCATCAAGATATACGTTGGCGGCGTTGCTGCTGTTATCAGTCCTGTGCCGGAACCGGAAAAAGCAGTTGTTCCCGGCGAATGCATTCAGGCTGTGAATGCGCTGCAGGTAAGTGTTACCCGATGTTGCAGGCGAGAGCGTGTCGACTTTAACCCAGGTTTGGCCCCCATTACCCGTCACCTCGAAGTAGGTTGTATCATGCGCCGATACTTTATTTGCTGTGCTGTTTTTCCAGTAAAATGATATCATGTGATTGGCAGGAAGCAGTACTTTCGGTGAGCGAAGAATGGCTTCGTTGCCGGATTCATACCATGAAGTTTTGGCACATAGCAGTCCTGAGTGCTGCTGGGCATTATACTCGTACCACGAAAAATCAGGAGAAATGACCCAGGCGCTTTGCACCGGATAGGTATTGAACACGGTCGAATCTTCAAATCCCTGGGTATATGGAAATTGGTCAATAACTACTTCTGTCTTAAATTTCCATACCGGTGAGGGTTCCTGCTGTGAGCTGTTTTTAGCGATGACTTTCCAGTAGAACCAGACAGAATCTGCTAAAAGGGATGGAGGAGTATAGGTAAACGTTCCGGCTGCAGAGACCGGTGCATTGCTGACCACCAGTGAAAGGCTCAGGGGATTGGTCCCGAAATAGAGGTCGTAGCTGGTTGTATTGGCCCCAAGTTGCCATGAAAGTGAAGTGCCCACGGAAACGACTGTAGCATTATCAGCAGGATTTGGGTTAAAAGGAGTCACAGGCCCGGTTCCGTTATAGTAGAATCGCATGTTGGTGAGTGAACTGGGGTATGGATTGAGATAACCCACCTGGGTCGGGGGCGGGAAATTTGTATCATTGCCGCAATTCTTGGTATTGTTGATGCTTGAGCTTGTGGAATTGAAATTGGGGCCGTATGAAGTTCCCCATCTGTTTTCCCATTGAATGGCGATATTTTGCACACCATCATAAGGAATTGGCGTAAGCAGTGTAATATCATTCCATCCGGTTACAAATGTCAGGTCTCCCTGGAAGGCAAGAGTATACCCATTATTGAGCGGGTCCTCATAATTTGCATTGGGAAAAACAGAATTGGATGTAAGCTTAAAATAGATCTTCTGGTTCGTCACGGTCTTGGGGCCGTTGGTACAGTTCAGTGAGATCTTAATAATACTTTTCGCGGTTCCGAGGTCAGCATGATTGTATATCAGTGAGCTCCAGGAATAATTCCAGCTGGAATAGACCGGCATACCGGTTGAAACTGTCCCGCTGCCAATTTCCACATAATTCTGGGATTTTACGTTCATGGTGAGTGCGGTCATCAGTATTACAAGACACCACCGGCAGAAAAAACTTTTAGTCATCATATATTTTGGAATTAAAATTATTCAAATGCAAATTTGCTTTTTTAATCAATTCGTTTTTATGCGGACAAGTTCAGATTCCTGAATTCGCACCTATCCATTGTTTATTTTCAACACACAGGTATATAGCTAATTACAACCTCCATGGAACATCTGTAATTAATTCCGTACCTGAATTGCGTAACTTTGCACCTAAGGAGGTCGATGTGGAGTCTTTCATAACCATATTATATACACTACCGGTATACCAATGCCTTGTGCTGGCAATCCTGCTGTTTATTTCCGGCTCGGAGACAGGTGGATCCTCAAGGATTGTTTTTGGTTTATTCAACCTGCTGCTTGCCGTATATTTTTCTTTCAACCTTCTTTACAGGCTAAAAGCCTTTGAAGTAATCACTTACTTTTACTACCCGATTCTTCCTGTTATTCTGTGTTTTATCCCCACATTCTATCTCTATATCCTATCGATCACACGCAATAACTTCCGTTTTACTGCCCGGTATTTCATTCACTTTCTCCCGGCAGTGATAATCCTTCTTCTGAATACCCCTTTTCTGTTCATGCCATTCGCCAAAAAAATCGAATACCTCTCCTTTACATTCAGGGGTCTTCAATCCAGTCCCCTGATCCTGTACCTGCTCATTATTTATACTGTCACCATCTACCTGGTGATCAATATTCAGTTAGTTTTTTACCTGTTCCTGACGATCAGGCAATACCGCAAGCACCTTTCATTCATTGAAAACCATTATTCCAACACGGAGCATATTGATACAGGGTGGACCCGATCGTTTATGATCTCATTTCTGATCTTTTTCATCATCAACAATTTGCTATATGTCGTGGGTTTCAGGCAGCATCCGGTGGCCGGTATACTTTACACCGTTTCCATGCTGGGGATTACCTTGTTTGCCGGGATTCGCGGGTTGAACCAGACAGAAATTTCAATAAGTAGTGTAGCAGGTAATGACGAAATAATCCCTTTACAAGAAGAAGAAGAAGAAGAAGAGGGAATACAACCAGGCGACTTGGCCGCTGATCCGGGGGATGTTTCAAGCCGGGCAATCAAATACCATGGGTCTCCGCTGACTGAAGAGCAGAAAAACGTGCTGGCTGAAAAGCTGGAGACGCTCATGCAGAATGAGAAGGTGTTCACTCAAAGTAACCTGACCATTGACCACCTGGCACAGCGCCTTGAGACGAACAGCAAATATATCTCACAAATAATCAATGAGTTTTATCATCAGAATTACTTTCAGTACATTAACTCATACCGGATAAACGAAGCCAAGTTGCTTCTTGCCAGTCCGGCCAGCGATAAATATTCTATCCTGGGGATATCAAACATGGCAGGTTTCGCATCAAAATCAACCTTTAATACTGCTTTCAGAAAATTCACAGGAATGACACCCAGTGAATATAAAGAACAGCGCGACAAGGTAATATCACCGGTTCAGGAGCGGTAAAATGCCAATGATCAAGTGCAAACTGTGAAGTGCATAGTGCGAATTATTTCTATATACCGTTGTTAAAAAAAATGCTGAATTTAAAAATGTTTTTATATTTGTCTGGGTATCTTCACTTTTTTGTTCGTCTTTTATGATGAACAATCCGGGAATAAAGAATGCCGGGAAAAGACTTGTCAAACTTAAATCTTCAGGCCATGCATCTTCTATCTATTTCTTTAGTAACGATTTTTGCAGGCACGCTTCTACTGGCAAAATTCAGGAAAGAACAGTCCGGAAAATTTTTTAGATTTATCTCCTGGTTCTTTATTGTAGTTGGGTTTATGCTTTTCGTCGGATTTATCGCAGGTGGTATCTGCAGGATGTCGCACCACAGGTGCATGGGTCCTCCGGGTTGTCAGCATGAGATGATGACGAAGCATGGCGGTCCTGGCATGAAGGATGGCTGTTGCAGCCCGGGAGGCATGGAAGCGGGAATGTGCCCGAAAGGTCACGGATGCCTGCCAGGTGACAGCATGATGAAATGCTGCCCCAGGGATGCGATGAAGTGCGATTCCATGAAAATGGCATTACCAAAAAAATAAAACCTTGTAACATCATTAATCACTAAACCTTATATTATGAAGTCCAAACATTTTTACCTCGTTTTTTTATCTGCATTGCTATTGATTTCTTATTCCTGTAAAAAGAAAGAAACTACTGTAACGACGACACCTCCAACCGCATCCCTCACTGCGGTAAGTACAGGAGGCACGATTGTCTACAGCCAGATGCAGAATTTTATGACTACCTCGATTGGCATTGCTGCAGATTCGGGACATGTTTTCTATTTCCCTAATGGTGACTCTGCAGCTCATAAACCAATATTACCAGCACTTAAACCAATCCTGACCACCGACTATCCATGGCTTGGACCCGATGCAAACGGGTATTATTACCGTTCTTTTGGCGGCAACGGGTATTTATATTACGAACGAATACACCTTGGTGATACAATCGATTACTATCTCAAGATTTCCTACTCTGGCGGAGATGGGAGCTTTGAGAGTGATATCACAACCAAGTATATCAAGAAAACGACCAATGGAAAAGTGACCTATGACGGATACAGCATCTGGGATGTCAGCAATTCAGGATATAGCCAGACTTCGCACTGGCAATGGAAGATCACTTTCTCGGGCTGGAATCCGCTGACCTCTGCAGGAACTTATGACTGGTTCTGGGGGCTTTCACAAAACAGTGGTGGAAATACCGTTCCATACCATCGGTTCGAGCATCTAGTCGCAACGGAGACAACGCCTACCGGCTGGTTGCATTGTGTTGTCATCATTTATGATGAGGGAGGTACGCAACTTTGGCAGTTTGCTTACAATACTCCATGGTCTCCGGTTGAAATGCCACAGATTCCTGCATGGAAATAGCCCCTGCCCTTTTCCTGGCCAGATTGCCGGATTGGTGCTGAATACCGGAAAGATCACAAAAAAAAAAGCCGCTAGCAACGGCTTTTTTTTTGTCAAGAATACAGAACTTAGATTAAAACATTATCTTTGAAATAGATTCGAATTATTGAATGACTTTGAAATAATTTCCCTGAAAAATATGATAAACATTAACACAACCATCATGAAAACCAAGCAAAGAAATTCATCGGGTTTAGCACCAATAGCCGGCAGGATGCTGATTGCAATGGTCCTGTTCATTGCCATGATCCCGGGTGCAATTCATGCACAATGGCCCACCAATACATCCGTAAACCTGCTGATATCGGGACTTCCGACTGCCGATATGCAGGCAGCACCAACGGCGGACGGAAAAACATGGATTGCTTTCTATCACGAGAACGGAAGCAATTATGATATGCGGGCGCAGCTGATTGATGCCAACGGCTATAAACTTCTCGGGCCGGATGGTATTCTTGTTGACAACGAGCCCTCTGGCACGGCTACTTATGTTTTCAACGTCTGCGTTGATTCACAGAACAATTTCATCATAGCATACCAGGACCAGAGGGCAGGAACAATGCAGGCTGTAGTTTATAAAATTTCTGAAAACGGAACCCAGCTCTGGGGAGATCACGGTATTGTCCTGGGCGGAGGACTTGCGCCATACCCCGCTGCACTGAGCAATGGCGAGGCCGTTATAGCCTGGAACGCGGATGCAGGTAGCACACTGAACCTTCAGAAAATTACTACGGCTGGCACCATAGCATGGTCGACGCCGAAAGTAGTGACCGTTGGTTCTGCTACTACCACCCGAGGACAGCCGATTACCAATACGGCCGGAAAATTCACACTGGTGTTCCAGAAAGGCAACATGTACACATCCCTGTATGCCCAGATGTTCAGCAGTTCGGGTACAGCACTGTACCAGCCTTTGCAGATCTGCGACCAGACTACAGCAGCCTACAGGTATTATTCCGTAATTTCTGAAGCGGATACAACCTATGTTGGCTATTACAGTTCCGTTGGCAACCGCTTTAATTCGTTTGTTCAGCGGGTGAATCCTGACGGAACCATCCCATGGGGAATGAACGGATCAAATTTCAATACACATGTCGCTGCAGGCGACAGCTACCAGGGAGAGACAAGCATCAACATGACACCAGGGTCGAATTATGTCTGGTCAGTGTGCAATTTCAGTAATCCGAACCAGACCGTCTATGGAATTTACATTCAGAAATTCCTGAAAACAACTGGTGTGAGGCAGTTCTCCGATCAGGCTAAGGTGGTTTATCCCATCAATGGCAGTACCGATCAGTGGTGCGGCAGCCTGGCGGTAATAGCAGATAATCCTATGTTCATGTACTATGATGTTACGGAGAAAATTTATGCAACAAGACTTGATGGCAGCGGCAATTTTGCATGGCCTGGAAACCAGCTTGAAGTCAGTTCAACAACGGCCGGTGCGGCAACGCCGAAGATGCGCTATACGTTTACCCCGGATGGACCGGACCGGTTGGCGTGTACATGGACCGAAGACCGCGGTGATGGTTATATGGGGTATTCCCAGGGTGTTTCCATCGGCGGGCTGATCGGGCTGACAGTCGCCACACAGGGAGGTGTTCCAGCAACAATTACAACCAATGGAGGAACCCTGCAACTGGTTGCCACAGTATTCCCGGCGACAGCAAGCCAGGATGTAACCTGGAGCATCGTTCCGATGACAGGAATGGCAAGCATCAATTCAACCGGACTGGTGACCGGCATCTCAAACGGAACTGTTTATGCAAAGGCCATATCGGTTCAGGATACCACGGTCGCTGATTCGCTATTGATCACGTTGAGTAGTCAAACCGCTCAAAAGGCAACGGTGATCACTCTTGCGGCAACCAGTATTACCTCAGCAGAAGCAACCCTTAATGGTACGGTCAACGCTAACAGTACAGCAACAGATGCATCCTTCGAATGGGGACTTACAACCGCATACGGAAATACAATCATTGCAACTCCATCAAATGTGACCGGAACAACGGTTACCCCAGTCCTGGCGAATCTAACGGGACTTACATCAAATACCACATACCATTTCCGTGCTAAAGGAACCAATATTGCCGGAACGGCATACGGTGCAGATCTTACCTTTACAACAACTACCGGCGTTGGTATCGGCATCAAGGCTCCCCTGAAAGTGGAAATCTATCCCATCCCGAATGACGGGCAATTCACTATTTCAATTACCGGTGGATCAGAAAAACGAATGACACTGGAAGTGTATAATTCGATCGGTTCAAAAGTTCTTGACAACGGGAACATCAGTTCAGCCGGAATCACAACTATCGATCTGAGACCTTTGCCTGCTGGAGTTTATACAATCATTTTGCAAGGAGGTGGCGAAAAGCTGGTGCGGCAGATGATGATCAGGTAGCAGGCAGCAGTGGTATTATAGGATGTCGATATCAGTGATGCCTGATGATACCGTCTAAATTTGTTTATTCAGATAACAATTTCCCTATGGAACGGGTCAATTCACGCATACTGATCCAATGCAGCTGAATAAATTTTCCTTAGCTGCTTTCCCAATCTGACCGGAGAAACAACTTTTACACTATCCCCGTATGAAAGGATCTCCATGACCAGGTCGTGCGTGACCCAGATTTGCAATTTTATTACAAGACCATGTTTATCGTCGGAGATGATAGTTTGCGATTCATGAAGCGGATAATTTTTTATGTACTTTCCCTGTTCCGGTTTAAATGAGAGCACCACATTTTCCGGTTCTTTATCCTCAAGGTTAATGACTCCGAAACAATTTTTAAAGATTGCATTTATATCGAGATGGCGCGGGTAATCGAACCTCTGTGAGGTAAACTCAAAATCAAGAACGCGGTCAAGGCCAAAGGTCTTCAGTCTTTTATCATTGGTGTCTTTGGCAAACAGGTACCATCTTCCCTCCGACTCCTTCAATGCCAGGGGCTCAATCAATCTTCGCGTAGGTTCGTCATCATCATATTTCTGGTGGACAAGCTTAATCACAATCCTGTTTTTTATGGCATGCAGCAAACCATGAAAGAGATGCGTTCCCCTGGCTTTCCGCTTTTCAAAAAACATGTACTTCGTGACGTCGCTGACCATCTTCAAGGAGTTGATGGTATCAATGGATTCGAGCATCCGGTTGTTCAGATCATTGTTCGGATCATCGGCAATGAAATATACCTTTCTTGAAAAGTCAAACCGGATATCAACCTTGAAAAGAGAACGGATCTCATTCAGGTCACGCTGAAACGTCCGGTTGGAGATGGTAACAGGCATGTCTTCAAAATCCGATTCATGCTGAAGGTATTCCGCGATCTCCTTAAATGTTGATTCCCCGCTCCTGCGAAGTTTTTTGATGATGGAAAAATACCTGAATATGTAATCCTGCTTCGACATCTGTTCGTCCTGCGAAAGGATAAAAGTATAGAATTATCTTTAAAAGACAAGACTTCCCTGCTCCGCCTTTTTTGAATCAAAGAGCCAGTCAAGACCTCTCTGCAGCCAATCCTCACCAGATGGTTCCACCGTGCACTTCTTCCAGATCAGTTCTGTTTCATCATAAAACCACCCGTCGTCATTCTCTATATTGACTTCATTCCAATCAATGATTCTTCCTGAAGAAGGGTCAAGGATTTCATAATAATGGCCGCTTTCCTGCCCGATCTGTATGGCGTCCTGAACAGTATTGACCATCAATTCCCGGGTTGATTTCCTTTTACCGGTGCTTCCTTTGTAAATTGTTATACGTACCATAATGACAGAATTAAAAAGTTTTGTACTTGCTTTTCTTTAATCATTTATGGCAAAAGTAAAAGATGACTACGCCAAAGTATGACGTGGTATAAAATATTTTACTTGATGCGTGACATATAACGCGTGACGCGTAATATATGCGGGTTTAGGATGCCTGAATGATCATTCAGTGATCCATTCGTATGAATCCCTGTATCCAGTCGGGTGAATAAAAAAAGCCCCCGGCAGTTTCCCGCCCAGGGCTTTCTTCAAGTGAACTTCAACATCAACACAGTCTCATGTCAAACCATTCATTATGTGTTTTCTGTTAAAGAAATTAACAGAAATCCCAATGCCCTCTACAAAGGGATTTCTATTGCGATTACATTGGAATATGTGCAAAAACATACAGCGCAGCATTGTTGCCGACGATATTGATATCAGCAGATTCGACCTGTGCGTCAGGAACAATATCAGTCGGTCCGAAACCCAAAACATAAGCAGCGGCGTCATTTCCAACAGCATTTATATCATCTGACTCTACCTGTCCATCCTGGTTCGTATCTCCACCGAAAATCAGCGGTGGTGACATTGTTTCACCATCAGCTTCCAGTACCTGAGTCATATTCCCGTCATAAGCCTTGCTCAGTGCATCAAATGCATAATTAACAGTGGCACCGGCAAAGTTAACAGGCAGTGCCGAAACAGTTTCAAGATGATTGCGTTGTTTGATCGTCAGATAGTATGAACCATTATACACACCCGGTATTGTAACCGCAGCTGTTCCGGTTGTACTCAATGGAACATTTGTGGAAACATAAACTACCGACGCATAATTACCGGGAGTATGAAGCTCAACTGTGATATGATCAACAGATCCATCAGTCCAGTATGGCCCCCAAACGTCGCCCGGAAACAACTGCTGCGCCTGCATCATCGTGCCTGTCCCGGTGTAGAACCCTTCGAGGAACAAGGATGACAGGTTCAGTGTTTTGACCGGTGCTGTCAGTGTGGTAAAAGTCATATCTGACCCATATACGGTGAGAC
>TBL_comb47_HYPODRAFT_10003602_pt1 | contig 18222 bp, 19 predicted proteins | sample TroBogypolimnion_40_FD_10682 | JGI IMG/M metagenome (IMG submission 10682)
ATATCAGGCATTTGAATATCAAGGAGCAATACATCAAACAAAGTATTTCTTACTTTTTCAACACCTTCAATAGAATTGCTTGAATAATCCACCTGATAATCCTCATATTCGAGGATCATTTTTATGCTTTCGCATATTTCGCGTTCATCGTCAATTATTAATACTGATTTCATTTTATTTTAAACGAATATGTTTTCAAAATTTCCGAAGGAAGTAATTTATCATTCTTTCTTAAGGCTTTGCCGAATTTAATTCCTAAACCGTTCACATATAAATCGCGCAAATCCGCTTGTCCATCTACATAAAAAACTTCTTCAAACTTTTCTACAAAGATACCTATAAATCTGGACAAATTTAAATATGGAATATTATATTCAATAAACGCACTGCCAAAGAAATGGGGAATTTTGTCTTTATCGCCAAATGCATTATTTGGAGTATCATAAAAGAATTTAGCAGGCAGGTTCTTCATTTTAACTGTAAATAGTTGTCCGCGTACTGTAGGCAATGGTACGGTAAACTTAAGCTGAATTAAAGGAATTGTAATATGAATTTCTGTGTAAGGTAGTGTAGCAAATGTTAATGCCAACATTGCTTCGGATGGATCATTAAGATAATATTTTAGGCTTCTGAGATATAGAGTGTCAACTAAATCCAAATCTGTTGTCTTGTTTTTAAGAGATACAAAATAATCTGAACAAATAAATTTGGTAAGGTAAATAACCCCTTGTTTAAATGTCGGCTTTTCCTGCGCAAAAGAAATTGCAGTGAATAAGAAGAAAACAGCAAATAGTATAAGAATAATTTTTTTCAAGATATATAAAGTCTAAGTTTGAATTACACCGGTATTGAATTTTGTAGTTATGGGGGAGTTATTAGCAACCTCAATAGCCCTTGAAACATATTCTCTCGTTTTTCTTGGATCAATAATCTCGTCAATCCACAATCTTGATGCTGCGTAAAGCGGATCGCTTTTTTCTTCAAAAGAGTGTTTTATTTCATTAAGAAGCTTATTTTTATCGGTATCTGAAAAATGTTTACCTGCTTTTTCAAGCTGCTTTATTTTAATATCTAATAAGACACTACTTGCCTGTGAAGCCCCCATCACAGCAATTTTTGCATTAGGATAAGCAAAAATAAATCTTGGGTCATAAGCTTTTCCGCACATGGCATAGTTTCCTGCACCGTAACTGTTCCCTGTAATAATCGTAATTTTAGGTACAACAGAATTGGCAACAGCATTTACCATTTTAGCGCCGTCCTTAATTATTCCGCCATGTTCAGCTTTGCTACCTACCATAAAACCTGTCACGTCCTGCAAAAAGAGAAGAGGTATATTCTTTTGGTTGCAGTTCATTATAAAACGTGCGGCTTTATCCGCACTATCGGAATAAATAACTCCGCCAATCTGCATTTCACCCTGTTCAGTCTTAATAACACTTCTTTGATTTGCTACAATGCCAACAGCCCAGCCGTCAATTCGGGCATAGGCGGTAATAATCGTTTTACCATAACCTGCTTTGTATTCATCAATTTCAGAATTATCTGTTATCCTTGCTATCAGTTCATAAGTATCATAAGGTTTTAATGTGTCTTCAGGAAGTATATTAATTATTTCATTTAGAGGAAATTTCGGAAACAGGGGAGTAATACGGTTAAATCCGGCATTGCCATGACTGCTTGATTTACTGCAAATGCTTCTAATTTGATTCAGGCATTCCTCATCGTTTTTCATAATATAATCAGTGACACCTGAAATATTCGATTGCACTGTTGCGCCGCCTAAAGTTTCATTATCAATAATTTCTCCAATAGCTGCTTTCACGAGATGAGAACCGGCTAAGAATACTGACCCTTCACCCTCTACTATAAGTGCTTCATCGCTCATAATTGGAAGATAGGCACCTCCAGCAACACATGGACCCATAATAGCAGCAATTTGTGGAATTCCCATCGACGACATGATTGCATTATTGCGGAATATTCTTCCAAAATGTTCTTTATCCGGGAATATTTCATCCTGCATAGGAAGAAATACCCCTGCACTGTCAACTAAATATATAATTGGAAGTTTATTATCTATTGAAACTTCCTGAGCACGTAAATTCTTCTTAGCTGATATTGGAAACCAAGCGCCAGCTTTGACGGTAGCATCATTGGCAATTATAACATAGTTTTTACCGTTTATTTTACCTATTCCGGAAACCGTACCTGCTGAAGGGGCTCCGCCATATTCTTCATACATGCCGTAAGCCGCAAATGAATTAATTTCAAAAAATTCAGAATTAAGATCAATTAATTTTGCAATACGCTCTCTAGCTGTTAGTTTTCCTTTTAAGTGCTGTACTTCAATTAGTTTTTGACCGCCGCCAAGTTTTACTTCATCGTAGAGGGATGTAATTTTCTTAATCAATTTTAAATGATATTCTTCTCTTTTGCGGGAAGAATCATTTTTTAATATTTCGGAACCAATTGTACTCATTTATTCTTCTTTGATAAGACTGCTTGCAATTACAATCTTTTGCACTTCTGATGTACCTTCTCCTATTGTAAGAAGTTTTGAATCACGGTAGAATTTTTCAACCGGATAATCTTTTGTATATCCGTAGCCCCCAAGAATCTGAACTGCTTCGTTTGCTGCTCTTACGGCTAATTCACCTGCAAATAATTTTGCAGTAGCAGCTTCTTTTCTAACCTGCTTCCCTTCATCTTTTAACGTTGCTGCTTTATATACCAATAAACGCGCTGCTTCTATTTCCATTGCCATTTCAGCTAACTTGAATTGTATAGCCTGAAATTCTGATAGAGTTTTATTAAACTGTTTTCTTTGTTTTGAATATTCAAGTGCTGAATTTAAAGCGCCTTCCGCTAATCCCAAAGAAAGAGCCGCTATTGAAATCCTGCCTCCTTCAAGAACCGAAACAGTCTGTTTGAAGCCTTCGTTCTCAACACCGATTAAATTTTCCCAGGGTACAATGCAATTATCCAGAATTAATTGAGTTGTTTCACTTGCACGCATTCCAAGTTTGTTTTCCTTTTTGCCTGCCGAAAAACCGGGCATCCCTTTTTCTAAAATAAATGCGGATGCACCTTTAGAGCCTTTGGATTTATCTGTCATTGCCATTACTACAGCAGTTCCACAGCTGTAACCATGGGTAATGAAATTTTTTGTCCCGTTAAGAATATAATGACCGTTATCTTTTATAGCAGTTGTCTGCATATTAGCTGCATCACTTCCTGAACCCGGTTCTGTAAGTCCCCATGCACCAATTTTCTTACCGGTAGCTAAATCTGTAAGATATTTGTTCTTCTGAAAATCGTCGGCAAAAATATTGATATGATTAGTACATAGTCCATTATGAGCTGCTACAGATAATGCAATAGAAGGATCAACTTTAGCTAATTCTTCAATAATAAGAGCATATTCAACATAACCAAGCTCAGCACCGCCATTTATTTCAGGTACAAGAATTCCAAGGAAACCAAGTTCTCCCAATTTGTGCATAATATTAATGGGAAATTCCTGTTTCTCATCAAAATTCATTATAAAAGGTTTTATTTCATTTTGAGCAAAGTCCCGTATAGTTTCTATAATAGAAAGCTGGTTCTCAGTAAATTCAACTAAAAAATTTCGTGATTCACTCATAAGTTTGCCTTCAGAGATTACTTTTAAAATTGTTGATTATTTGATTAGCAAGATTGTAAGGGGATATCTCACCTGTAACGACATTACCAACCGAATTATCAAGTTCACGCGTTCTTTCTTCATTCCATACTTCGCTTGTTATAATGTCGTGCACTATTTCTTTAATCCTTAATTTTGAGTTTTCTTCTCTTTTCTTGTAAATCAAATTAGTCTGTTCAAGATACTTCCTGTGTCTTTCAACTTCTTCAACAATTTCATTTATTCCAAAGTTCTCTGATGCAATAGCTTTTATTATATTAGGCAGCCAGTCTTCTGCTGTATGGTCTTTCATCATTAGTATTGTTTTAATGGAGGAGATTGCGTTATCGGCACCAGGACGGTCACTTTTATTTACGACAAACATATCGGCTATTTCCATTAGGCCTGCTTTCATAGCCTGAATGGCATCTCCAGATTCAGGTACTAATACTACAATTGTAGTATCGGCTGCATTTACAATATCCAGCTCACTTTGTCCTACTCCAACTGTTTCAAATAATATTATGTCATATCCTGCCGCATCAAGTACATCAGCGGCATCAATGGTTTTTTTGCTCAATCCGCCAAGGCTCCCTCTTGTAGCCATACTTCGTATAAACACACCCGCATCACTGCCAATTTCACTCATTCTTACTCTATCGCCTAATAATGCTCCGCCTGTAAATGGACTGGTTGGGTCAACAGCAATAATCCCTACGCTAATATTTCTCTGTCTGTAATATTTTGTTATTTGGTTGGTAAGAGTAGATTTGCCTGCTCCGGGAGGGCCGGTAATTCCAATTCTATATGCTTTCCCGGTTTTCTTATGAATTTCATTTAATAGAATGGCAGACCTTTCATCATCCGCTTCTATTATTGTTATGGCACGTGATACATAACGCTTATTATTTTGAAATATATTTTCTACTAAAAAAGGTAAATCCATTTTATAATCCTGTTACTCGTATAAGTGTTTTTCGATAATATAATCTTTAACTTTGTCGGGGACAAGGAAATCAATTGAAAGGTTGTTTTTTATTCTGTTTCTTATTTCTGTAGAAGAAATATCTATAATAGGAGTATCCAGAAACACGGCTTTTTCAATAAATCTTTTAACTCCGTCATTCATATCTGAATTATCATAACTTCTTTGCAAAACAATAAGATTGACCATCTTCACAATTTTATCAGGTTCTTTCCAAGTATCGAATTTCAGAAGATTGTCATAGCCAATAATCAGCTCAACCTGTTCATAATAGTTTTTAAAATGAACAATAGTATCAATAGTGAAGGAAACATCACCTTTATCAATTTCATAACAGCTGAAATCAAAACCTTTATGATTCTCTATTGCAAGTTTTACCATTTCGAAACGGTCTAAATGGCTTGCAGAATTTGACTCAATCTTATGGGGTGAAATAAAGCAGGGGATAAATATAATTTTGTCAAGATTTCTTTGTTGAAGTACATATTGAGCAGTAATAAGATGCCCTATATGTATTGGGTCGAATGTACCCCCGTAAATGGCAATTTTCTTCAAATCAGTTCCTGTTTAGATTTAATTCAATTAATTTATTCTTACAATATGCTATTTCATTCTTATAATAGTCAATATCTCCTGTACAGATTTTCAATTGATTTTTTCTAAATGCAAGTTTTATTGCTGTTCTTACGTATTCTTTTCTAATATTTTTATCAATCCAGCCGTTTCTATTCCTAAAACTACCGGCAAGAATGGGCAAAAAATGGAAAGGGATTATTCCCTCATCACATTCCTCTTTTAGCTCTCTTAAAATAACTTGTCTTTCCTTTGTTATTTGTTTAGCAAAATAAATAATAAATACCCATAATAAAACAAAAATTAACAGAAGGCCTAAATAAAAACTGTTATCGGTACTAACACTTAAATTCCACATAAAATGTATTGATACAGCAATAAAAAGACCGGCTAAATATAAGGAAGTTTTAGATGTCTGTTTTGAATATAAAGATTTAGCAATAAATGCTCCAAGTGTTCCTGTGGAGATAAAATGCATTACGGCTGAAAAAAATGATCTTATTATTACCAAATAAATCCACTGGATAGGATTTGTATAAAAAACGACATAATAGAAGAAGTTTTCTACCATCCCAAATCCCAGGCCTATAGACCCTCCGTATACTAAACCATCAGTAATATCATCAATCTTTTTTGTTTTGATAGTATAAAAAAGGAATATTGCTTTTGAAGATTCTTCAATTATGGGAGCTGAAAAAATTGACTGGAACAACTTAACATTATGGCTATTGTGTAAAAAAACAAGTAATCCGCCCGAAGTTAATTTCTCAAAAATGAGGCTTATTCCAATTGCACCAATACCACCCCAAGCAAAGTGGATTAGAATATCGTGGAAAGATTCCTTTTCAAATTTATCAGCCTGCCAAAGGAATAATAAATAGGCTGAAATGGGCAAAATCGCAGCAATTAAAGAAATTTTTATTGGCATTTGCTTTTTTTTAATGTAAAATTACAAATCTTTTTATAGAAAAAATAATAGATGTTTAATAAGTATATTGAGCAATTGTTCATAAAAGTACTAAATCAATAGAATTATTAAGTTTTGGGGGAGAATAAGAATTTCTTGATTATAACCTATCCTGTCCTTATATTTCCAAACTCAATTTTTGAGTATTTGAAGAATGATCATTAAAATTACGAATCTTTCAAATGGCGTTCATTGTTTTAATTTTGATAAATCTGTAGAAGATTTAAAAATAGACGATTTGTATACAGGTTCTGTGTCGGTTAAAGTTACACTTGATAAGTCAATGCATCAGATAATTTTAGACACAGAATCAAATGCAAAACATAAATTTATCTGCGACAGATGTAACAAGGAATCGGAATCTGATATTACTTGTAATTTTCAACTTGTTTACTTATTTAGTGCAAAAAAAGAACAATCTGATGATAATAATGTAAAGTTTTTATCACCGGATATTGATAAGATAGACATATCAGAAGATTTAAGTGAATATTTAAGATTATCATTGCCAATGAAAAATCTTTGCAGTGAAGATTGCAAAGGATTGTGTCCTAATTGCGGTACGGATTTGAATCTCAAAAAATGCAGATGCAAAAAGAGTATAGATACCGGAGTTTGGGACGCGCTAAAAAAATTAAAAGAAAATTCGAATTAATATAAATAGGTTACTTTATGCCAAATCCTAAACGAAAGATGTCCAAAAGCAGAAGAGACAAAAGAAGGACACATTACAAAGCAGTGGCCCCAGCTTTAACCGCTTGTTCAAACTGTGGTGAAATGAAACTTAGCCATAGAGCCTGCCCTAATTGCGGTTACTACGCAAGCAGATCTATGTTTGTTCCCGAGGCTTAACTCTAATTATTTATAATGAATAATAAAATTACAGATTTTGCATGTACAATTGCTCTCGATGCGATGGGGGGAGACTATGCCCCGCGCAACGAGGTAATTGCTGCAGCTCAAACTTTTTCTGAAAATCCTTCCATTAAAATTCTACTCATTGGTAAAGAAAGTGCTATTCTTGATGTTCTGAAAAAAGAAAATCTTTCCTTTCCTAAAGAGAATATTGTTAATGCTGAAGAAGTTATTGGTATGGATGAAATTCCTACAGTTGCCATTAGGACAAAGAAAAATTCTTCCATAGTTGTAGGCGCTACAATGGTAAAGAACAAGCAGGCCGATGCTTTTGTGAGCGCTGCAAATACCGGAGCTGTTATGACTGCTTCAACTCTAATTCTTGGCAGAATTAAAGGAGTTGAAAGACCTACAATAGGCGCTGATTTTCCTACTGCATATGGAAGAGTTTGCTCTATATATGACGTAGGTGCCAGTGTGGATAGTAAACCGGCTCATTTGTTCGGTTATGCTGTGCTCGGGTCTATCTATGCAAAAGAAGTAAATAAAACCCCTAATCCTAAAATTGGATTATTAAGCGTTGGTGAAGAAGATAATAAAGGTAATGAACTCGTTTTCAATACAAGGAAACTTCTTCAGGAATCTACATTAAATTACATAGGTAATGTTGAAGGCAAAGATATTCTAATGGCCAAGGTTGACATCGTAATTTGTGATGGTTTTGTAGGAAATGTGATTATTAAGTTAGGGGAAAGTTTCTTAACATTTTTAAAACAAGTATTAAAAAATTATGCTGCTAAAGGCTTTACTAATAAATTAAAAGCCCTTATAGTAAAAAATGTGCTGAAAGTTGCATTGAAAGATGTTGATTATCAGACTCATGGCGGAGTTCCGCTTTTGGGTGTTAATGGAATTACTATTATTGGACATGGATCAAGTTCTCCATTAGCTATTAAAAATATGATTTATAAAGCAAAAGAAATGCACGATCTAAATCTAATTCAAAAATTTGAGGAAGAATTAAGCAAATATGGTAAACGATAAAAAACGTTATAATGCGGCAATTACTGCTGTTGGAATGTATGTTCCGGAAAAAATTCTTGATAATAAGTACTTTGAGTCCATTGTAGATACCAGCGACGAATGGATTACTACACGTACCGGTATTAAAGAAAGAAGAATGATGGTAAATGGCGCTACAAGCGATATGGCTACACAAGCTTGTTTAGATTTGTTTAAAACTACTAATGTAAAACCGGAAGAAATTGATATTATTATACAGGCTACCGTTACACCCGATATGTTTTTCCCTTCAACAGCTTGTTTGGTACAAAATAATATTGGCGCTGTTAATGCCTGGGGGTTTGACTTAATAGCTGCCTGTTCAAGTTTTCTTTTTGCACTTCAAACAGGTGCATCCTTCATAGAATCAGGAAATTATAAAAAAGTTCTTGTTATTGGTGCCGATAAAATGACATCCATTACCGACTATACGGACAGAAATAATTGTATTTTATTTGGTGATGCTGCTTCTGCAGTTCTTCTTGAACCGACTGAAGACTTAAATTCCGGAATAATTGATTCAATTCTTCATATTGACGGCAGTGGAAAAGACAGCCTTTATATGAAAGGCGGTGGAAGCCTCTATCCTCCTACTCATGAAACAGTTGACAAGAAAATGCATTATTTATATCAGGATGGGAAAGCAGTATTTAAAGTTGCTGTTAAAGGTATGGCCGATGTTTCATATGAAATTATGCAGAAACATAATTTGAAAGGGGAAGATGTAGCATTCCTGGTTCCTCATCAGGCTAATTTAAGAATAATTGATGCTACTGCTGAAAGAATGGGTGTTACAAAAGATAAGGTTACAATTAATATTCAGAAGTATGGAAATACAACATCTGCTACTATCCCTTTATGCCTTACTGAATATTACCGTGACGGTAAAATAAAGAAAGGGGATACTTTAGTGCTTGCTGCATTTGGAGCAGGATATACATGGGGTTCTATTTTGTTAAAATGGAGTATAGATTAATATGGGTAAGATTTCTTTTGTATTTCCAGGTCAAGGCGCTCAATATGTAGGAATGGCTAAGGATTTGTATGAAAATTCCTCAGAAGCAAAAGAGATGGTCAAGATGGCAGAAGAAGCTGCCGAGGTTAAATTATCGGATATTATGTTTAACGGATCTGAAGATGCATTAAAACAAACAGATATAACTCAGCCTGCAATATTCCTGCATAGTGTTATTCTTGCAAGCCTAATTAGGAAAGTAAATCCGGATATGGCTGCAGGACATTCATTAGGCGAATATTCTGCATTGGTTTGTTCTGGTGCTGTTCAGTTTTATGATGCCGTAAAATTAGTTAGAACACGCGGTAAAGCAATGCTTCAATCCGGCATTGAACAACCGGGCACTATGGCTGCTGTTATAGGATTCGATTCAGAAAAATTAATTGCCGTATGCAATGAAGCATCACAATTCGGCATTGTACAATGTGCAAATTTTAATTGTCCCGGCCAGATAGTTATTTCCGGAGCTGTTGAAGGAGTTAAGGCAGCTATGGATTTAGCAAAAAAGGCTGGTGCTAAACTTGTTAAAGAATTAGTTGTTAGCGGAGCTTTTCACTCTCCATTAATGGCAAGTGCTAAGAATGAATTAAAATTGAAATTAGATTCAACACAATTTTATACTGGGAAAATACCTGTATATGCAAATGTAACAGCAAAACCTGTAACTGATCCGGTTGAAATTAAAAAATTGCTTCAAGAACAGCTTACCATGCCTGTACGCTGGGAAGAAACTATAAAAAATATGATATCAGACGGTGCTGACGAGTTTGTTGAGATTGGTCCCGGTAAAGTTCTACAGGGTTTGATTAAAAAAATTAATCCCGATGTTAAAACAAGCGGTATTGATAAGTTTACCGATTTGGAAAGGTTTATTTAATGCAAAATAAATATGAACGCCAAATAAATGGGTATTATATTGATCCTGTAATATTTACTCATAAGTTTGTAAAATATTGCGATATATGTATCTGTTCAGGCGAATGCTGCTATTATGGCGTTTATACGGATATAAAAGAATACGAAAAAATTATGTCTATAAAAGACAGAATTATTTCTGAATTAGATGAAACTCAACCTAAGGACCCTAAAACTTGGTTCGAAGAGCCTTCTAAGGATGAGGATTTTCCTTCAGGCATTGCAGTTGGAACAGAAGTACATAACGGGAAATGTGTTTTTCTTGATAAACAGGGATTTTGTACTCTCCAAAAAATAGCAATAAAAGATGGTGAATTTAAGTGGAAATATAAACCTATATATTGTATATTATTTCCATTGGTTATTTTTGAAGGTACAATTACTGTAGACGAAGAACATCTTGATAGAATGCACTATTGCAACAAAGCCGAAAACCAGGTATCTACGATTTTCGATTGCTGCAAAAATGAGCTTCAATTTCTTTTAGGAGAAAAAGGCTTTGAAGACTTGAATGAATACAGAAATGAATACTTACAAAAATTAATTGGAGTTGAAAGTGCAAAGTAGTGACAAAAGAAGAGCTTTGGTAACAGGCGGTTCAAGAGGTATTGGAAAAGCTATTGTAAAAGAATTAGCTTCAAGAAGCTGTAATCAAATTTTATTCAGTGATGTAATGTTCGCTGCTAATAATGCCGAAGAAGCAGCCGCTGAAATGGAAAAAGAATTTAACATTCCCGGTGTGAAAATATATGCTTTTAAAGCTGATGCCACTTCATTTAATGAGGCACAGGCTACAATAGATTATGCAGTAGAAAAAATGGGCGGCCTTGATATTCTTGTTAATAATGCAGGTATAACGCGCGATAATCTTTTACTTAGAATGGGTGAAGATGATTTTGATAAAGTAATTACCGTTAATTTAAAAAGTGTTTTTAATTACAGTAAAGCAGCAATTAAACATATGGTTGCACAGCGTTACGGCAGAATTGTTAATATTGCTTCTGTTGTAGGAGTAATAGGCAATGCAGGCCAGACAAACTATTCTTCAAGCAAAGCAGGAGTAATTGGTTTTACTAAGTCTTTAGCCAGAGAATTAGGTTCAAGAAATGTTACAGTAAACGCAGTAGCTCCGGGCTTTATTCAGACCGATATGACACATAAATTAAATGATGCACAAAAAGAGGCTCTTCTAAGAAATGTTCCGCTTGGCAGAATGGGAACAGCAGAAGATGTTGCCAGGGTAGTTAATTTCCTTTGCAGTCAGGATGCCGATTATTTAACCGGTCAGGTTATAAATATCGACGGCGGAATGGTAATGCAATAAATTTTTTTAATAAATAAATTCCATAAAATATAAGGAGAAAATCAATGGACGTTCAAGCTAAGGTAAAAGAAATCGTAGCTGCAAAATTAGGTGTTGAAGAATCACAGATTACACCTGAAGCTTCATTTACAAATGATTTAGGCGCAGATTCCCTTGACATAGTTGAATTAGTCATGGGTTTTGAACAGGCTTTTGACATTTCAATTCCTGATGAAGATGCTGAAAAAATAGCTTCTGTTGGGGATGCCATCAGATATCTTGAAGAAAAAGCTAAAAAGTAATAAATAAGTATTAAGCCGCGTAAATAAGCGCGGCTTTCCTTCAATCATTCACATTCAAAGGAAATCAAACAATGGATAAAAGAAGGGTAGTTATCACCGGCTTAGGTGTTTTGAGTCCGATAGGTAATAATTTAACAGAATTTTGGACCGGTTTATTAGAGGGCAGAAATGGTGCCGGCTTGATTACTAGATTTGATACCACAAATTTTAAGACAAAATTCGCTTTTGAAGTTAAAAATTTTGATCCGGGCTTGTATATAGACAAAAAAGCAGTAAGAAGAATGGATACATTTACTCAATATGCAATCGCTTCTTCATCTATGGCTTTTGAAAATTCAAAGTTAGATTTGAATAAACAAAATGCTGAAAGAATTGGTGTCGTATTCGGCAGCGGAATTGGCGGAATGGAAATTCTTGAAAAGCAAATGAAGACTTTTTTTGACGGGGGAGTAAAGATGGTTTCTCCATTCTTTGTTCCAATGATGATTTCTGATATAGCTGCAGGTCAAATTTCTATTAAATATGGTTTTAAAGGACCTAACTATGCAACTACATCAGCATGTGCAACATCTGCAAATGCTCTTGCTGATGCTTTTATGCTTATACAACGCGGAAGCGCCGATGTTATGTTCTGCGGAGGTTCGGAAGCCGCTGTAACTCCTATTTCGGTTGCCGGCTTTAATGCAGCACAGGCATTATCAGAGTGGAATGACAGGTATTTGATTGCTTGCCGTCCATTTGATAAGGACAGAAACGGCTTTGTTATGGCAGAAGGTTCAGCTACTCTTGTTTTAGAAGAATATGAACATGCAGTTAAAAGAGGTGCTACAATTTACGGTGAAATGGTTGGTATCGGTTTATCAGGCGACGCTTTCCATTTAACAGCCCCTGCTCCTGAGGGAGAAGGTGCTTCCCGTTCAATGAAGGCGGCCTTATATGATGCAGGAATTGTTCCGGAACAAATAGGTTATATCAATGCTCATGGCACTTCAACAGAGCTGAATGATCTTAATGAAACCAAGGCTATAAAAACCGTTTTTGGAGATTATGCTTATAAAGTAAGTATAAGCTCTACCAAATCTATGACGGGCCATCTTCTAGGTGCCGCAGGTGCTATGGAAGCTGTTGTATCTGTTATGGCTTTAAGAGAAAGCATGATTCCTCCTACTATTAACTTAGATGAACCTGATCCTCAGTGCGATCTCAACTATACTCCTAAAATCGCGGTTAAGAAAGAAATAAATTATGCGCTAAGTAATTCGTTTGGTTTCGGCGGCCATAATGCTTCGTTAGTTTTTAAAAAATTCGAAGGTTAATTCTGTAAAATGGAATTCCTCAATAAATTGAGAAGCCTCTTTTTCAAAAGAGAAAGAGACTTCTCAATTAAATATCTTCTCGATGAAACCTGCTATAATAGAATTATAATAATTGAAAAAAAATTCGGTATTACTGTAAAACTTCCTCAGTATTATATTAAAGCTTTAACTCATAAATCATTTCCGGAACAAAAATCTAATTATTTTAAGAAATCGAATGAAAGACTGGAATTCCTTGGCGATGCTGTTTTAGGGATGATTGTTGCTAAACATTTATTTAAAAAATATCCAAATGCTTCAGAAGGCTACCTAACAAAAACAAGATCAATTCTTGTAAATAAGGAAGCTCTTGTAATAGCAGCAGAAAAAATGAAACTTAAAGAACTTGTATTTTATAATGAAAAGTTCGTAAATGGTTCCACTGAAGGGTTAAATACTATAATTGCCGATTCAGTTGAGGCTATTATTGGTGCTTTGTTCCTTGATCAAGGATTGAAAATTACTGAAAGAGTGATAAATAAGTGGATTTTAAAACCCCGTTTTTCCGATAATGAAGGTATGTTGGATAAGAATTACAAAGGACAGCTGCTGGAATTATCACATGCAAAGAAATTGGATGAACCTGTTTATAAAATTTCTGACTTAGAAGGCCCGGAACATCATAAAAAGTTTACTGTGGATGTTTATATTGGCAATGAAAAAATGGGAACTGGTATAGGCGGCAACAAAAAATCTGCCGAACAGGAAGCATCTAAAAATGCTTTATCTGTTCTTAAAGAAAATCAGCCGTAATTTTGTTACTTCAGAATTATATTTATTTTTGGTAACAGCACTTTAGATTTTAACAGGGAGGAGTAATGTCAGTATTCCTTGATAAATCAGTAATACCTACTGATAAACAATTACAAATTGTTCTGGGTAATTATTACAATTTGTGGGTAGAAATTAAAAAATCTATTGAAAATGAACACGGACAAATTGATGAGGAATGGAAGCATTACGGTGCTAAATCAGGCTGGACATTGAAATTATTATTAAAGAAAAGGAACCTATTCTTCTTTGCTCCTTATGATAGTTATTTTAATATAAGTTTCGTATTCGGAGATAGAGCAGTAGCTGAAATTGAAAATAGCAGTTTGCCAATAACATTAATTGAAGAAGTAAAAAATGCAAGAAAATATGCAAAGGCAGAGGTTTAAGGATTAAAGTAATGAATAAGAATGATTTGAAGAATGTTTTAGAACTGGTAAGAATAAAAATAAACAACTGATTTTTACCGTTTACTTAAATTAAAATTTTCTAAACCCCCCTATTAGTTTCTTTAAAAATAACTATTTATTTATATTATATGATTAGTAAAATGAAAATATTTAAATAATATCATAAATAGAGAATAGGAATTACAGATATGTTTGAATTTAATGATCAGTTCGTTTATAGGCATGTGGGACCATCTCCCGCTGATATTAGTAAAATGCTTAAGGTTATTGGAAAAGATTCATTGGATGGTTTGATTGAAAGTACCGTTCCTGCCAAAATCAGGCTAAAAAAGAAATTGATGCTTGATGCTCCCGTCACAGAAAATGAATTTTTAAACGACTTAAGAAAGATTGCGAATAAAAACAAAATTTACCGTTCTTTTATAGGAATGGGGTATTACCCTACAATATTACCGGCGGTTATTCAGCGAAATATTCTTGAAAACCCGGGGTGGTACACACAATATACTCCTTATCAGGCAGAAATTTCACAGGGAAGGCTTGAAGCATTATTAAATTATCAGACTATGGTAATAGACCTTACAGGGTTACCTATTGCCAATTCATCACTTCTTGATGAAGGAACTGCCGCTGCCGAAGCTATGATTATGCTCCGTAATTGCCGAAAAACTAATAAAAAAAATGCGCATACATTTTTTGCTTCAGATTCACTTTTCCCGCAAACAATTGATATATTGAAAACAAGAAGTGAACCATTAGGAATCAATCTGGTTGTTGGTAAAATAGAAGAGTTAAAATTAACTGACGACATTTATGGAATCATGGTCCAATATCCCGATCAGAATGGCTCAATAAACGATTATACAAAATTGTTCAAGGAAGCGGACTCTAAAGGAGTATTCAAAGCAGTTTGTGCGGACCTTTTATCGCTTGCATTGTTAACACCTCCGGGAGAGTTCGGAGCTGATATAGTTGTAGGTTCAACTCAGCGTTTTGGTGTTCCTATGGGTTACGGCGGGCCTCATGCTGCTTTCTTTGCTACTAAAGAAGAATTTAAAAGACAGATGCCAGGAAGAATAATTGGTGTTTCCATTGATGCACAGAATAAACGTGCTTTAAGAATGGCATTGCAGACACGCGAACAGCATATTAAGCGTGAAAATGCTACAAGTAATATTTGTACAGCCCAGGTTCTCCTTGCTATTATGGCAGGAATGTACGCTACATATCATGGTCCCGAAGGAATAAAATCAATTGCCCAAAGAGTGCATGACCTTACAAACTTAACTTCTATCGGTTTACAGGATTTGGGTTATAAACAGGTTAACAATTATTTCTTCGATACTATTAAAATTGCACTTTCAGGTTCTGATGAAAAAGAAAAAATCAAAAAGCTTGCTTTAGCCAAGGAAATAAATCTCAGGTACTTTGAAGATAGTTTTGTAGGTATATCGCTTGCAGAACCATTTGAGTTGTCTGATATATATGATTTATTAAGTGTTTTTGCAGAAGTAAAGGGGAAAAAACTTACAACCGAATTATTTGAAAGTTATAAAAAGAATGCAGCATCTTCTTTACCCAAAGAATTTCTAAGAACTTCAAAATTCATGACTCATCCCGTATTTAACTCATATTTTTCTGAAACAGAAATGATGAGATATATTAAAAATTTAGAAAAGAAAGACTTATCATTAACACAATCGATGATTTCACTTGGTTCATGCACCATGAAATTAAATGCCGCAGTTGAGATGCTTCCAATTACTTGGCCAGAATTCAGTAACCTGCATCCATTTTGTCCGGTGGATCAGGCTGAAGGTTATCATCAGATATTTAATGAATTGGAAAATCAGTTGTGCGAAATTACCGGTTTTAATAAAATTTCATTCCAGCCTAATTCAGGCGCTCAGGGGGAATATGCAGGCCTTATGGTTATTAGAAATTATCATATTGCCAATAAACAATCTCAGAGAAATGTTATCCTGATACCTGCATCTGCACATGGCACAAATCCTGCGAGCGCAGTTATGGCTGGCGGCAAAGTTGTTGTTACTAAGTGTGACGATAAAGGAAATATAGACCTTGCCGATCTTAAAGCTAAGGCTGAACAGTATAAAGATACCTTAAATTGCCTTATGGTAACCTACCCTTCAACTCACGGTGTATTTGAAGAAGCAATAATTGAGATATGTGATATAATACACAAAAATGGCGGCCTAGTCTATATGGATGGAGCTAATATGAATGCTCAAGTAGGCTTAACAAGTCCTAAAACCATCGGTGCAGATGTATGCCATTTAAACTTACACAAAACATTTGCAATACCTCATGGCGGCGGAGGCCCGGGAATGGGCCCAATCGTTGTAACAAAGGAATTAGCTCCATATCTGGCTTCACACCCTGTAATAAAATATGGGACTGAAAAATCTCCTACGGCAGTTTCGGCCGGCCCCTGGGGAAGTGCAAGTATTTTGGTAATATCATATGCTTACATAAAAATGCTTGGTGAAAAAGGATTAACATATTCCACAAAGCTTGCCATTCTTAATGCAAATTATCTTAAGGCAAGACTACAGGATTATTTTAAGCCTCTTTACACCGGTGCAAATAATTGTGTTGCTCATGAACTTATTTTTGATTGCAAAATATTTAAAACCTCGGCTGGTATTGAAGTAGAAGATATAGCAAAAAGATTAATGGATTACGGTTATCATGCACCTACTGTATCTTTCCCTGTACATGATACATTAATGGTTGAACCGACAGAAAGCGAATCATTAGCGGAACTTGATAAATTCTGTACAGCAATGATCTCAATTAGAAAAGAAATTGAAGAAATTGAAAAAGGAATTGCAAGTAAAGAGGATAACGTATTAAAGAATTCACCTCATACGGCAGATGTAGTTGTCTCTGATACATGGAGCCATCCATATTCAAGAGAAAAGGCAGCTTTCCCGGTAAATTATGTAAGAGCAAGTAAATTCTGGCCGAGTGTAGGCAGAGTTAATAACGCATTTGGTGACAGAAACCTGGTATGCAGCTGTCCTCCGTTATCAAGTTATGAAGAATAAATATGTTTAAAGAATTAGAACTTCCGGAAATATGTGCTTTACTTAAAACAGCAAAAACAATAGCGGTTGTAGGTATATCAAATAATCCCGGACGGATAAGCAGAATTATTGCTGAAAGATTAGTAGATATGAAATATAAAGTGGCCGGTGTAAATCCGGCCTCTTTTTTTATAGAAAACATACCTATGTTCAAATCACTTACCGATATACCTCATCAAATAGATATTATTAATGTTTTTAGAAAACCTGAAACAATTGGGGAGCTTGTCCCTGATATAATTAAATTAAAACCTAAATGTCTCTGGCTTCAGGAAGGGATTAGGAATGAAGAAGCTGCAGAACTTGTATATTCAAATGGTATACAAATTGTGCAGGATAAATGTATTTGGGTTTACTATAACCGTTGCCTTCAATAATTTATGACTAAAAATAAATTCATAGTTATTTTCTTTTTCTTGATAAGTAACTTTTTGTTTGCCCAGGAATATAATTATGAACATTTTACTGTCTTACAGCATGATCTAATAAAAGTTGATTCAATTCAGATAATTGGGAATAACAGTACCAAGGATTTTGTAATATTAAGGGAATTAACATTTAAGGAAGGAGATTACGTCTCAGGCGATATACTGGATTATAACAAGGAGCGTGTATTCAGTCTAGGATTGTTTAATGATGTAAAGATCAGCTGCGAAAACGATATTACATATAATAAAATAATAATTAGTGTTCTGGAAAGCTGGTATATCTATCCAATTCCATTTATTAAAAGATATATTGGAGATGCTTCCAAAACTACATACGGACTGAATTTATTATATGAAAACTTCAGAGGGCGGAATGAATTGCTGAGAACAGTAATTTCATGCGGATATGATCCTGCGCTGACAATACTCTATAATATACCCGTATTGTTTGATAAAGAGCAGCTTGGTATCGGCTTGATAGTAAGTTTCTCTAATTTATCAAATAAA
>TBL_comb47_HYPODRAFT_10003603_pt1 | contig 18221 bp, 8 predicted proteins | sample TroBogypolimnion_40_FD_10682 | JGI IMG/M metagenome (IMG submission 10682)
CATAGCCCGACTCACGGTATTTCAATTCAAGCACTTTAACGCCTTCGGGAATGATGTAGTAAACCTTGTGACCGTTCATCCAACCCAGGCTTTCGTATTCCTGAATGCCTTTTTTGGTAATGTATTCGGCTCTGACCAAATCAGCTCCACCATTGAATATAAGGTAGTTATCGGTGTAGGTGGTGATTTTATTCCCTTCCGATGCCTCAACTTTCAGGTAAGGAGTGACCTGCGCATTATAAGGAAGTTCACAGATTAGGGTGTCGCTGGCTTGCGAAACGGTCGGCTTATTTTCTTTCAGGTAACTTTTTAACCCGAAATCCTTCAGCAGTGGAATGGGGCGTCTCACCAGTTTGTTCCAGGGATAATCGCCTTCCTTTCCCAAAACCATTGCTCCCGGCATATTACTCTCGTCGTAGTTTTCTGTTTGCCAGGGTCCAAGGTCTTTTCGGGCATCGTATAGGATGCAGGATTCAGGCAACCTAAAATTTGGCAGAGGATCACCTGCTGTCTGATAGGCTTTGAACAAAGAACATTTCCAGGTATTGTCGCTCAGTAATTCAAAACCGGGTGATTGGCAATCGAAAATCATTCCTGCCCGACCACTGCTTTTATGGGAAAAACCGTCTTTACCGAAATACCAAACCAATACGGCAACAGTGTTTTTGCCTGTTTTCAGAAAAGGAGCCAGATCCACCTCGTCGTAATAGGTATCCATCGGATTCGGCCCGCGTTTTAATCCGCCTTCGAATACAACCATTTGCCCATTTATCCACAACCAGTATTTGCTATCCACAGCAATCCGAGCAACTGCTTTTTCAGGTTTGGTCTGCAAATCAACAGTTTTCCGGTAAGCCAGCCAGGTATTGGTAGCGCTTTGACACTCCATGGTAGAAATCCATTGGGCTTTCCATTCTTGACCTTGTGCAAAAAAGCAGATGAAGATAAAAAAGGCTGAAAGGATATATTTATTCATGATATCTATTTTATTTAAGGATTGTAATTCCCATTAATCCGACCACAACTTCCTGTGACAAGGTTTCGAGTGTAACACTTTTCAATTCCACATCCTTTCGCAATTTCAGGTTCAAAAGCATGGCGCGACAGTTTTCGCCTAATCGGACTGTTTCCGGAAATTTAGCAGGCATGCAAAGCCGGTCAACTTCTGAAGTATAATCGGTACGACTGCCTTGACCAGGTGCAGTGGCATGAGAATCTATGGTGCTTAAATTCCAGTAATTTACAGGGGGAATCAGTTCCAGTGAATCTTTTTTTCCATCAGCATAATTTAAGTAAATAACAGCGTTGGAAATCTGGCACTGCATCACGTTGGTCGAACCGCAGATAAGGAAATAGATCGCATTGCCAGTTTTGCTGATTGGAAAATCAATCTTCTTCGGATAACGATCCCATATCGAGGTAAATGCAACGTTATTTGTATCTGCCTTCCAGCTAAACGGAACTCCCTGCGGAGTTACCAACCGGTTCTGACCATCCAGTAAATTCTTTATATTATCTGTTTTTATAATCGGGGGATGACTCTTCCAATAGGGAAATGTCCATGGCGAATATCCATCAGTCCCCAGCCGGGCTGAGACCGTATTTGGCCGTGGTGACAGGTATTGCTGCTGATAGATGGTGATAACATTCGCGTTAAAAAGCGAACTAATGCTGATATTTCCCCATTCGGCATTCTTGGGTACATCGACAACATAGCGGGCAGCCTCTTTTGCATCGCCCACAGGATCTTTTATTTTAATACGGAATACCCTCGTTTGAGGAGCTTTGCCAGAAATTGTTCGGGCTATTAGGGTATGATAACCTTTATTATTAGTCAGTTTGGCGGTAAGTGATCCATTTTCCATCTTAACCTTATCAAGCACACCTTGAGGATCTTCAACTGAAATGATTTGGGCATCCTTAGCCGGGATTTTCAGAACATCCCCGACATTCCCTTCCAGGGCAACGGGAGGATAATAAGGCAAGGTTTTTCCTGTTTCAATAGCCACTTCGGCTTTGTCCGATTGGGAAAGTTCTATTTTTACAAGGCTTCGTCCAACAGCCGGGAGCAACTCCCATTTTACTGTCCTACCGTTTACTGTAACATTTTTAATTTCGTTGCATGATACAGGGAACAGCAGGTCAAGTTTTGCTTTTCGCGCCAATTTAATGTGATAGTTATTAGTATTCCCCCTTCGTTCGAAAGCTATTTTAAAATCAGGCAGTTCAATTGAAGCATTGTTCCATTCGGATGGAAATTGAGGAGCTATTTGCACTTTCCCATTCGGATAATCGGGATGGTATCCGAAGAGTCCCGAAACCAGTGTACGGGTAAAAGTATGCACGCAATCACCAAAATCAACTCCTCCCTGAATACCTCCGAGATTTCCCGGAGAAAGATGGTCGAAGGCAGTTCGCATAAAAGTTCCGCGGAAGATTTCATAGCCGTCGTTGGGAAGACCTGCCTGAAAATAACTTAGCGCCAGATGGTAATTGTCGCCGGGCCACAGTTCGCGCACGGACCAGATGGCAGGAAGCCAGTTAGATGTCCATACCTGCCTTCCTCCTGAGGGCATATGATCGTTTTGTAACGCCCACTCGCTGTAATACACCGATTCGATGGATTGAACCGGGGTGGTAAGGCCGGCATCAACGGGCAAGAAGATACTGTAAAGCCAGGGGTTCTCATGCAACCGTTCATGACCCCCTTGTTCACGATAAGCACCGGAATGTCCTTTCCTGGAAATCCACAGTTTATCGAAAAACCCTTTTTTAATCTTCTTCAACATCCGGGTGTGATATTTTTCGGCTTCAGCATCTCCGGCATTGCGGGCCATATCTTTTGCAGCCAGATGGCCCCGGTAAGCATACGAAGTCTCTTCGGCCGTTCCACCACCGTTGTACCACTGTGAATCGGTGGGCCAGGTATTCAGATAACTTTCATACACTCCGTCTCCGTCAGGATCGAAACAGTCGCGAATCCAGATCAAATGCAATTCCAGCGCTTCCCGAAAAAATTCTATCAATTCCGGATCGGCAGTCCAGCGATATTCTTCTATAATCTGATCGAAAAACTGCGTCTGCATATCGTAGAAGTTCTGATCCTTGTTGATGCGTCCAACACCATAGAATCGGGAATCGGAATGCTGTCCTGTCATGAGTAGTGCAGGATCTGCCTTGGCTTCCTTTTTATCCGACTCTTTAATCTGTGCTTCTGTATAAAATTTTGCTTCGGCTCTCACCCGGTCATGCCATCCGTACATCGTACCGCCAAAAATGGTTCGCCATCCGGGAAACCGCATGTTCCACTGCAAAGCGCCATGGACAAAAACCGGCGGATACCAGGTTCCATCCACAGCTGCTACCGAGGCTTGGGCTATTGCATTTAAAAAAGGATCGGGCGTGCTTATTTTTAATCTGCTTTGAAAAGATTCTGTACGTTTTAATCCTTCAGCAAATGCTATTTCAGGATTATTAGCATGCGACAAATCGGGATTGTCAACTTTATTAAAAGCTTCAAAAGCCCAGTATATAGTTTCCCCATTTTTAATTGCAACGGTTCCATTCAGAAGTGGCAAATTAAGCGACTTTGATTGCAGAAACGCAGCAGGATTGTTCCAGTCGGAGGCTTCTCTAACGTTTAGCGCTGTTCGATCGCTGCAACCACCAGCAACAGTAAAAAGGGTATGGGCTGTTGAATCAGCATCATGAAGACGAACAAAAAAACCTTTATCTTTAATTTCAACCGAATTGTTTTTACACTCCTGGGGAACAAAACCCCAGTTTAGCAGTTCTGGCTGTCCCATCACATCGAGTTTCCACGACAAGTTCTGGTCTTTGCGCCGCTGGGCGCCTCCAAAAGCCCATAATAGCTTGTCACCCTTTTGTGCACCTTTGGCTGAAGCACGGACTGCCATTCCGGTAGTTGTGGCCATTGGCAGGATATCCAAAGTCACCTTAAGCCCGGGAAACTCTTTGTCGGTAACCGTCCAGATCATTTGCCCTGCACGATAACCTGAGGTGACCTGGTCGCATTGCTGCAACCATTTCGTTTCACCCCCGCGCTCTATCCCTAACATAAAGGTTCCGTAGAGAAATTGGTCTTTCACCAAACGGGCAATCGGTTGATCGCCGGCTAAAACAAAAGCATTGGTATTGTTGATATACAAAGGCCGGTTGTTGTACCTGCCAGTGTTTTCCCCCACTATGGCGTTATCTTTCACCTGATAAGTCGTCGGAAAATTCTGCGCTTGGAGCCTTAAGACGGAGGTAAACATCAAAAAGATGAATCCAGCTCTTAAAAGATTTTTTTTAAATACGGGTCTATTGTTCATTTTATGCTATGGGTAAACTTTTTCAGAATTAATGTTTGACATATTTTTAATGTGCAAACCTTGATTGTGTATATTTTAGGCTCTTTTTGCTATTGACCATTAAATTCGTGGACTGCATCGATCATTGCAACTATATTTTCAACAGGAACATTCGCCTGAATGTTGTGAACTGTATTGAATACAAAGCCACCATCTTTAGCAAAGATTTCGCAGTGGCGGAGCACTTCTTCGCGTACTTGTTGCCGGGTGCCATAAGGCAGGGTGGTTTGTGTATTAACCCCTCCTCCCCAGAAAGTGAGATGTTTCCCGTAAATTTCTTTCAGATGTTTAGGTTCCATACCTCTGGCGCTAACCTGTACCGGATTGATAATATCAAACCCTGCATCGATAAACCGTCCCATGAAGTTTTCTACTGCCCCGCACGAATGTTTGAAGGTTTTCCAGTTGGTATTTGTGTGTATCCAATCATTAACTCTGAGATAATAAGGTAACCACAAATCATCAAACTGTTCAGGGGAGCAGAACGTCGAATCCTGAGTTCCAAAATCAGTACCACACAGAAATACAACATCAATATCATTCCCAACGGTATAATATATTTTTTGTAAATTTTCAACCGCCAATGAAGTTTGACGGTCAAATAACTCTTTAATGTAATCACTCCGCATTATAGTACTCATATACCATTCTGCAATACCACGAATGCCCTTGGGTTGTTTCAATTGCATGCCAGGAACAAGGGCAATATCGCCTAAACAGGTACCACCTAATCCGGCGACGATTCCTTTTCCTGTCAACAACGCATTTTTGACCTCTATCTTCCAGTATTGTAGGGCTTCATCGGTAATCGGCGTAAATTCCTCCAGATTATCTTCCACATTAAGATTTTCATCATCAATAGGCTGTTGCCTTTCAATTGCATCAAAAAAATAGCTGGCCTTCGACATTTTGGCTGATGGGGGAACAGAGGTATCCCCCATAGGGAAGGAAAGCAAATCACCTTTTTCGTCGGTCAGGGCGCTGAACTTATCCGGAACAAAAACTTCCTGCCCCCAAAAAGTCTTGAAAAGTTTAAATGGAGGTTGGTTGTTATAACCTAACATATTGTCCTGACCCCATACCCCAATTACATCTATACCAATTGCTTCAATCAGATCATTTTCAACCAGACCAAGCATCTGATAAGGTTCTATTACCGTGACCAGACGTTTTTCTAAGCCATAATAATTACGCAGATTCTCCAAAGTGCGAACATGGATACCGGTAACTGCATTTGATCCCATATCAAAAACTACCCGGTCCGGTTCCTTATGATTTAACGTGTGTTTTAATAAATCTTTTGAGTTCATAAATCTTAATTTATACTTATTAGCATTTGTTCTTCAACAATTTGCGAATTTTTGTTTGCAAGAAGCGTATCAATCAAACTAGTATAATTCTTTTTTATACGACTTAGCGGAATACCCACCCCAATATCGTTGATACCACCTTCCAAAAAGCAGATTTCAGGTTTTTCTACAATCACGTTATCATGAATCAGCCAAACCAAATGCGAGGTGGTAAATCTTGGGAATCCGGCGTTCTTTATATCTTCCCGGCCCAGTAACTCACTCCAGTTTCCCATTTTAATAATTGAATCACCAAACATTACAATCCTTATTTTATCGACCGGCCTGAATCCAACAAGAAAAAAGATTGTGGATATAACCACGCTTATGCCTAAGAATGATCTGATTTTTAACTTCATTGTATTGTCTCTTTAATTAGTTATTTATGGTTAAATAGTCACCATCCGATAATAAATCTCTAAACTTCCAAACAATCTCTGGTTGATTAAGAATTCATTGCTTTTTGCAAGGCTTCTTGCAAATTCCGGTCTATCGCCTCCTAATAATATATCCAAGGAAGCGGATAAAACCTGTCTTTAATCACCAAACACCCAGTTTACCTCGCTAATGAGGATATTGGGTTTATTTTGTTTCTGAGGTTTTATGTCCAGAACAATAAATTTTCCTTTCTTTCCTTTCTGAATGGTAAAGCCATTATCCCAATGTCTTGCTTCAAAAACATCATTCTCCGGAATTTCGCCTGTTATGACCGGTTTTCCCAAATCTTCAGGATTATCGGTAATATATACCGTGAAAGCCGCTGGGGTAATGTTCTTGTCGGCAAGATTTATGGAACAACCCGTCACGAACCTGCTGCTGTTCAATTCAACAACACAACGCACAATCGAGTCGTTTGTATTTATTTTCCAGGTCGATGCCATATTTCCATCGAAGGCAAAAAGAGAAGGACTTTCGGAGTTTTCCGGTGAACTTTTAACCGATTGAATGGCACTGGCGGAGGAATTCGCCTTACTGAAAATCAGATCAGTCAGTTCTTTATTTTCCTTCGGGTCGAAATCCGGCGAGGACATGTATGACAGAATGCTTTTCAGGAGTTGACGGGCGACATGGCGGTTTTGTGGATCGGAAAGAACATTAAGCGTACTGAGCAATAATTTCCCTTTTCCGATTTTGGTTTCCATGATGGCGCCCAGTTTATCGTTGCGCACCGGGTGGTCTATTACCTGAAGAATCGGGCGATAGCTGGGGGCTGTTTTATTCAATTGTAAAACGCGTGCATCGTTGGTGAGTTCCCACCATTGCCAGTTCGAATAAAAGTCCGTAGGAAAATCTTTGAAAGCCGGATGATCGGGGTTGCACAGGATTCCAATTGTTTTAACCTGATAATCAAAAAGAATGGTGCTCCAGAAAGGCGTGGTAAATGTCATCCGCTCGGTATCGGGCAATTTGTCGGTAACCAAAAGTACCGTAGCTCCATTGGCAATTTTTTTGAGTAAAGTACTGTCGGCTGAGGTGGCAAGCGTAATATTTTCCGGAATGGCAGTATTTACCACGCTTGGGTAAACCCATATTTCATAGGCATTCTTAATTTTCAGGTTGGGTTCCTCAAGGGTGATATTCAGTTTTGTGGCGTGGGAAACTGTTGACAGGTCAAAAGACACCGCTCCAATTTGGTTCACTTCTCCTTGTTTTACCTTTTTCCCTTCCAGAATTCCTTCCTTTATTATTTTGTCGTTGGCTGTTACTTTCCATTTCACAGCCAAATCAGGAATATCCGAAATCGAGTAATTTGGCACGACAAGGCTTGCTGAAAAGTTTTCGTTGTTCAACCATGTTCGTTTAGGCATTTTCAACAGAAGTGTAACATCATTACAAAAGCCACGGAATTCTTCAGGTGTGATTAATCCTTTCGATTCCCAAAACTGGTTGAGCAACCCAACCAGCGCACTTCCCTGACCCGGATAATCATGCAAATCGAGAAGCTGGAATCCTCCCATGCCGGGTGTGCGCAACAGACGCTCAATCTCTTCGCGGTAAAGTAAGGCCGACAATTTCCCGGATGCCATCACGAAGTCCTTCGCCTGATCGAGCATTCCTTTTTGCAGCAACCGGCTTTGGAACACTTCAAGGTTTCGCGGAGCAAGGACTCCCGTATATTTTTCGATTTCCCTGAAATCAGGAAATACAGTCCATTGACCAACTTCGTGACTTATAATCGGCCACTCGTTATAAGGCGGTTTCAGTGTGTAAGTATAATCATTTTCGGTATTCGGGATTTCTACAGAAAAGTAATCTTTCATGCGGCGTTCAAAGCGCTTCCCCTGATATTTTCCGGCATGGGCCACCTGGTAATCATCTCCTTCCAGGCGTTCATAAACACCTATTGCTTCCAGGTTCGCAGTTCCGGCATACAGGTGGCGGGGATCGTATTTTTTCCCAAAAGCAACCATTTCCTGCATTACTTTTGAATCGCCTTTCAATTCGTTACCCATACACATCAATCCGAATGACGGATGGTTGCCGTAGGTATCCAGTATTCTTTTCAGTTCCGATCTTAAAAATTCATCGCGTGTGGGATCAGTCCCCACCATTGAATGTTCCCATGGCTGAGAGAACAAAGGCAATTCCGGCTGAAGAATGATTCCCGTTTCATCGGCAGCCTCAAAAGCCGCTTCAGGAGGGCACCACGAATGAAAACGCCAGTGGTTCAACCCATACGATTTCCCGTTTTGAAAAATTTTTAACCAATCTGCCTTGTTCATCGAAGGATAACCGGTGAGCGGGAAGCTTCCGGCATCGTGTTCGCCACGAAGAAAAAGTTTATTACCGTTTAGGACAAAACTACCGTTTTCAGTTTTCAGATCGCGAACGCCGAATGTAATTTCTTTATTTTCAGAATTATTACAACCAAGCGTAGTTGTTACACAAAATGTATAAAGCTGAGGTGAAAACTCGTTCCAGGGTTTTAACCGGCCTTCCAACGGAATTGTCACCGTTAAAGGCTGTGAAGTATCGAAATTGTTAACTATCTGCTTGTAAGTTAGGATTGTTGCCTTCTTATCTTTTACTGCAAAATTTAAATCCCCTGATATTTTTTGCCTGTCAGTATTATTCATTTGGACTTTTACCGTCAGTAGTTGTTTTTCCAGCGAAGGATAAAGCTGAACATCCTGAATAGGTACAGGCGAAACCGCGTAAACCTCCATCTTGCCAATTATTCCATTCCAGATGGTCTGAACTTCGGGCGAGTAACCATGACTCCACGAACCCAGGTTGATTTGCGGCGAATTATCGACCTGGATGGAAATAATGTTTTTCCCCGGGTTCAGAAATTTAGATATTTTGTACTGATGAGGGGTACACAAACTGTTGTTTTCTCCGGCGTAGTTGCCATTTACCCAGAGTTTGGTCTGCCACATGCAACGCTCCAGACATAGGTAAACCTGTTTGTTTTTCCAATCGGGAGCCACGGTAATTTCTTTTCTGAACCAGGCTGCACCAATATAAACCTGTTTGCGGGCCAACCGGTATATTTCAGGCTGACCATCGTACAACGGAGTCCCATTGATGTGCTTTTTCCCGAATCCGCCTTCATCAACCGAGCCGGGCAGTTGAATTTTCGCTGGCAAATTCTTGTTATACCATTGTTCGCTCTCACCAACCTTAAGTGAGTCGAGCTGGAATTGCCAGTTGCCGTGCAACAAAACGCTGGTATTGTTTTGTCCAAAAAATACCAATGGCGAAAAAAGCAGAGATACAAGTAATAGCCTAATAAATCTACTCATAATCAAAATTTTAATCGCATTTTGTCCATCGTTTTATGTATTTCAACCATTCGGGTATTTTATATTTTTTTGTTCATACTACCAGTTATCCTTCCAGATCTCGCCTGGTGAAAAAGAGGGTTGCTGCTTTTTTGTGCAATTAGTTCTAAATAGTTATTGATTTCTTTGGCTTAAATTTGATCTGCTTTCTCGTTAATATGAGTATCATCTTTAGAGTATTCAGGCCTGAATCCAACAAGAAAAAAGATTGTGGATATGACCATGCTTATACCCAGTAATAATCTGATTTCTAACTTCATTTTATTTCCTTTCTGATTAGTTGTTTATGGAGTAATTGTCACTTTTCGATAATATATCTGCTCAGGATCATTGTTAAAGAATTTTCTGTCCATGTAGATATAGAATTCAGAACCAACAGTATTGCAGTCATCGCTTGTTTCTGAATCAAACCCCGCAAAGCACGAATAGGGTTGATAGGCTCCCGATTGGTAATCCAATGTTATTTGTTCTCCCCAATTGATCCCGTCGGAAGATTGGTAAAGATAAAGTCTGTTATTATCATAGGTCTGCACCGTCAACAGATATTTATTCAACGGTTTGCAATATGCAGCATCACTATGAACATCATAGTCCCATTTAAAATCGGGAATTACATTGCTTCCTATACCGATTAATCCATCTTCATCCCAACTTCCGTTATTGTACTTTTTAAAAGCACAAATCTTATCTTGCTTAATGGCTGCAATCAAATCTGTTAGTTTGGCCCTTCCAACAGATATACCGGTCCTGAAATGAGCCTGTGAATCCCATTCATCAAAGTAAACAAGAATGTAATCACCAACATTTAAGATAGGCATACCTGCCAAATTAGGTGCGTAAACCTGATTTGTTGAAAGATTTCCCAGTGTGCCTATAACATCTCCCAGATACTTCCAGTTAGTACCTCCGTCAAATGAACGGGCAATACCTAAATATACATAATCTGAATTATACGGACTTCCATTTCCACCATTCCAGTGAAGATCTTCCCGGTGGATGAAGCCAATAAGTGTATCTTGTGAGATTTTATAAATATTATCTAACCAACAACCTGATGGATTAATATTGTCAAATCCATTATAGTCCCATTTAAAAGGTTCGAGTTCTGTTTTTAATGGATTGTCAAATGTCCCTTTATGTCTGAAATAATAAGGGGATTTGCCCATAGCCGTTTCAAAAAAAGTTAAAGTCCCATCGCTATTCTTTAAAGTTGCCCAACTGGCATCCATGGTATAGGGCAGCTTGAAACCATAATAAAGTAATTTCGATGGTGAAAGGGTGATCCGGCCATAAGTTTCATCGGTTGAAACTGGTAGCGTTGAATTCTGCTCAACTTTTTTTGAACATGATTGCATGATTATGAATAATACAACCCAAAAATAATAGCAAATTCTCATCATTTTGAAATTTATTCTTTGATCATTACTTTTTTTAAATATCTAACATAACTAAATTAATAGCTATGCGTATTGTTATTTTATTTTTCATCAAGTCTGAAAAATTAATTCTGTCCAACTGAGAACAATCTAATCTGAAACTTTACCAACTACCTCTACTTCTGCAAGTTTTGCATTATCAGCACGGACAAATGACACACGAATATTCCCTCCGATAACTCCATTCATTTGAATCTGTTTGTCTATGAATTTTTCCAGATTCGTTGTAAAATCGGCCGCCGGTTGCCACTCTTTCCCGTTTTCGGACACTTCAACTTTAAATTGATAGATATCTTCTTTCGGGAAAACAAGATTGACGCTTACCAGTGACAGGCGTTTTTCTGTTTCTAATATCCAGTATGGATTTTTGTCGTCGGCCAGCGGTTGCCACCATGTTTTTGGGTTTCCATCGGCTGCAAAACCAGTAGGGTGCCCGGTCATAAATGAACTTCCGAAGGTAGGATTGTTCCGGCCAAAGTGCTGCGGGATATTAGGCCCTCCTTTTTTGTTAAAACGCACATATGGACGCTCGGTTATTTTTGGCGTTGCACCATCAACATAGGCTTTTCCGCCCACGAAGTTCAACGTAACCTCTGCCGGTTCCAAGCCTGGTGAAGTAGCTCGGATGACCGATTCCCCGGAATACAAGGCACGGCATTCAATAGCGGCTTGTCCATCCAGAATTCGGATATCACTTTTTTCTTCAAATTTAATGGAGCTTCCGGTAGGGAATTCAGCAGGTCCCGAAACAACTTTGAGTTCCACAGGCGGATTATTGCTTATAGCTTTACCATTTATATCCAAAACAGTAACCAACAAACGTATATCTTCTGTACCATCAGTTTTTGCGATATTACAGTCTGCTTCCAGTTTAAGTTTGGCAGGTGTTCCTGCTTTGGGCCATTCGGGCGGGGCAATATGTGCGTATTCGTTGCGATACCAGTACCATGCACGTTTGGGGATGCGGAAGTAGTCTACAATACCCATCCTGCCCAGAAGTGCGCCAGCAATAGAGCCATGATCGAAACCACACCAGATAGCCTGACCACTACGCCACTCATAGATAGGTTGACCTTGTATTTTTTCCAAATGGCCCCATCCAGGCTCGTAATTGCCCGGTCGCTCGGCTGTAGTACTTCCATATTCCGACACTACCGAAGGAATGCCTGGATTCTGAAATGCAGGAATAGTTCCACCATCGCCGTTATAACCCGCCACATCGCCAATCAAATCAATACGATTTTCATCGAAAGGACGTTGCGAACCACCAATGGCAGCTGCACGTGTAGGATCTTCCTGATGTGCAATCGTCACCAGTTTTTTCAATAAATCACGCATCATAGGTTCTGTCTTCGAATCGGTAAAAAATGGCTCATTAGACATGCTCCATACAATTACCGATGGATTGTTGCGATAACTGCGAATCATTTCACGGAGCTCCTGTTTGACGCTGGTTTCGAAGGAATCGCGATCAGACTCTAAGGTTGGGTAGGCGCTTGAGTTCCAATATCCTTCAGGGGTACTGGAACTTCCACCAATTCCCCAGAAAGGATTTTCAGACCAGAACAACACACCTAATTTATCACAAACTTCCACAAAAGCCGGGTCATGCGGATAATGCGAACCGCGTATAAAATTAAATCCGGCATCTTTCATCAACTTTACATCACGATAAAAGCCGAGGTTGGTAACGGCATCTCCCCAACCGGCATGATCCTGATGTACGTTGGCCCCCAACAGATAGACATGTTTTCCATTCAAAAAAAATCCTTTGTCAGCCGTAAATTTTACAGAGCGAATACCAAAGTTGGTGCGATATTGATCCTGAAGCTTACCATTTACGTAAATTTTCGAAACTGCGGTATAAATATTTGTGGCATTCAAATCCCACAATGCAGGATTAGCAATAGTAGGTGTCAATTGACTTATTGTTTCCAATGCCCCATTCGCAACTACTTTTTGGGTTTTTACGCTGACTACTCTTTCCCCTTTTGGGGAAATAATATCTGTTATTAACTGAATAGTAGTATTGCAATTGCTACTGTTCCTGATGTCTGTTTGTATGCTCACAGTTGCTTTTTGTGCCGACACTTCGGGCGTAGTTACAAAGGTTCCGCAATAGTCCACGTGGACCGGATTGATTACTACCAGATACACATCGCGATACAAACCACCCGAAAAAACATGCTCCCCTGCACGTGGCGCCAGTCCACCGTCCCAGATATTATTCAGCCTAACTGCGACAATATTTTTTCCGGCCACTACGGCATTGCTGATCTCGATTGAGAACCCCGTGTATCCACCCCGGTGTGTTCCTACTTTATGCCCGTTTACATAAATCTCAGCCACCTGAAATGCCCCTTCAAACTCCAGAAAAACCTTTTTGCTTATATATGCAGCAGGTAAGTCGAATGTCTTTCGGTACCAGCCATAACCAACATAAAAATCCGGTGATAAGAAATAGGGAATACTGAACGAGTGAGGCAAACCGATATGCTGCCAGGCTTTATCGTCATAAGTCTCTTGCTCAGCACCTTTGGGGTCGCCAAGTTGAAATTTCCAATCGCGATTGAAGTTCTGCCTGGTTCTGCTAAAATCTTTGGCGCCAACTTCTGTTAAAATCAGAGTGAGTAATGAAGCAATTATTATGCTTCTCATTTTAATTTTTTTTAGAATTTGTTTTTTTACTAAGGTTATCCGTGTGTGCTTTAAGACTTCTTCCGGCTGCTGATGCTAATTCGGACATGGTAAATGGTCTATACCTTCGATTGAATATGGCAATGTATTACTATAATGCAACCCGAAAATAATAGCAAATTCCCATCTTTTTGAAATCGATTATTTGATCGTCACTTTCCGATAGTACATTTCATCATTATCATAATTAGCAAGACTTTTGCGATCAATGTAGATATAGAATTCAGAACCCACAGTATTGCAGTCATCGCTTGTATCTGAATCAAACCCAGCAAAACTTGAATAGGGTTGCATATTTCCGGGTGAATAATCCAGGGTGATTTGGTCGCCCCAATTAACCCCATCCACCGACTGATATAAGTAGAGTTTATTAAAACTGTGTGTCTGTACTGTAATTAGATATTTACCCAGTGATTTACAATAAACTGCGTCGCTATGAAAGTCATATAAGGGTTGATAGTCTGGTATAATATTAGACCCTGTTCCGGTAATTCCATTTTCTGACCAACTCCCATTGTTGTATTTGAGGAATGGGGAAACGGCATCTCTTCGAATGGCATTAAGCACATCGATAATCTTTGCTTTTCCAACAGATAACCCCAACCAATCGTTATTTATGTTCTTTTCGTCAAAATAGAGATAGAAATAGTTATCTACGATAAGAAGCGGAACACCTGCAATATTAGGAGCCACTCCTGAAGTTGATGTATTCCCAATTGTCCCCAAAACATCACCAAGATATTTCCAGTTTGTTCCACCATCAAAAGATCGGGCAAGCCCAATATAGAAATAGCTTGTTCCATATTTATTGTTGTTCGAACCGGCCAAATCTTCGCGATGCACAAATCCAACCAAAGTATCCTTCGAAACTTTGTAGATATTGTCTAACCAAAGGCCACTGGGCCAGGTATGATTATACCCGTTATAATCCCAGTTAAATTTATCAAGTTGGGTTTTCAAAGGATCGTCGTATTGACCTGTATGACGAAAATAATATGGAAATTTTCCCATCGCTGTTTCATAAAACGTCATGCTGCCATCCGCATTTTTAAGTGTCGCCCAACTGCAATCCATTGTATAGGGCATTTGCAGATCAGAGTATATTTGTTTAAGTGGTCCGAGCGTGATTTTCCCATAAGTTTCATCAGATACAACCACTTGAGGAGTGTTCGTTGCAGAATCCTTTGCACAGGATATCAGTGAAAGAAATAATGCAAATATGTTGAGTATTGATATAAATAATTTCATAGTAGGTTTTTGCTGGTCTATAAATTTTTCATCGTGTAACTTTCATGATAAATCCGCCACCATGTGCCATACTAATTGCAAACTTTGAATCTTTGTTTATTGGTGCGTTTTCAAAAAGGTAATCTGTTCCAATTCGGTCGGCATTCGGGCCGTCTTTCAAAATTTGAGCGCTATAATTTCCATCGCCTAAAAATGAAAAGTCAATGGTTATCGCTTTTGCCTGTTCACCTGTCATTCCTGCAACATACCATGAATTTCCAGTTTTTCGTGCTTCCACGAGGTATTCTCCGAATTTGGCTTCCAATACTTTTGTTTCGTCCCAAACAGTGGGGATCTTCGAAATAAATGAGGTGATTTCAGGCTCTCGTTCATACACCGAAGGGGCATCGCAGAGCATTTTTAAAGGCTCGTTGTAAAGAACGTACAGAGCCATTTCGTTACACCTCGTACCGTGCACTTCCGGCATGGTCATTCGTAATACATGTCCTGATTGGACGTTACGCATACCTCCTGGGGTAAAGTCCATGGGCCCCTGCATACCACGGGTAAATGGAAGGATTACTTTGTGTGATACAGTTACCTTATCATCGCTTAATTTGTTCCATTCATTTCCGGCTACGGCCTCATAATTAATTACATTCGGATATGTCCTGGACAATCCGGTTGGTTTTGCAGCCCCATGAAAATCGATCAACATCTTTCGGTCAGCTGTAGCCTGGGCAATGTCTTCGTACATTTTAATTCCGGTCTGGTCTTCACGGCCAAAAAAATCAGCTTTCACACCAGCTATTCCAAGCGATGCAAATAAATCCAAAGCTTTGTCCAATTGACGGTGCAAGGTATGGCCGGGACACCAGACAATTACTTTGATCCCTTTGCTGTTGGCATAGCTAACAATTCTGGGGATGTCAACATCGGGGTTGATTAAAGTGAGGTCATATTTATCAGTCCACAGCCAGTCAATCAGGATATATTCCAGGTTATATTTTGCAGCGAAATCTGTTTCGTACAGGTAAGTTTGCGTATTTACTCCACCCTTAAAGCTTTGACCTTCGACCACATAGTCGTGCCACCATTCCCAGGCCACTTTCCCTGGTTTAATCCATTCTGTGTTTTTTAACTGGCAGGGTTTGGAGAGTTGATAAACCAGGTCGCAGTCGGCAAAAGTACGGTCGTCGTCGCCGATAACCAGTAGCCGCCATGGGTATTCACGAGTTCCACTGGTAACAGCAATATAGTCGGCTTCTTTATCGGCCAACTGGGAATAGTTGCTAAAGCCTCCCGTTTTAGTTGAGAGGGTATATTTTTCAAATGTCCCGTTCAGGAAATTTTCGTAATCATTGCCCCTGTCAAGGAACAAACTGGGATAATCGTATAGTCCGGCCTCGGTAATTGCAACTTTTACCTTTGGAGTTGCCTGCACAAAAACAGGCAGGAATATTTTATTTTTTTCATTCTTGAAGTCCGTTATGGCCTGAACATCCAAAGGAATTAGCCGGAAGTTGGTTTCATAGCTTTTTGAATCAAGCATCCAGGCAGAAACGCCAAAGTTGAATCGAAAAGCTACCTCCTCATTCTTCACGGTAACTTGCTTTTCTTTCAGCCTGGTTACAAACCGATAAGCTACGCCGGTATTGTAAGCCCGGAATTCCACTGAAAAGTCCCCAATACAATCGAGTACCAGTTGATTGTATTGATCTTTTATTGATTTTCGGCTACCCCAAACAGTTGGAATAATCTCATCTATTGCGGTGTTTTTGGGATTAACAACAACCGGGTTCGATCCAAGTACAGTGTTTCCAATACTTAACGACATTGGAGATGCTTCCAGAACCCGTTCCCCTTTAAAGGAAACCGTGTAGTAGATTTTCTCCTTCAAGCTGATGTCGACAGAAATGGTATGGTTTGGAGAAATAAGTGAAAAACCGGGCTGAGCCTGCATGGAAGTAACTGCAAAAAGCTCAATAAATGCCAGTAATATAAATCTTTTTGATCCCATTTTTATTACGAATAATCTAAAAGTAAATAATGTGAAAAGCAACGGTTTTCCCGTAACCGTATGCATTAATCAAATTGATGTTGTAATGGTTCAATGATCAGACTGGAAGGAGATTCAAAAAAGTAGTATAGCCACAAGGACTATACTACTTAACTAATTGATCAAACTATATTTTAATTGTAACCGGGATTTTCAACCAGATTCGGATTGTTCCCTGTACGGGCAATGGTAATCGGGAAATAATAGTTGTAAGGGTAGAAAGCTGGCGGTGCAACAGTTCCATCGGCATTCTCAATAACCTGCAGTTGATATTTTCCTGTTGTATAATCCAATATATAACGTAAACCTGAGCGATTTACAGAGAGGACTGAAACAGCTGTTCTCCATCGCCGAAGGTCCCAATAACGATGACCTTCAAAGGCTAATTCCACTTTACGTTCATGACGGATTTTTTCGCGGTCAATATTGGCTAATGAAGCAATACCAGCCCTGGTCCTGATTTGGTTAACTGCACCCAGAGCCTCGCCTGTTTTACCAAGCTCAAATGCAGCTTCGGCTAAATTCAACAATACTTCCGCGTAACGAAATACCGTATAATCAGTGCTTGATTTGGAAATCCACTGACTATTATCTGCATTTTCATCCAACAATTTCATAACCCCAAAACTTGTAAAAAATTGATTGTTAACCTTTTGGGTACCAAGCGCTGCTATCCCATTGTATGAACCATCCGTTTGGATTGTACCATCGGGCAACAATAGCCCATTATGAGGATCAACAATAGTTCCTTTCCAAGGTGTTCCCATTGTATAAATTGTAGCAAAGAAACGAGGATCTTTATTTGCCCATAATTGATTCATAGACCATAATCCTTGTTGAATTGCTGTCCGGTCCAATGTACCAGGGGTACCATCAATATGTTCAAATTCTTCGGCCATTTCCAGATAAGGTGCATCCTCGTTCCCTGCATCCCAGGCATGCGGTTTTGGGCATTGTAAGAAATCGTACGACCAGGCATTTCCTCCTGAAAAGTTAGAAATCCCATCATGTTGTTTTGCGAAAATGATCTCAGAATTTTGTTTCACAAGGAAAATATTCTTAAAGTTTTTCACTTTGTCCGCATCGGCATTATACAAAGCATATTTCCCGCTGTTGATAATAGCATTTGAAGCATCATACGATTTCTGATAATAGGTATTTGCCGAAGCTGCGGGAATCCCTAGCAATCCACTTAATTGAATAGTTCCGTATTGTGCAATACTACCTGCGTAAAGGGCGGCGCGGCTTTGTAGTGCCAATGCGGTATATTTTGTTGGCCGTCCATAATCAGTGGC
>TBL_comb47_HYPODRAFT_10003604_pt1 | contig 18220 bp, 19 predicted proteins | sample TroBogypolimnion_40_FD_10682 | JGI IMG/M metagenome (IMG submission 10682)
CAGCAATTACCTTCGTGTCTATATGGAAATGTTGACCAACCAAGATAAAAACAACAATTAACCCCCAGGTTGGAAGCATGATCTTCCAATTCTTCCACCAAGGCGATTCTGTTGAAGTAGATTCTATGTCTTCTTCCGATTTTGAATCGGTAGGTATATCTTTATTCATTATTGATCAATTGTAATTGTATCTGCTTATATTTCCCACGTAAGGGTTCGATCGTAAGCTGTAAGACAAAACTAAAAAGTTACTATTACTCCGGATCTCAGCACAGCTGTGAAATAACTGGCCGTCCGAGGTGCTGTCTTAGGAAGAACTATTCTTTCCCGCCCAGTTTATTGACGGGTTAAGCTTTGTGCCAGATTCACCTTGAAATTGGGATGCCCTCTTTTTCAGAAATGTTCCATACAACTCATGACTTTCGTTTGATTGTCTGGGCCTTCATTTCAGCCATGACTTTTGCGTGACCATCAAGGCCGAGTTGATTGATCTGCGCTATGCAAGCCGCGCGATCTGATTTAAATATAAACCCAAACAGTTTGGACATGAAGTTGTTGAATTTTTTACAAGTAAGTGGATCGGGGAATTCGGTACACTCTGCACAAGTTTTGGTCATTTTTTCCATACAGCATGAGCGAACCTTGCACCAAGTTGTCTTCTGATTTTCGCGGCATCCTTTGCATTTACCACCCAAATAAGCTTTGCAAGCGCCACAATAAAGGCCGCAATAGGCGACAAGTTCAGCATTCACCATTATGTCTGGCATATGTAATTTCCTTTATAACTGAGATGCAACTAACTGCATATATGTAAAATTTTAACCGCTTCCGCAGTTTTATAAATATTCTTGGTGGTAATGCATGTCCCTGTTCAGGAGCGCCTCACCGTATTCCGGATAGTCCGTCAGGAAAATTTGATATTTGACACCGGGAGTTGAACCCGCGTTCGCCATTGTATATCAACGCTTCCCACGTATGTCGGGATACATCAGGGATACCGCTATAAATAATGTTGTCACCTTCTTGATGGTCTGTCCCTCTTTATTGTTCTTGTTATTGTTCTAACAACTACAAGTGTTAGTGATGCCGGTCAAACCGGTCAATTCTTGTTTTTGAGGCTGGCTGGGTCGACCAGGCAACGGAACCATCAGGCCTTCAAGCTGCCAAGGTTTGCCGATACCATGGAAGTCTGGGAACGATTTCACTTCGCTTGCGGCGATGGGGGGCATGGTGTTTGGTTGAATCACGTAGGAGACTTGGTTGGAGGCGCAGCCGTAAAGGGTTATGAACAAAAGGAAACCTACAATGGAAACCAAAATGTATTTCCGCTGCCGGTGTAATTTTTCTTCATGGAATGTCCTCCTGTAGCGAGATGAAATGAGTTGCAAGGAAGTACTGCAAAAAGTACCTCAACCAATACGAGCGAATGGTTGATATGTTATCTAACTATTTGCAATAAAACAAAAAGTTAAATTCTATTCAGGGTTTGATGTAGGCGTAGCCATCCTGTTGCAGTTCGATCAGTGTGACAACACCGGCCGGGACAATTTCACAACCTTCGATTAGGTTTTCCGGGTCAACATTGAAACGGTTGAGGGCATTGCGACAGACCTTGAAGGAAACCCGGGCCTGTTGCAACTGCCAAACCTCTTCGAGGTAGGTCGCGCATTCCTTAGTCTGCAGCAGGATGACGGCCGGGCCGTTGAAGACCATGACCAGATCGTAATGCTTTTCCGGGATAGCCCGGAGCAGGTTGCCGACATTGGCCAGGGCGAGGGCGAAAATTTTGGTATCGTCGAGGTCGACATGAAAGACGGCTCGGTAGATCATGCTGTATTCTCCATACGTTCAGAACGATGAAAGGCAGCGGCAAACAGCCGCCGGGTGTAGGCATCTTGGGGATTGGCAAAGATAGCGGCCGCAGGACCGCTTTCAACAATGCGGCCCTGGCGCATGACCGCCAGTTGGTCGGCCAGCGAGCGCACCACCCGCAGGTCGTGGGTGATGAAGATATAGGTAAGCTGATACCGCTCCTGCAGGTCGCGCAGCAGTTCGATGATCTGCTTCTGGATGGTCATATCCAGGGCGCTGGTGGGCTCATCGAGGATCAGCAGTTTGGGGCGGAGGATGATGGCGCGGGCAATGGCGATTCGCTGGCGCTGGCCGCCGGAAAATTCGTGAGGAAAGCGTCCGGCTGTGGCCGGGTCGAGCTCGACATCGCGCAGGGCCTGTTCCACTAAAATCTGCCGTTCAGCTAGAGTGCCGCCGAGCCCGTGCACCTGCAGCCCTTCGGTGATGATCTGTTCCACCGTCATCCGCGGCGACAAGGAGGAAAAGGGATCCTGGAAAACGATCTGCAGCTCTTTGCGCAGAGGCCGGAATTGGCGGCTGCTTAACTCGGACAGGCAATGGCTGGTGCTATCCGGAAAATACAAAACCTTGCCGTCATAGCGGGTGAGGCCGAGCAGGCAGAGGGCCAGGGTCGATTTGCCGGAACCGGATTCACCCACCAGGCCCAAGGTTGTTCCCTGGTTAAGGCTGAAGCTGACCTGATCGACCGCCTTGATCACGGTCCTGTTTCGCTTGAAAAAACCGGTCCATTCGGATTTCAGGGTAAAGGCGCAGTTGATGTCCTGCAATTCGATCAGTTTCGGGCCACCGGCTCGGGTTGGCTGAATTCCCTGCGGCACGGCCGCCAGCAGGTGCCGGGTATATTCCTCGCGGGGGTGCGCGAACAGATCGGCCACGGTTCCCTGTTCGATGATCTGGCCCTGATGCATGATGGAAACCGTTTCAGCTATTTTCTGCACCATGGGCAGGTCATGGGTGATGAGCAGCACTGACATGCCGTATTCAGCTTGGATATCGCCGATGAGGTTGAGGATCTGGTCTTGAATGGTGACATCCAGCGCCGTGGTCGGTTCGTCGGCAATCAGCAGTTGCGGCCTGCAGGCCAGAGCCATGGCGATGATGACCCGCTGCCGTTGGCCGCCGGACAATTGGTGGGGGTAGCAGTTGATCCGGTATTCCGGGTTGTCGATGCCGGTCCGTGCCAGGAGCTGCAGGGCCCGTGCGTATGCCTGGGGTTTGGTCAGGGATTGATGCAGGAGAAGCGGCTCCATCAACTGGTTGCCGATGGTGTAGACCGGGTTGAGCGAGGTCATGGGCTCCTGGAAGATCATTGCGATCCGGTTGCCGCGGATGGCCCTGATCTCATTTTTGCCGAGCGTGGTCAGTTCCTGGCCGGCAAAGACGATTGAACCGCTACTTTGCACCCGGTTGGACGCTTCCAGCAGACGGAGAATCGATAATGCGGTAACCGATTTGCCGGAGCCCGATTCGCCCACCAGGGCGTGGGTTTCTCCCTCCTCGATCTGCAGGTTAATATTTTTCAGCACAGGTTCCCGGTCATCTTCCTGTTCATGGGCAAGGAAGGTCAGCGAGAAGTTGTCGATGGTCAGCAATGGGGCCATGGAGTGTCCGTAAAAGATGAGATCAATGAGGTCAATCTACTCCAGGGGCATCGGTCCGGCAACAGGAAGATAGGGAGGGCAGCGCTCTTGGGGTCGGTTGCGGTGCGAGGAGTCTTCCCTTGGCTAATTGGCTGATTTTAGCCAACTTTATTGACTGGTGAGCAATGTGCTGTTAGCCAATAGAGAAAAATAATAGTATCCAGCTATGCCTTCTTTACAAATTCAGATTTCAACTGCATGGCACCAATCCCATCAATCTTGCAGTCAATATCATGGTCGCCTTCGACGAGACGGATGCCTTTTACTTTGGTGCCAACTTTTACTACCGAAGACGAACCTTTTATCTTCAGGCCTTTAATCACTGTGACCGTGTCACCATCTTGAAGAATATTTCCAAAGGCATCACGTACGACCCGTTTTTGGTCAGTGCTCTCTATGGCCGCACCTTTTACCCATTCATGCGCGCATTCCGGGCAAACATACATATTTCCGTCTTCGTACGTGTATACCGAACTGCATTTTGGACATTGGGGAAAATTGCTCATGTTAAATCCTATTTTGTGAGTTGCGAATTGCGAATGGTTAGCTTAATTGGTGCCCAATAGTTATTTACCGTGTTTAGACACGAAAACCACCATTATGGTTATGGGATTGTTTTTATATTGATGGATTAGTGGTGGAGTGTAGCATTGGCAAGAAGTAAGCCTCAGTTGCAACTCATCCGATGAGTTGCAACTGAGGCGCGCGGTACATACCCACTTCGTTCAAGCGAGAGTTGATTATGCGGAAATTTTTACTGTTCATTATAGTAGTAACTGGTTCTTTATTGACATTAAACGCTGCGTCAGCGTCTCCGAAAATTCCAGGAAATCTGACTCCAAAGCAAACCCCACAATTTGTTAGTATTGGATTTGATGATAATTATTATGCCGACGGTATGGTCTGGATACTTAATTATCTTAAAAAGATTGAAAATCCTGCAGGTAATAATAATCCCCAAACATTTGACGGGACGCCGGTTCGAGTATCATTTTTTAATAACACTAACAATGCTGAGCAAGTAGTTCCAGGAACAGCCTTGGCTATTACATATGTGGAGGCCTACAAAGACGGTCATGAAATTGGAGACCACACCAAAACCCATACTACGTCTGCATCTACTACTCGCAATGGATGGGAATCAGAAATAGCTGACTGCAGGAAGGAATTAGCAGCGCTTCATATTCCATCAGACAAAATAATAGGTTTCAGAGCTCCTTTCCTATTATATAATGATTCAACATTTAATGTCTTGAAAGAATTAGGATTTATATACGATTGTTCTATTGAGAACGGATTCGATGAGCAAGTCGATGGGACCAATTTTTCCTGGCCTTATCCTTTGGACAAAGGAACCCTGGATAACAAAACAATAAAGGGACACTCCGGCCTTTGGGAAATGCCATCGTATGCCGTTATCGTACCCCCTGAGTTACGCGAACAAATTAAGAAAAAAGCGTCTGGCTTTGATGGTAAGACAGGGAAAATTACAGGACTCGATTGGAATTTAGTTGCTGGGTATTCTGAGGGTGGCTCTGGTCTTACTAAAGCTGAATATTTAAGTACGTTAAAATATACTTTAGACCAAAGACTCAAAGGAAATAGAGCGCCACTGTTATTTGGGGCACACACACCTTTTTACACTGCAAAAGCAATGGGCGTGGACATTAACCCGCCAAATATATCCTATCAAGAGATGAGAGAGGTTATCCAGGAATTTATAAACTACGCTCTCACAAAGCCCGATGTTCGGATTGTTCCCTTCTGCAAAATACTCGAATGGTGCAAAAATCCTGTAGCGTTAACACCACGTCCCACAACAAAAAAGAGTATTCATTCTCAACCAGGTATTGATACAGATCGTTCAAAATAGTGCAGGTCAATGCAACCGCCCTTGAAAGAACGGGGCTCTTTCCAGTTTGGTGTATTGCCTTGTCAGGTCTAGATGTTATGGTGTCGGCCCTGCCGCTTCATTTATAAAGGCCCAGCGTTCGTCGGTATTTCGTTTGAGTTCGGCGTTTGAAAATTCATTCTTGGCAAAGAGCGTGTCGAGCAGTTTATTGACCAGTACGATTCGCTTCTTCACTTCGTTTCTCATGAAAGCGAGTTCAGACGCCACTTCCAGCCGGCCTTGGGGATGAGTGAATCTTTGAATATCCCTGGTCATAGAGTCATGCACTATTTCGTTGCGTATTTTAAGACCGGACTCCAGATAGTCACTCAAGTCCACTGTGATGTCGATTCGCTTGCGAAGAGCATTGATCAGCTGACCCAACGATTCATTGGAGTAGGAGTCCAATGACGAGCCAAACCCGCCTTCTTCTCCATCGGCTTCATCGTGCACCAGCTGCGCATTGAGAGAGCGCAAACTCACTTCGAGAGACTGGCAGATGAACAATGCTTTACCCAGCTCAAGGAAGATCGGAGCCATTTCGTTGTGTACTATGTTTTCGGTGCTCATACTCAAGCCTTAAGGTCTAGCGCTGGTAGCGGTGACCTGTCAATGCAACAAGCAGATTCTTGGAAGGACTGACACCCTTTTGTGGATGGCCGACATTTTAGCTTGATGCGTTTCTTCTGTTGAATTTCCACATATTGCACTCTGCTGGAGTGGGACACGTCGTGCATGTTGCCCGGTTGCCGTAGCCTCGATTAACGTGCCCAATCCCCCTCCTCGCTCCCACATGATGGGCGGATTAGGTCTTCTAGCCGTGTATTAATTCTTCCCAGCTTGTTGACCCGAAGGAGCCAGAAGGCGTGGCAGGAGGGGCAGGTGTGGCTGGTGTGGCTGGGGAACCAGGCTTTGTAGGAATGGGTGGCGTGATTGGTTTAGCTGGCAGGGCAGGGGAGGCTCCAGGGGAGCTGCCACGAAGGAACGCCACGGCCCCGATTCGCGTGTCACGGAATACCCCGTTCATGAAAAAACCAAGATGATTGCATCTGGGCGAGAAGAGCGCGCTGCCATGAATAAATGCAACGTATCGCATTTGGGTACTGAAAACGTACCCACTCTGCTGATTGAGCCACGCAACTAATGTGCAGTTTTTATCGAAGATCGGTTTCACTATGCCTTCTCCTGAAGGATTAACGTTTGCAAGGGGGGGACGGGTGAAATTCCGGTCGACGTATCAAGTTAAAAGAGCCAACTGCGGTGGCGGGGCCGATGGCAGAGGCTGCGCCATACTATCACCCAACCATCCTCGCGGCTCCTTCCGCAACCGTTGGGCAGCCTATCGCTTACCAACTCCCGGTAACCAAGTTAATATCCGTTGAATTTGCGCATCCCAACAGGACCACTCGTGCCCACCTGGTCCTTCTTCGTACGTCACCGCTAAGCCCAAGGACTCTGTATACGCACGAAAATGAACGTTGTCTGTGTGTAAAAAATCCTCCGTTCCACACCATTGATACAGACTGGGCCGTGACCCCCCCTCGTCGACAATCTGCGCCGCCAGAGAAAATAAGTCGTTCGGGCTGCCCGTTAGGGCGTTTGCTTCACCAAAAATGTATTTCAGCTCGCTCTGACTTGCAGCCTGTTCCGCCTGTGCGAGACGGACTACATCCAGCGCGCCCGACAAACTGGCTGCTGCCACGTAACGGTCCGGATAGGTCAAGGCCAATTTGAAGGCCCCATATCCCCCCATCGATAAACCGGCCACATAGTTCTTGTCTCGAACCTCGGAGAGCGGGAAAAAGTGGCGGGCAACGGCAGGTACTTCTTCGCTAATAAATGTCCAATAGCGCTGGCCGGTCACCATGTCCGTGTAAAAGCTCCGCTGCACTGAGGGCATGACAACGGCCAGGTTCAGGCCTTCCACATAGCGCTCGATAGAAGTGCGGCGTTGCCAGATGGTGTGATCATCGGATAGGCCATGCAGCAGGTATAGCGTCGGATATCGTTCCTGCTGGATTTGGGGGGTGACACCCTCCTCCGGTGGTCTGGGGTCGGGGAGAATCACATCCATGGTAGACATCAGCCCCAGAACCTGCGAAAAGAAATGACAGTGAATGAGCGCCATTGTACCTTCTATGTTTTAATGATGTGTTGGTCAGGCTGCCAGCTATTCAGTGGCTCAACGTTGTAATAATCGGCTGGCCGAGGGGCTCTACCCTTTTTGAGAACGCGGCTCTTTTCGGTCAGGTTTATTGACGGGTTCGCTTATAATTCTGGCTATGACACACATCTTTTGACCTCAAGATCTTTCATTACTTTGTAGTGCTTGTCGTTTTCTGTGAGAATGGGAAAGTCATACGCGATTGCCGTGGCTCCAATCAAAGCGTCTGCTAGTTGCATGGAATGGCAGAGGAAATGTTGTTCAACGTAGAACAAGACTTTAGCAGAAATTCCTTCAGATATATATAGAATTTGTGCGTTCCACCCATGGAGTGCTTTGCGGAGATGGTTGAGCTCCTTTTTGTTTCTCACCCCCTGAACAAGTTCCATTTATGTGTAACTACAGAGATAAAGAAATTATTCGAATTCTCAACGAGTTGATATGCTTTTTTATTGCCCCGCATATACCAAATGAGAACGTCAGTATCGATGAGCATTAGAATCTTTCTTTTCTCAAATTTCTTACATACTCATCCACATTCTGGACTATGTTGTTATCTTTCCATATTCCGAACAATTCATTTTTCCCCGCTTGCTTTTTTATTTCCTGGTAGAGGACAAGTTTGGTGCATGGTTTTCCGCGGAAGGTAATAACAACTTCCTCTCCCCTGTTTACTGAATCTATTAGTTCTTTTGAGTGAAATCTCAGGTCTTTTGCGGTTGCCTTCATCGTAGCCCTTTCGTGGTATAAGTTTACATTTTGGAGTGTAAACTCGGTCCGGGGCTTAGTTAATCATGTTTTCTTGGTAATGGTTTCTGCAGCCGCCGTTTTCGTTAAATTTACGCCCAGTTCATAGGCCTTTCGACAATCTTCCGGGAAAACTGTCCTATGTCTTTCTCGCCGCTCCTCCGGATCAAAGTAATTGAATACGACCTTGTCATAGTCCTCAAATTGGAGCGTTTCAAAGGAACAAAGAGACTCTGCCGATCCGAAAATCCGGCTAAGAACAGTTTCATTCAGACCAATATGCACTGGATAACAATATTCTTTCATCATCTGTTCCGACACATTCATCGTGTAAATGAATGCAGTAGGAATTTTTCGACCGAATAAGGATTCAGGGGGCTGGGTATAGGTAAGATAAGGGAAAAACAGTCTTTCCATGAAGGATCGCATCTCTCCGGTAACTGTGCCGAAGTATATCGGCGAGCCAAGGAGGAGGACATTAACATCAACGAGCTTTTCAAGGACTGGAGTAAGCCCATCTTGTATTGCACATTTTCCGTAACTCATTCCGCCTTTGAGCTTGCACCCAAAGCAGCTCGTACACCCCTTGAAATCGAGATCATAGAGATGGACAAGCTCCGTCTCAGCGCCTTGCGCTGCTGCGCCTTCTAGGGCTTTTTCAAGCAGCGTCGCGGTGTTCCATTTTTTCCTCGGGCTGCCATTGATTGCTAAAACTTTCATTATGATACCTCCATTGATTATGGGACGACTGTTTCATATTTTCAAGTGAGTGCATGACGGTTGAGAGTTGCAATGATATTAGTAATGATGCAGAGAGGAATTGACAACCATCACCTGATTAATATCAACCCAAACGAGTAACCGTAGTTATTGAGTCAAATGGCAGCTTCGTTTATTGTCTGTTTGTACTCGACCCCTTCAAGATTGATGACGGTTTGAAAAATGGACTGTTCGTTCAAGTTACGAGTTCTACGGACAATGGGCAACCTTCTATGTGAATTGAGTTTTTCAGGAGATGGTACTATGAAATTTTCAGAGGCTCGGCAAGGCAGAGTTTTTGTTCTTCGGTTGGAAGATGGTGAGATAGTCCACGAAATTATTGAGCAGTTCGCAATTGATCAAAAAATCGAAGCCGCTTCTCTTCTCATTATTGGTGGCGCTGATGATGGCAGCAGCCTAGTGGTCGGGCCAAGGAAAGACCGAGGTTTACCTTTGGAAGCCATGAAATTTGAGCTGGAAAATGTGCATGAAATTGTCGGAGTCGGAACCCTCTTCCAGGATGAGGAGGGCGCTCCGCTCCTGCATATGCACATGGCATGTGGCAGAGCCGGTACATCTGTCACAGGGTGTGTGCGCAACGGGGTTAAAGTGTGGCATGTCATGGAGGTGATCATTCATGAATTAGTGGGGGCCACAGCCAGAAGGGTTGTCGAGGAACCTCTGGGCTTGAAGCTGCTGCGGCCCTAAGAAATGGTTTCCCTTGCCAAAAATCGTTGGATCCATGCTGCGGTGCTGCTCTTTTATGCCGTTTTTGCAATTGGCCGAGTACGTTCGATGCGAAATGCGTCCACCCAAAAGTTAATCAAAGGCACCGCGGCATGACATCGGTAACCTCCTGCATATAACTGAGGGCTACACAGTGCCTAAAGACAATTTGCTAACATTTGAATTTTTATCGCTTTGTTTCATCACATTTGCTGCAGTTTGCAATGTGTCCGTTTTTTACAACTTCCACCTTTACCTGCAAGGCATCGGGCTTTCAGGTAAAGAGGCGGGGTTTATAATCGGACTCTATTCTCTTTCGGCAATGGTTCTGTATGTGACGGCAAGCCAATTAATTCGCCTCAATAATTCCGTATTCTGTATGTTGGCAGGCATCCAGCTGGTTGTCGGATGTGGTGTGGCGTATCTTTTTGCACAGCAATTCTGGGCCTTGGTCATAGTCCGCATAGTCAATGGCATGGGGATGTTTCTGGTTATGGCATCATGCATGGTCATGCTGGTTGCGATAATTCCACAGGAAAAATCAGGGTTGGCCTTTAGTCTCTATTCGGTGGCCTTGTTATTGCCCTATTCCATAGTGCCGGCAGTATCTGAAGTGCTTCTGCCACTGGTTGATAAACCAACAACAATATATATGCTGACAGCTTGTCTGTTATTGCCGGCTGTTTTTCTGGTGATGAGCCTGCGCACTCGGGTCCGAAATCGGTTTCTGGATCTAGAGAAAAAACGTGTAGGAATACCCTGCAGAAATTCTGAAAGGAAAAATCTTCTCCGCAGGCCCGTTGTCGCTATCCTGCTTGTAAATGGTATTTATTTTATCATTTTTTCTTCGCTTTTTTATCTATTTGAAGGATTCGCCCTTGCAAAAGGAATGAGGAATCCTGGCTATTTTTTCACCACACAGATGGGGGTTATGATTGTTATTCGTCTGCTTGGTGGCCGCATTTTCGATAAATTCTCGAAGGTTGGCTTAGTGAGCATAGCTTTCATACTGACAGGGGCAGGTTTCGTCCTTTTGCGTGTCATGCCGAATCAGACGTGGCTTTTGCCGATTTCGGTACTTTTTGGATTGGGAATGGGATTGTGTATTCCACCGCTAAACTCGTTGATGTACCTCAATACAAATCCTGAGTTTCGAGGGTATAATGCAAATATGATGATGCTTGTCCTCCACGTCGGTTCTTTTATGGGATCTTTTTTCGGGTCATGGATCATTGATTGCAGCGGTTACGATCATTTTTTAGTTATTGCCGCAATCCTGGCTGTGGGGGCTGCTGGATTCTTTTTAGCAGTAAATCCGGCTAATGAAATACCAATGAGCCTCGGGAATTGAGATTCATCCTGGGGAAAGGTATCTGAGAGGGAGGGATAGGAAGACGAAACCAAGACCTTGTTGATTTTTTTGCTTGGTTTCTTCTGGATGGGAATTATAAAATAGTATATGTCCATCGTTATTAGAGTTTGCTATCTTAAATATAGCTGTCTCACTCTTACAACATTTTATATTTGAGAGGAAAATAATCTATGCCTATGCATGTCTGTTCAACCGCTCTCCTGCAATGCAGCTTCGGAGCGGCACCGACCCCGATGGTCGTGTTGCCGACCAATAAAACAATGACCGGTTTTATGCCAGCCGCAAATATTATGGACCATATTCCGATGGTGAACATTATGCCTTTTGGCGTTTGCTCTAGCCCCGCCAATCCTACCGTGGCCGCCGCGACAGCAGCGAAGTTAGGGGTGATGACACCGATGCCGTGCATTCCGGCGACGCCAGCACCGTGGGTTCCCGGTGCTCCCACAGTGTTGCTGGCTAACATGCCCGCTCTGAACAATACCTCAAAATTGATGTGTACTTGGGGCGGGGTTATTCAGGTCGTGACACCTGGGCAGTTTACTGAGATGATTCCATAGAAATCATAAGATGCGCGCGTCTGCTGCGGCCAAACCCGGTAGGCCCTTGGCCCTTGACACGTTCTGTGATTTCCTCCCTCGGGTGGCTCCATCCCTCCCATCCGTAGGTGTCCCGTTTAGGGGGCATGGCAACCAGATGAATATTCTCTATGCCATCCGGTGAATACGTTATAGGATTGGTTCTTCCGACCTGCGCTCTTCTGGCGAGATGGCGTCATTATGCAAAAGTACGACGCCACGGTAATAAAAAAATCAAGGTATTGATATGGCGCTTCCGAAAAAGATTCTCAAAAAAAAGTACGCAGAGAGTTTTTGCGTAATCATGCGCCGAGAGTACCCAAGCATGACAGAAATCATCGATATGGACACAGTTTTTTTCTTTTTCAACGCTGGAATAGAAGTGAACGATGCTGTGAATAAATACATGGAAGTCCAGAATTAGGGTACGAGGGGAGTGGACACTTCCCTACAATTTGCCACATATCGATACGCCACGAAACAGTCATCAGGCATACAAAAAATTCCGGTAGTTCCATTCAAAAAATGAAGATGCCGCTTTTATGGGTTTGCTCCCCGTATCGGCAGCCGGATGATGAATACCGTGCCCTTGTCGTTTTCTGTGTCCAAGGTAAGAGTGCCCCCATGTTTTTGCGTCACGACATCATGGGCAATGGCTAAACCCTGTCCGGTTCCTTTTCCCACACCTTTGGTCGTGAAAAAAGGATCAAAAATCCGGCCGCGTATCTCTTCTGGGATACCCGCTCCCGTATCGGTAATTCGAATCTCCACATGTTGTTGGTCATGTCGGGAAGAAATAGTGATGGTTCCTTTTTCTTGTTGCAGATCACCGCTGAGCTTACTCTCAATAGCATGCGCTGCATTGACCAGAATATTTAGGAAAACCTGGCCAAGTTCGTCGGCTAGACAGCACACCATTGGCAGGTCCGGGGCTAGGTCGGTGCGAACCTCAGCAACATATTTCCATTCGTTACTGGTAACGATGATGGTGGTTTCTATCAGCTTGTTCAGGTCGTTGAACTCTTTTTCTTTACTGCTGGGATGAGAGAACTCCTTCATGGCCTGCACAATTTTGGTTATGCGTTGTATCCCTTCCTGAGATTGCCCGATAGCTGTCGGGATTTCCGAGTTCAAATAGTCCCAATCTATTTCGATAAACATGTCCGTAAGGGTCTGAAGAGCTTTCCGGACATCAGCCCCCTCTGTAAGCGCCCGGATCTGTTCGTCGACGGTATCAACCAGTCGTTTGACATTCTGGAACGATTCATTAAGAAAATCGATATTCGAACCGATAAACTGTGCCGGTGTGTTGATCTCGTGGGCAATGCCGGCGGCAAGCTGGCCGACCGATTCCAGTTTCTTCGCTTGCAGCAGTTGTGTCTGGGTAAGTTGCAGGTCGTGTAACGCCCGCTGCAATTCCTCACCCTGTTGCCGCAAAATTTCTGTTTTTCGCTGCACGATACGTTCCAGGCTCAGGTTCTGTGAAAGCAATTGCAGGGAGGGCACGCCACTGCATGATTGTTGCTCGGCCGTATCCATCAGGACGTTGATGGTCTTTTCTTGCGCCTTCAATCGAGCTCGAAGTTCTGTCACCGTCAGGGAATCTTCCTGTGTATTCATCTTACTCCCCAATTGCGACTGCTGTGAAGGTCTGGTTGACATGCAGAGAATTGAACTGTTCGCCATAGGTACTGAAACCGAAAACTTTGCTCTGGCTCATCAACTGGCCGATTTGATCGTCAATGCCGCACGCTTCCATCTCAAGGCGCCTCAGAATGCAATCACAACCGATGATGACAGCCGGTTCGCCGATTTCTTCTCGGATGTGCCGAAAATTCTGCGCAAGTGCTTCTTGGGCGGAATACCCTTCGCCTATGGTGAGGACAAGGCCGCGATCGATGGCGCAAAAAAACCTGAGAGATCCATCTGGTTCGATACCGGCGATTGATCGGATATAATAATCGTCCTCGACACGAAGCATAAGAGGATGCCGCGAGAAGACAGCCGCATTCAGTTGCGCAACCGGTGTGTTAATAAGCCGTGCATACGCCTCCACCGCCGGCTCTCCGTTTATTTCCCGGACCAGGCGTTTCTCCGGTTCGGCCTCGGTGATGACAAGCCTGGTGGTTGAGGGGAGAAAATGCTGGAGCTTGAAGACACGAAACGGCAGGGAGGTGAGGCACAGGGTAAAGGTCGCCGCATCACGCAATAAGAGCCCGTCGTGGTAGACAAAAGTTTGTTGGAACTTCAGCATGTCGCCGGCTGATCCGCCGATAATGGGCACATCGCCCAAGGCCCTGTATAAGGAGGCGGTCAGCCGTTCTTCCTGGGCTGACAATCCGTCTACCAGCAACAGGCCAAAAGCCTGCATTCCGGAACGATTAAGCCTGTCCTGGACATCTGCGGCAATGCTCTCCACCTGCTCAAGCAGAGCGGAAAGCGGGTGAATGAGATACGTCACGGCAATCAGTTGGTCACCGGCTAAAGTCATTCCGTTGATACCGCCGCGTTGAAAGCCGCCGGATGAAATTTGCCCGGCGGTGGTGCAGCCTATCACCAGTCCCGGCAGATGTTCCTGCAAGGCGTGGCCAAGCTGTTGTTGGTCATACTCATCAGAGAAAAATGCGAGACATATTTTGCTCTCTGGCTGACGGATTTGAGCTGCCAGCTCTCGCACCGCCTCGTTGACATCGGTATTGGTCGAATACCCCTGCCGAACACGAAGATGTGGCGTCGTACTATTACTCGAGGGGGTCACGGCAGATCCTCCTGCTGGTGTATCAGAAAAGGGAATTGAACCGGGCAAGCTTGCAACATAAACACCCGACCTCACCATTTGTCACAGACAAAACGGAGTATCAGGAGGTCGATGCTCGATGTCCTGAACCACTCGCAAAGAAATATGTATTCACAGTGAAAATTATATCGCATTTGCGCAGGTAAAGGAAATCCGATTTAACAGTAAAGACTGGAGGGACGTTGCGAGGCTCTCCATACGTTGCGCAAGCAATAGAAAACAGCTACAATCTTGATATATTGAAAGGCGTTAGCGCTATTTTGTGGTCAAGTTGCAGGCGATGCTTTAACAGTATCGCTTAAGCTGCTGCTTATTCATTGAAAATTATAGTTACCTTGCATTATGGCAATACAGTGAGTGGATCGGGAACACAGCAGGAAAGTAAAGGCCTGAATAGGGCCGAAGCCCTTTTTTTTGAAGGGAATCGCCATATGGCTGACGGCGATATTTCCCAAGCAGAGAAGTGTTTTCGAGAAGCGCTCAGACTCGTTCCTGACTTTGCGGAAGTCCATGCCAACCTCGGGTTGCTGTTTGATCAAGCGGGGTTGCAGGAAGAAGCTGAAAAACATTATTTGCGCTCCATTACATGCAATCCCCATTATATCCAAACCTATTTGAACCTAGGGGCATTGCTGGCTGATCAGAAACGATTTGAGGAGGCTGAAGCCGCTTATCGACAGGCACTTGAGTTAAATCCGAGCTCCCCAGTGGCTTGGTCGAATCTTGGGGTACTCCAGGCTTGCCGGAAGCAGGAAGCAGCGGCCGAAGTTAGTTATCGCACGGCCATAGAATTGGATGCTGATTACCGGTTGGCCTCATTTAATTTCAGTTATCTGTTACTGCGTCAGGGCCGATTCGAAGAAGGATGGCGCTGTCTCGAGGCGCGCGACTGGTATGCTGCTTTTGAGAAGCATCTCTCCTGCCCCCGGTGGAGAGGAGAACCTCTGGATGGCAAATCTTTATTGATTGGTTTTGAAGCGGGACACGGCGACATGGTCCAGCTCTGTCGGTACGCTGCTCTATTAAAAGCCCAAGGCGCTGCAACGATAGCGATAGTGTGTCATCCAGCCTTAAAAAGACTTTTCGCCACCTTAAGCGGTGTGGATGCTGTTCTTTCTTTTGCCGAACCACTGCCATCAGCTGGTTGGGATTTCTGGACACCTCCTTTCAGCATTCCATTCTATTGCCAAACGCGTCTCAATTCGATACCGGCGACGTTACCTTATTTATTAGCTGACAGGAAATTGGTCAAATACTGGTCATCCCGCTTAGTCAGCGACAGTACCCTCTCAGAACTGCGCATAGGCCTGGCGTGGAAAGGCAATCCACATTTCGAGAACGATTTGGATCGATCGCTTCCCACACTGGAGACGCTTTCCCCACTGGGCACAATCCCTGGCGTCCGCTTTTTCAGTTTGCAGAAAGGAGTAGGTGAAGATGAGGCAGCACATCCACCCGTCGGCCTGCCGATGATGAACTTGGGGCCGCAAATAGCTGATTTTGCAGATACAGCTGCCATTGTAGAAAATCTAGACTTGGTGATCTGTGTCGATACCGCTGTTGCCCACATTGCGGGGGCAATAGGCAAAGCTTGTTGGGTGCTTTTGCCTGACTACAAAACCGATTGGCGCTGGCTGACTGGACGCAGTGATTCACCTTGGTACCCTGGTGTGCTGCGCCTTTTTCGTCAGCCGCGCATGGGCGACTGGGCAACGGTGGTTGCGGAAGTGCGTACCGCATTACAGACACTTGTCGCGAAACTGAATCCTTAAATGTTTTGCAGTGAAAACGACGAAGATTGTGCGATGGTTGTGCGGAGAGGATGAGGAGGGGTGAGTTCGTTTTCGTTTATTTACCACTTTATTTATTCAATGGTTGCAACCTTATCCTCCATGCAAGGTACAGATTCAGAGGCTATGCCCGCTGAACAGATGGTGGTGCTCTCAGGCAGAGCTTTTGCAGCGATCACAAAACTTAGGGGTGACCATAGTCGGGCCTCTGGGCCCGGTTGTTTCCTTATGTTATCTGAATTTATCCTCGCTCGGCTTTTTATTTAACCTTTCTGCCAAAAAACTCACTAATTTAATCGGTTGTATATAAGGTTGAATAGATATAACTTGCGTTGGTAATGGTTATCATTTGCGCTGTACAATGTCCAGCTATGTAGTATAGTTTACTTAGGTTGAAAATGAGATAATTCACTGGTAGGGCTCTTGCCTGCTGATCTATATGGACAGAGCCAGCTAAGGAAGTAGATATACAAGGAGCTCGGCATGACAATCAGCTGCGTTTCATACGATAACTGGTATTGGCAACAACTCAGCCAACTGGGTAACGATAATCAATCGCAAAGTACTGGGGGTAACCGTACCACTAACGCCTCGCCACCGTCCATTGGAGGTGCTGATTTCCTTGGCGCTATGCTATGCTTCATCGCTATCCCAGATTGGTGCTGAAAGCAGTTCGATCACGACTGCGGCAGCGTCTCTACTGCTACTTCGAATTCATTATCATCATTTTCACAAGACGTGATTCAGACTCTTGGGGGTTTCATGCAAAATATAATGGCATCGCTTCATTCCCAAAGCAGTCAGACTTCGAGCAATTCTGGTGCTGATAGTGATGGCGACAATAATAGAAGTAGTGCTTCCTCTGCTGTACAAAGTACTTCTCCTAAGTGTTGCAACAATCTCCAAAATAATCTGCAAAGTTTGAAGCAAAGATTGAATCCTTCAAATTCCAAGTCAATTTCTACTTTAATTAATTCCAGTGCTCAAAATCCATTGGGACAAAGTTTTAAGAGTTTAGTGAATGTTTTTTTTGGTGGCTAATAGTTAGGTGACATTGTCAAGTTTTCTGCAATCATTTGCTAGCAATATGTCAAGAAACTATTTTCCTGGCAACGTTATAAAATTTCAATCTTAAATAGCTTTATTATAAACAGATGAGCGTGTTGTTATTTATTAAAATTTTCTAATGATTATCGACTGAATATTATTGGAGGCATGCAATGTTTTCAAATTTTAAAATAAGTACTCGCTTAACTGTAGGTTTTAGCTTTATTTTGCTGTTTCTTGTGATCGTTGGTAGCACTGGTTATTGGGGTATGCAAAAAATGGCGTCTGAAATCACCGCTCTCTCTGACAAGGGAGATAAGTTGGTGGAATACGCCCAGCGTGCACGAGCTAACATCAACATGATGCGGCGCTACGAAAAAGACATGTTTATGAATATAGGAGATCCGGCAAAGACCGAGGAGTACAAGAAAGAATGGGAAGCATCCCTTGACCATTTTCGTCAACGAACTGATGCAATAACGAGATTGCTTGACTCTCAAAATGACAAAGATTCCGTTGTTATGATAAATAAACTTATTTCTACATATGCTGATGGCTTCGTTAAGATATATGAAAACATAAAATCCAGTGAAATAAAAACAACGCAAGAAGCAAATAAAGCTATTGGCATTTATAAAGATGCTACCCATCAGTCAGAGTCCAAGGTCATCGATTTTGCAAAGAAAATGGACAAACTGAGCGATGTTCAAGTCAATGAAGCGATTTTCTTGAGTAACAAATTGCAAATGTCGATGTTGATACTGTCGGTTGTTGCTGTTTTCCTGGCACTATTTCTGGCTATTTCCCTCACACGTTCTATCACTATTCCAATAAATA
>TBL_comb47_HYPODRAFT_10003605_pt1 | contig 18217 bp, 9 predicted proteins | sample TroBogypolimnion_40_FD_10682 | JGI IMG/M metagenome (IMG submission 10682)
TTACTTCTATGTTAATATTTGCCAAAGCTTCGGCAATTTCAATCCCGGTGTATCCTGCACCAATAACCAGAACTTTTTTAGGACTTCTTTTTTTAATAAATTCATCAATCTTCAAATAATCGGAAACATTTTTCAGGTAAAAAACATTCGGATATGCTTTATTAAAAACAGGATGCCTAATTACTGTAGATCCGGTTGCAAGAACTAATTTATCATAACTATAATTATAAGTGGAATTGTCATTCAAATTTGTTACTGTTAAAAACTTTCCTTTTCTGTCAATTTTTTCAACTAAAGAAGAAGTATTAACTTTAACTCTTTTTTCTTCATAAAATGATTTCGCTGTATAGAAAATGATATTGTTATAATCGGTAATAGTACCCGAAATAAGGTAAGGAAGTTCGCAAGTACCGGTAGAGATAAATCTGCCTGCATCAAAAAGCACTACCTCAGCCTTAGGGTTTACCCTTTTAGCCTTAGCAGCTGCACTTGGCCCGGCAGCATTTCCGCCAATTATAGCAATTTTAGTCATTTTTTATAAAATTCAATAAAATTCACCTTAATATATTGAATTTTTGGGGTTGTCTCAAAATATGGAGGGCAAATATTTTATTTTTCTTTAAAAGATACAGTTATAGGAACTCCCTGAAAGCCGAAATGTTTTCTTATTAATCGTTCAAGAAACCTTCTGTAACTTTCGGGAATACTCTTAATGTCATTTGCAAAGAAAAAGAAAATAGGATAATGCTCACCTACCTGTGTTGCATACTTTATTCTAATTTCACGCCCTGTAGGAGATGCCGGAGGGGGAGTTCTTTGAATTTCTGCCAGCATTACGTCATTTAATTCACTGGTAGAAATTTTCTTTTTCCTTTCTTCATTAACAATTTTAGCAATTTCAATTAATTTAAATATCCTTTGCTTAGTAAGAGCCGAAATAAATACAACAGGCAAATAATCAATGCCCCCTAATTTTTCCTGCATTTCTTTTTCAAATTTAATAGCAGTTTTTGAATCTTTCTCAATCAAATCCCATTTGTTAACAGCTAAGATCAATCCTTTTCTTCTTCTTACTGCTTCTTCTATAATTTTTTGCTCCTGATTTTCCAGACCTAACACAGCATCAATAAGTAGAATTGCCACTTCAGAATCCCAGAGAGCTTTATATGTTCTTACATTTGAATAAAATTCAATATTTTCTTTAATTCGGGCTTTCTTTCTTAAGCCTGCAGTATCAACTATTACAATTTCTTCACCGTAATACTTCAGTATTGAATTGATGCTATCTCTTGTGGTGCCTGGAATGTCAGTTACTATACTTCTGTCAAAACCTAATAATGCATTTACAAGTGATGATTTGCCAACATTAGGCCTTCCAATAATAGATATTCTTAATCTTTCATCTATAACAGTTTCGGAATTATCAAATTCGAATTTTGAAAGAAGATAATCAAGCACGTCGCCTATATTCCTGCCGTTAAGAGCAGAGATGTCATATAAATTATCGATACCCAGGATATAAAAATCGGATTTATTATAACCCAACTCAGGCGTATCTGATTTATTAACCAAAATTGTAAAAGGTTTAGAAGAGCTTCTTAATATATTGGCAATATCCCTATCTATTGGAGTAAGCCCTGTTCTTCCGTCAACCATGAATAAAATGGCATCAGCTTCATCAATTGCGATCTCAATTTGTTCCCTAATGGCGGATTCGAATACATCAATCGAATTAGGTACATAACCTCCGGTATCAATTAGTTGAAAAACTTTGCCGTTCCAATCTACTTCACCGTAATTACGGTCACGGGTAACTCCGCTTACATCATCTACTATGGCAGTATTGCTTTTTGTTAATCTATTAAATAATGTAGATTTGCCTACATTAGGCCTACCTACAATTAAAACAAGGGGCATTTTCATTATAAACTCTTTAAAAATTAAATTTTATATGTAAAACAGGTGAATAAGAGGCATAAAACCCGAATTGCTGTTTTTCAAGTGTTACATTTGCTTCTATTCTTTTATTATAAGATGCGGTAGATAACATTGCTTCAAATATACTGATTACGTGGTTAGCAATCAAAACTATTACTGCTTTTGAAGCAACATTATAGAAATCATTTGCAAGGCCTCTTTCCCCGGAATAGTAAATAAAATTATTTGTAAGAGGGTCACCATACGTAAAAGCGGTATTTTCATTACCAAAATCATCCCATCCCGAAACAAATTGGGGGTATTTGCCAATAAGTTCATAATATTGCTGATCGCCATAGGCTGGCAGTTTATGAGAATAATAATTAGTCCCCATACCTATTGCGGTTTCAAGATTGTTCAATTCAGACCAATTTACATTACCATTCTGATCTATGACATGAAATTGTGAAGGATCAACAGAGGAGTTAATCTTTGATGCATTAGCAATCGTCCACTTAGCATAACGTAAAACACTCCAATGCTGATCGGCAAAACCTTGAAAGAAAGCTGTTTGATTATCCCCTTTCTTATTATAAATAACGCTGACAATAATTGTAGCAGCTTCAACGCCAAGGAAAATAGCTGCTTTAATATATTCTTTGTTGTAAAATTGTCCTGCGCCCGGTAAAATAGCAGAAAAAGTTCCTGCAAGCAGAACCGATCTTTTCTGAGGAACTTCATCAGGTAAAATTATAGTATTCTTTGTAATTGGCATGTCTATCATTTTTCTAACATCATAAGACAATATGCCGCTAAATTTAAATTTGTCATGAATGGATTGAGCGTTTAGAATTGTAGTTAAAGCGATTAGAAATATTATTTTTTTCATAGGTTAACCAATTTTAGAAAGCAAAATCAAATAAAATGCCGCCATATATTTCGATCTGTTTGCCGTAATCGAATGTTTCATTATTTACAATTTTCCTGAAACTATCGAATGAATAAGCCGCATTAATAAAAAATGTTGTAGGGAATATATAAAAAGAATTCATCTTTACTCTTAATTCCATTCCCACTCCTTTTTTAAATTCGTTTATTAATGGAAATGGGCCGTTCCATGCATTGCCAATATCTGTATAAACTGATAAAAAAGCATTATCAATATAAATTTGTCCTAATCTTGTATCAATGTGCTGCCATAAAGGGAATCGGTAACTTGCATTTATCCATAGAACTCTGTTTCCGCTAATTGAATAAAATGGAAAACTTTTCATACCAAGAATACCGCCGAGATAAAAATCAAAAAAATCAGGGACTGTAACACCTAAAATTGCACCGGCGCGTAGTGACAAATTAAACGTAGCATTTTTAGACAGTGGAATATATTCTTTCCAATTTAATTCCAGCCTATGAAAATCAAATAAATTGTATATAGGTTTTATTATATCATCAACAACTTCATACCGGGATTCATTATTGAATCTGTTAAAATCATAATTATACTGAAAATCAATTTTTCTGCCGATCGGATTAATGTCCATATTAGTGGCAGGAATAATACCGTCATGTGTAAATTTAAATTGCACACTTCTGCCGATAAAATATTTATCGGTCGTGGCAGGATTAAGATAATTATTGCTTTCAGGGATTATAAAACTTCCCAGTTCTGATATATATTGACTGAATATAAATCTTAGTTCAATTTTGTTATTGTCGGAAAACAATTTGTGCGAGGCAATGAAATCAGCTTCAAATAAGTTATAAGTCAAATCAGCACCTACCTGATAATCATACCTTACAGGAGTATAACTGGAATCTATTCCAAATGGTATATTCACGTTAGTTTGCCTACTAATACTGTATAATTCAACACCAATTTGAGGCCTTAATCCAATCGAACTCAGTAATGGGACTTTGTCCCTGTATTCAACGGACAAATATAAATCTCTTTCAAGGTTTCTGTTTACATATGCACTTGCAAGCATACTGTATCGGTTTAGGGCATCGCTGGAAGATAATATTACGCCGGGTTTAATCCTGTCAAGCGCATTGGTAGTCAAATTGTAATTGTCATACCTAATGGAAGGATAAATTGAAATACGCGAGAAGAACCCGGTATACCTCTCTTTTGTATAGTTAGGGATTTCGTAATCATTATAATTTTTAATCTTTGCTAAATAATCTTTATCAATTCCACCAACAAGCTGGTCTTCTCCGGTCGGAGGGTTATGAATCCATGTATATTTTTTAGTTGAATCGGTCTTTTGATAATCTTCTTTTTTTAATAAAAATATTTTAAAGCCGTCTGTAGTATAGCCGGAATAAACCAAATTCCCATCATTATCAAGAGCAGGCATAAATGCCCCGCCTGCAACATTTGTAAGCTGTTTTTTTATTTTAGTAACAGGGTTAAATGAATAAATGTTAAATATACCGCTTTCATCGGAAGAATAAATTATTTCGCCGTTTTTGGCAACAAATGGATTCCGTTCATCAGCTTCTGAGGAAATTATTTTTTCCATTCCTGAGCCGTCAATATTAATCTGTACTATATCTCTGTTGTCGGCATAAGATAAATCAAAAATGATGTTTTTATCATCTTTCGAAAAAACAGGACTGAACACCTGTTCCCCATTCTTGAACAAAGTGACTTTCCTAAAATTTGAGCCGTCAACATTAACAATACCTAAATTAGAAGTACCGTCCATCTGATAGATAAATACTATATCCTTCCCGTTATGTGAAACAGAAGGATAATTAGCACGCAGCCCGGATGTAATTCTTTTTTCCTTTTTCGTAGTTAGATCATAACTATATATATCATGAATATTTCTAAAGTCTTTATTATTATCACTTAACTTTGAGTATACTATAATTGAAGTATTAGGAATCTGAGATATTGTTGATTTAATTTTGGATTCAATTTCATCTTCCTTGTTTCCGGCAATATCAAGTATAAACAAAGATGACAAGCTGAAATAGTCTGAGGATTTAGTGGAAACATAATATATCTTCTTACTGTCATCTGAGAACTTCGGATGGAAATTACCAATTCCTTCAGGTGCAATAATATTCCCTTCAACTTTATTTTGTAGAACAGCTTTCATTCTGTCTGAATAACTTTTTTTGATGTATACAGCCCAGTCATTATACAAATCATCACCGGATATTCCCAATACGTCTTTGACTGCACCATCCATTGTAACATTTGAAAATTTACTTAGCTTATCGGTTATCTTAACAATTTTATCTTCACCATATTTCTGCGAAATATACCTTACCAAAGCAAAACCGGAATTATAAACAGCTTCATTGCCAAGGCTATTCTTGTTGAATACCCCCATTTCGTTCCATGTAAGCAATTTATTTTCAAGTGCGAAACATCTTAGAATCATATCTCTGTGTGTATCCCAATTCTCATACCCAAATTCTTTCCTTTGGTATTGAGCAACACCTTCGGCAAACCATGAAGGAACATTTATGTTTGCCAATGGATATGAAATTATAAAATTGGGGTAACCATACAAAATGTCGGGCCTTCTTTTATCTTCATAATTAAGAAATTGCAAATAAACGGCAGGTATTTGCCTTGTAATTTTCATTGCTTTTTGCAGCTGCACCATGTGTGTAAATTCATGTGAAATTACATTCCTAAGCCAATTATGCGAACCGCGGAGGTCAAATTCCAGTGCAGATGCCCAGATTTCTATTTTATTATCGAAATAATAGGTGGCCCCGTTTGAGTAATCATCTATATCTTTTATTATAAAATTAACAGGATCTGGTTCATACTGATAAAAAGAAGTAATTGGATCCCAAACTTCATCGCAGATTTTTGCTACAAGCATTGCTGTCCTTTCTGCTTCAGCATGAAAATGGACAAAACAATGTTTCCCTTTAATCGTGTACCAATCATATTCAGAATGAAATTCATCGAACTGCGCGTAAAGTACCGATGAACTAATAAATAATAATATATAGAGAAATAATTTTTTCATTTTCTGCTTAGTTTATTTTATAACAGCAATCTTAATGTTTTTGTATGAGGACTTGCCGCTTTTTGTAATTGCCTGAACTCTTGCAAAGTAAACACCGCTTTTTATATTGCTGACATTCCATAAAACATCTATATCCATATTTGCAGCAGCGGATTTATTAAACTCTGCTACGATTTGTCCCCCCATATCAAATATTTTGATATTGATATCGGAATCTTCATTTACAAGAAACCTAATATTGGTTTCCTGCCCATAAACAGGATTAGGCCAATTATACACTTTCCCATCAGGGAGAACAGATGAATATGTTAATGTATTTAATGCCTTTGGAATAAATGAACTATTTGAATAATCGCAAAATTGCGAGAACCATATTTTTGCAGGTGAAGGAATTTTTAGATCCCATGAATATAGCGAATTATTTGCCGTTACATAAGTTAAACCAAGGTCATCAAAAGGTGGCACTCTTGGGGAAATATCAATTGCGTGAAGACTTAATAAAATTGGTGTTGTACCGGTAGCTATGCTTAAATTACTAACAATTTTAGCAGTGACAGCGTTAATAAAATATATTTCTCCATTAACAGCAGGGATAATGAAATAAGGAGTTTTATCGGAGTCATAGTGTATTGATAATATTGAGAAAGAAAATTTATTGCCTGAAAGAGTCAACGGATAATTATCAATTACGCCTCCCTGCAAGTTTAGAGCATAAAGTTTTTCATTAAGAGTAAAAACAATACAATTCTCACCATTATTCAGAATATCTGCCAATACGAAACTTGTTATTGCAGATTGAACATTTACTCTGAATGAGTTTTTAATGGCTCCATTGGTAATGATATAAAAATAATTATCTTCTGTAAGAACAATATTGCAGTAATTTCCGTTTTTATCAATTGTTAAAGCACTTAATCTAATTTTATTAGGGAATCTTAATTTAACACTGTTAATATCTGCAAAATAATTCTCCGAAACTGCAGAATAATAATCGGCAGCAGCACAAATTTGTATTGGATTCTCATTCAAATTAATACCGCTTGAAAATACAGCATTTGAAGATGTGTTGGCCAGAAGAGAATCTACATCCATTTTAATAATTATTCCTGAATCTGTCCCAATCAGGATCCTCAACAAATTATTTGAATAAGAATGTATTACCGGGGGCGCGGTTCCATTAGCATTAATTAAAAAACCTTTAATTTTACCTGTTGAAGTATTCATACAGCTTATAATTTTGCCATTAACGCCAATGAAATAATTACTATCATTTCTTGTAAAATAAGCCGGTTTATAATGAGAAAAGCCGCTATATGTCTTTAAAAGCTTGCCGTCTGCTTCGTATTTAAGAAAATCATTGCCGCATAAAATATAATTATCATGGTTGGTTGTTTCTTTCACAGTAATGATAGCCGAAGGAGAGAAAGGAAGTGTAATAGCCGAAGCAAACTTTTGCAATATTGTACCTGAAAAGGATATAGAAAAACTCATTTTATTTGAATAATTTGAAAAATTCTGCAATAAAAGGTTGCTGCTAAGTCCGTCATTTGCTTTTGCTGATGGTTGTGTGTCATCAGAAAATATATTTGCATAATAATGTGAATCATTTCCTTTATACCAAAAATCCTGGTATGTACCTTCTCCAACTTCATCTCCGAGAATAGTATAGATTATTTGCCCGATATCAACAATTCCATCTGCTTCAACAACTGTAACCCCTTTTTGTGAACCATTATTTATTTTATCGTCTGAAATATTGTTATTAATTATTTTATCATCAATGTGCCAGATAACTATTCCGTTACCCGGAACAGCGGCATCAAATTCATCAACATCAACTACAACGCCGCCTTTAATATTAGTATCGGAAAAATAAAATACACCAGTAGAATCAGGGTGAAGAATATCTGTATATAATCCGTGACTATTTTTATAAGTAAGCCGAATGCCATTTTTTAAAGCATCCTGCTCTCTGTTCTCAATTAAATAGTACTCAGTATCACTAATTGGTATTTTAATTAATGTAGTATCAGTAATTCCGGCACTTCTTCTGGCCGATAAATTCAAAGTCATATTCTTATTATTTAACGAAACAGGTTGTTCCCAGCCGAGGTAAATCTTTTCCCACGCAGAAGGTTCAGGAGGGAAAATACCTTGATTGGCCACAATAGCCTGTCCATCCATTAGGCCAAAACGGCCAATAGCACTTAATCCGGTATCTGTGTTATACAAATCAGGAAGACCTAAAAAACTTGCTATGTTTGCGACAAGTTCTCCATTAATAGAAATCTGTAATAAAGAAATCGAGTTGTCAATTGATGTTTGCTCTCTCGATTCAGTTTCGGGCATTACAATCGAATTATTAATTATTGATTCTGCCCCTGTATCTACAAGGCCTGTAAAATTACTGCCAAAAACAGTAGTAAAAACTTTTCCTCCAAGATAAATTGCAGGTAAATCCCTGCTTATCTCATATGTTCCGGTATTTAAACTATTACTAATTCCTGCATGGAAAATTATAAATAGATCATAATTTTTGAAATTAACTGATGCATATTGCCTGAATGCCGCCTGCCATGACTCTTTACAAAATGAAGCAACTGGGGTTAAATCTGTTGATTTGTATTGCTGAGCATATTCTCTCATCATCTTGGAAACAGTAATTACATGAGGCAATACAGTGTATGTTAAAAATAATTTTCCGTTTGAAACTTTATAAAAATAATTTTTTGCAAATTCAAGATGATTAGCAAAATAATTTGAATCATGAGGTAACGGGTCAATAATACTTTCTTTGTAATCTTGAGTGAAATTTGAACCAAATTTGCCTGTACCGGTAGTACCGTCATATTTATCCGGTTGAAAATCGACCATGACGGCCAAGATTTTTAAAGTGTCTTTCTTAAAAACATTATTAACCGTTTTTAAACTTTGAACACTAAAATGCTTCAAACCGGATTGAGCATTAATTAAACTCAACCCGGTTAAAAAGAATAAAAATAAGTAAAAATATTTTTTCATTTTATAAGCCGCGAGGCAAACCTAAAGTTTTCTGAGGTTCAGCACCCCATCCTATTGAAAGTGAAAATCTTAAAGTTTGGGAAAGAGGATGATTCTCTCCTCCTTTGAAAATATCAGTTGTAATATAACTGAAATCGAATCCATAAGTATCATAACGGATACCGGCGCCAAAAGTAACAAATTTTCTGTTACCATACTGAGGATCTTCATAGAAAAATCCTGCACGTAATGCGAATTTGAAATCCTGCATTAAACCGCCGTACCAGTATTCAAGTCCCATAGAAGTTACAACCGACTGCAATTCCTGATTTAATGGCCTATCAACCCAGGAAGTGAAAATAGCTTTATAAAAATCAGCTTGTTGTTTTGTACTGTCGGTTTTTGCTTCAACTAGAAGTTTGGAAAAATCCAATGTATATGTTAGAGAATTCATTTCATCTTCGAAAATTCTATATGCAAATCCGAGCCTGAAGTTTGAAGGTATAGGATCGGCTTGTGCTTTGTCAATATAATAAATCTTAGGGCCAAGGTTACTCATGTTTATGCCCATACTGAAATTTTTACCGATGTCGCCAATAAATGGAATATTTAAAGATTCAGGGCGCCACATAGTAGCAATATCAAAACTTACTGAAGTTGCAGTACCGCTTCCCTGCTCCTGTTCAGTGCCTTTAGGAGAAAGCTTACTGTAGATTAAGCGAAAATTAAAACCAAGGCCCCAATCAGAACTAATTTTGGTCGCGTATCCAAGAGTTAAAGCTCCGTCAAAGGATCTGAATTTACCAATTTCATCGGGAGAATTAGAACCTGTTTCTATAAATTCGCCGAAATTCATGAATGTAATACTTGCAGTAATACTGCCGTTTAGAGCATCTACATATTGTCTATAAGTAGCATAATCGAAATACATATCAAGGTTAAATTGAGGAAGCCAATTACTATGTGTAAAGCCTACTTCAGAACCTGATAGAAAAGCTATACCGGCAGGATTCCAGAATATGGCAGAAGAATTATCTGCTAATCCGCCTCCGCTTTCACCCATACCGCCTGCGCGCGAATCCGGAGCTATAAGCAAGAATGAAACAGCTGTCGTAATTACGCTGTTCGTGTTACCGCTGGTTGATTGTGATGATACTTTTGAATTATAAAAGATCATTAAAAGCACCATACATAGAAGAAAAGATTTTTTCATTTTGTGTCCTCCAAAAAAAATTATCGCACGATAGACAGTTTTCCCAAAACATCCTGAGAATACTCATTATCGACAGTCTCTACTATCAATTTATAGAGATAGGTTCCGTTGGCAATAGAATTGCCGTCTTCATCCCTACCATCCCAATCTATTCGTACAAACTTATCTATGATATTAGAAATTTCCAATTTTTTAATTAATCTGCCTGCGACAGTGTATATTTTGATTTTTGCGTTAATTGCTTTTGATAAATTATGTTGAAATGTAAAAGTTGTTTTTGATGAAAATGGATTTGGATAATTAACAACATTCTTGATTACTAAGTTGCCAGATTCAACAACCGTAAAATATGATTCAAGTACAGAACTATTATTAAATACATCCCATGCTTTGATTTTAATTTTATATTCACCCGGAGAGTAGCCGCTGAAACTGTAAGAAACTGTACCTGACTTTCCACCTGAATCCAAATCACCTACAAAATAATTAGTAAGATCTATCGGATTACTTTCATCATCGTTTATTACACATTCAAGTTTATGCCCAATCCCTACGCCGGTTGTGTTTAACCCTGTTTCGTCAGATAATTTTAGCAATAAAGTGAAATTAGGGCTTACTAAATAAGAATCTTTCGATGAAAAATTATCGAAAAATAATTCTATTGTTGGGCCTTTCCCGTCATTTACCGCACTGGTATTTGTGCCGCCGACAATAATATTGCCGGAATATCCAAATCCGTCGCTTGATGAATTATAGCAATATGTTACAATTTTACCATTCTTATTTTCATAAGAAATATCTTTAGGAACAATAAACTCGGTGCTATAGCTGCCGTTGGTAACAGTCACTTTACCTCTGTATATAAGTCCCCCTTGATAAGTAATGTTAAAATCAACACCATCATTATTCTGTCCGGGGATATCTACCTGTTTCTGGGAATCAAAGATACTTACTAATGCTTCCCCGTTAAAACTGCTTTTGGAATTATCGAGGTTAAGTACGGACCCTTTAAGTTTTACATGGTCAAGTGCTTTTATCTGAGTAGAAACAGAAGCTGCCCTGGAATTAATTGAATCAATAGTAACAGGCAATTGCGGGATTTTCAGTTTAAGCGCAGGATCACCGAAAAGCACAAATTTTTCATCGTTACTAATATTAGAGGAACCATGCTGTTTGGTAAGAAAGTATGCATCACCAATCGAAATCGGTTTACCCTGGCTGTCTTTCGAGAATAAAAGTGTATAATAGAAAAATGAATTCAGTTCAAAGTTATAAGTGGGATATGTAAGCCTTGCAGCAGCTAAGCCTCCAATACTACCTGTTCCGGGAGTTATTAACATTTTTTCAGCTCCGCATTCCAACGAGGCTGCATCAAATTTACCGAAATCACATGTAGCGGCAGTAAGGAAATAATATTTATCATTTTTAAAATAATTTGATGAAGAAGTTTCTAAAACATACTCATCGGCCCATATATTAGGAGCGCCATGCCCAATAAAACTTAAAATCAGCGTACCGTTACTCATTGCATCCAATATAGCCTGATTAACCTCAGGTTTTCTTCTTCCCGCACTTGAAATTATAGTTGGGTATGCGGCAAGATAAATTTTATTTAAATTAAATGTTTTTGGTATATAATAATTAGCAATTTGTTCCGATTGGTCGGTATGCAAAGAGCCGTCATTCTTTGATAACGGATATTCATCATCTGCAACAAGTGAAATCAAATTGCGCCAGTTTTTATCAGTTTCATCAAGGTTTTCATATTTTTCGATTTTATCAATTACTGCTTTAGCTTCATCGGAATTGTGGACATTAATACGTCCAATTGCCAAATCAACTTTTTTATCATCGCCAACTATCCTTGCATAATAATCTTCATAAGGATAAGAATCTATTTCATGCAGTGATTCCACAGTTTGCATTGTAGGGATCAGATTCTTTGCTGCACCATTAGTGCTTATTCCATAGTAATCATAGGTGCCATCGCCGAATAACAGGACATATACAGGTTTAGTAGTCCAATTTGTATACGCATATTTTAGAAAATCTCTTATAGCAGTGGGATCCTGTGTGCCGCCGGAAAACTCATTATATATTTTTTCAAGAAGAAATACACCCGATGAATGTTTATTTGGAGAAGAATTTGCACGGTAATTAGCAAGTGTTGCGGCATCATTTGATAAAGCAGCAGGAGCAATAATTACATATTCATATCCTGTTTTCTCGCCTCTATAATCCTGGACTTCAATTGTTTCTTTTGTCGAAGGTATGCTCTTGTAAGCTAAATTATCAATAGCAATATACTTAGCAATTTTACCTCCAGTTTCCTGAATTTTAAAAGTACAATTTCCGCCGCTAATGTTAACATTCTGAGCAAGCGAAATTAATTTTACATTAGCGTAATCTGATACATCAAAGGCTTGAATATAACTATTAGAAAAATTGGAAAGGTCAAACTGTACTACTCCGGTAGTATCTTTTGAAAAAAAAGTAATATTATCTGAAACGGCTTTTAAATAACGCTGGTATTGAATTTCAAAGAAATCCAGATAAGCCGTTTTGTATGGATTATCAATTCCGTCAAAGTAAAGTTTTAATACGCTTTGCTCATTATTAAGAGTACCGGAAAAAGCAGCTGTTTTGTTATCCAAAGTGCCGAAACAATAAACATCAAACCAAAAATAAATCTGATTTGACAAAATTAGATTGTTGGATTCATAAAATTGGTAGCTTATTGACCGCGATAGAGATGCATCTGAACTGAAATTAACGTTTGCAAGGCTGAAATTATAATTAATGGTAGAATTAGGAACTACACCATTCAGAGTTGTTGTATATGTTCTGCTCTTGGTGTTAATATTAAATTTATCTCCAAGGTAAAGCCTGCCCGTTTCTTCAATTTTAACAGTATCATCTTCTTTATAAGTGTAAGCATTTGTAGTTTGCTGGTCAAATATTGCAGTTGTAGTAACCGGTGTAATTGAATTCATTCTTTTACCTGCATTTCCGCCTGCTGTAATCCAGTAATAATTCGTTTTAGCGAATGGATGTTTTATTCTTGTAACTTTTGATACCGAAATGGTATCTCCATAATTATTTACACTTTTATTTGTAACTGATTCCCAAAAATTAACTCCACGCCCGTAAAAAAGTATATAATCTCCGGTGTCAAATTTGCCGTCACTTTGACCGGATACATAAATTGCATTTTCTACTAAATCCACCGGCCGAGATGCTGAAACCTTTTCAGGAAGCTGGTACCCGCCATTATTATAGATTTTAATTGTTGATGGATCTATTGTGTCAGGATTAAAGCCTAAATTTTTAAGTGTTGTATAGTCAATTTTATAAATTCCTTCATCAGAGATTGGAAAACGTACCCACGAACCTGATGCCAAAACCGACGAAGTGGATGAAATCTTGGATAATTTATTTTGAGGTATTCCCCAATTTCTTGCAACATCAAAATTTAACACAACATTATTCATGAAATTATCTGAAATAACAGCAGTGCCCGCCTTTGAAGAAGAAAAATTTACCTGAAAAATTATTTTGGTATAAAATTTAATTGATTGATCTGCGGGAGAATATTGTATAGGAGAAACTTTAATAGATTGTACTTGCAATTCCCTTACAAGCCCGAATTCATCAAATGTAACTAAATCGTCATTTGTGAATTGTGAATAAAGATCTTCATCAGCGGTGTATTTTTGAATCTTTTCGCCATTTGAATAACCAACAGTAATTTGAGGTAAGGGCTTTCCCTTAATTGTAACATACTGGCTTTGAATAACCTGAATTGTATTACCGCTTTCCTGAGGCACTCCTACATTAAATATTTTAAATGGTATTAATGGTGAACCAGGTTTAATTTTGTTCGAATAGGTTGCGTTAAACAATCCTGTTGAGATAAATTTATATCCTTCATATGATTTTGAAGTGGTATCAGTGTAAATTGGATGATATTCAACAATAATAGAAGAGGCTGTAGAAGATAATATTTTATATTCCTGGCTGTAAACAAGGGAAGCACAAATTATAAAAAAGAAGATAAAAAATGAGAATTTTGCTTTCATTTAAACTCCGCTTATTAAGAATTTCTTCTTAAAGCAACCTCAAAATTTCTATAAAATAACAGTAACAAAATTCCCTATACTAAATCTCCTTTTCTATAGTCTAAATTTTATAAGATTACTTTAAATTGTCAAGCTATTTATTTATCTATTATGCATTTAAGAGGCTTTTTAGCCGGGCAAAAAGAAGTCCCTCCTTAGTCCATATTTTTGGTTAAAAGAGTTAAATAGTAAAATAAATTCTAAAATAAGACAATATCTACTCTTAAATACCCAATATAACATTATTTTCCTTCATCGCATTTATACAAAACTGAATATGTTCATCCAAAGGCAAGGCTAAAATTTCGGCTCCCTTTGCAATATCTTCACGGCTTACTGCTCTCGCAAATGCTTTATCTTTCAATTTCTTCTTAACAGACGATATTTCTACTTCAGAAATCGATTTACTTGGCCTTACATAAACAACCGCCATAATAAAGCCTGCTAATTCATCACAAGCAAAAAGGACTTTTTTAAGCAATGTATTTCGCTCTATACCTGAATAGTCGGCATGAGACATAATTGACTGCCTGAATTCTTCTTCAAATCCCTTCTCTTTTAATATTTCATTCCCCTTAAATGGATGCTCCTCGGCTGTTGGGTACATTTCATAATCAAAATCATGAAGCAATGCAACATTACCCCAGTAATTAGTATCTTCTCCAAATTTCTTTGCATAAGCTTTTACACACGTTTCAACAGCATATGCATGTTTTAAGAGGCTATCACTTTTAGTATATTCTTTTAAGATAGTTAAGCAATATTCCCTGTCTATTTCTTTATTATTCATAAGTACCTCAGATTATTTTTTTTGATGGGCAAAGATTAGAAATTATACATAAACCGCATTTGGGATTCCTGGCTGAACAAATATTCCGGCCATGAGTTGCAAGCCAATGAGAAGAGTTTGTCCATAATTCTTCAGGCAGTAATTCTTTAAGTAGTAATTCAATTTTTTCAGGATCATTGGTATTAACGAGTCCTAAAAGATTTGAAAGTCGTTTTACATGAGTATCGACTGCTATTGCAGGTATATCAAAAGCATTACCTGAAACTACCGAAGCTGTTTTCCTCCCTACTCCAGGCAAAGTGATTAGCATCTCAAAATCGGAAGGAACGCGGCTTTTATATTTTTCAACCAAAATAGCACAGCAATTTTTAATACTTTTTGCTTTTTGTTTGTAAAATCCGGTAGAAAATATCTCTTTTTCTATTTCGGGATAGCCGGCATTAACAAAGTCTATTGGTTTAGGATATTTTAGAAATAATGTTTTTGTAACAATGTTAACTCTTTTATCGGTACATTGAGCAGAAAGAATTGTAGCAATTAGAAGTTGAAAAGGGCTTCTGTATTCAAGTGCAGATTTTACATCAGGATATTCCTGCCCCAGTAATTTAAATATTTTAAGCGCTCTTTCTTTATCTTTTTTACCTGGCATCTTTATGAAATCTCTTATCCTTTATTAAAAGCCTTTCAACGGGTTTACCATGCAAAATATGAGATTCAATTATTTCATCTACATCATTCAGCGAAAAGTTACCGTACCATATACCTTCGGGATAAATAACCATGGCCGGACCAAATTCACATGCATCTAAACATCCGCATGAATTAACCCTGATATTTAAAGGGGGGGTTATTTGGGAAAGCTTAATTTTAAAATGTTTTCTTATTTCTTCAGAATTTTTTAAAGCGCAACTGCCTTTAGGATTATCTTCCGGCCTTCTGTTTTCACAAATAAAAATATGAGTGTCATACCTTTTCATTTATGAATCACACCTTTCATTAGTTAAGGAGTAAAATAACTAAAAATATTTAGCTTAGTAGCGCGTACGGGGTTCGAACCCGTGATCTTCGCCTTGAGAGGGCGACGTCCTAAGCCACTAGACGAACGCGCCATATTTAACATGAAAAAATAATCTTTATACAACTATTTTACAAACAAATAGAAAAAATATCTTAAAATTATGCATAGGAGCCATTTTGAGCATGTTCCATTAATTCATTTTAATAAAATATAAGTCCAAAATTTTGTAATTTTGTTCTATTCGAAAATGGAGATTATATGAAAAGACATGAAATTATTATTACGCCTGTAGAAGAAACCTTTCAAAAAGCATCATTAATGGACATATTGTATGAGCCGGAAGAAAAAATCCCTACTATTGTTGTTAATAACTTCCCTGCTTTAGGAAAATTGACTGCATTGCGCTTTATTGAATGGGTACAAAATAATCCGGGCGGAGTTATTAGCCTTCCTACCGGGAAAACTCCCGAGCATTTCATTAAATGGGTTACTCAAATATTAAGTACATGGAGCTCTAAAAAAACGAAGGAATTGCTTGAACAAAACGGAATAAATCCTTCTATAAAACCGGACATGAAAAGCCTTCATTTTGTTCAAATAGATGAATTTTATCCTATCAATTCAACACAGCATAATAGTTTCTTTTATTATGTGAATAAGTTTTACATTGATGGATTTGAACTCGATAAAAACAAGGCAATATTAATCGATCCTGAAAAAATTGGACTAAGCGAAAATGAAACGTTGGAAATGATTTGGCCGAATATGTCAGTTGATTTAAGCTTAAGAACAAGGCACGCAACCAATGATTTGGAACAGCGGCAGAAAAATGTTCTCTATAAGATTGATCAGTGGTGCCTTGATTATGAAGATAAGATACGAAAGTTAGGAGGAATAGGATTCTTTCTTGGCGGCATTGGCCCTGACGGACATATAGGGTTTAATGTGCGAGGATCCGATCATCATTCATCAACTAGACTAACAGAGACAAATTATGAAACGCAGGCAGCAGCAGCTTCAGACCTTGGCGGAATAGAGATAGCAAGAAAACGTCTTGTAATTACAATTGGTCTGGGTACAATCACTTTTAATCCGGAGGCTACAGTAATTATTATTGCAGCGGGAGAAGCCAAGGCCTCGGTAGTAGCCGATGCATTAACACAGGAAAAAAATATTTTATACCCGGCTACTTCTCTTCATTGTCTTCATAATGCACGCTTCTATATTACGCTTGGAGCAGCAAAAAACCTTAAGAAGCGGAGATATGATTTACTTGAAAAAAACAACATTATTTCTGATGAACTAATTGAAAAAATAGTAATTGATTGTGCTCTTGTAAATCAAAAAAGAATAATTGATTTAACCAATGAGGATGTTAAAAAAGACATATTATTTAAATACATTCTTAAAAAATCCGGCAAACAATTCAATGAAATCACTCAAATGGTCTATGACAGGCTTGTAAGGAAGATAGAAACCGGTTCAGAAGTAAGATTAAACCATACTTTTCTTCATACGGAACCTCACCATGATGATATAATGCTTGGATACCTCCCTGCTGTTGTAAGGCATATTAGAAGTGCAAGCAACAAGCATTGGTTCGCTACTTTTACAAGCGGATTTACGGCAGTTACAAATAAATTTGTATTGGAGCAGCTTTTATCCCTAAAGAAATTTATTCATTCTACCTACTTTGCTACACTTTATAAAGAGAAATATTTTAATTCAAACAATTTGAACGGCAGAAACAGGGATATTTGGCGCTATCTTGACGGTGTTGCTGCTAATAATAAAGATTTTAAAGAAGAAGCAATTGCCAGAAGAATGCTGCGTATATTAATGGAAGTTTTCGATGAACAGGATATATCACGCATTGAGAAAAAGATAAAGGAACTTGAAGAATATTTTAATACTGCTTACCCGGGACAAAAAGACTATACTCATATACAAAAATTAAAAGGCATGCTGAGGGAATGGGAAGTTGAATGTCTTTGGGGTTATTTCGGATGGAACTGTGAAAGTGTTATTTCAATGAGACTTGGCTTTTATAAAGGAGATATATTCACTGAAGAACCTACTATTGCACGAGATGTTGCTCCGACACTTGAATTATTAAGAAAAATTAAACCCGATATTATTTCTCTTGCCCTCGATCCTGAAGCA
>TBL_comb47_HYPODRAFT_10003606_pt1 | contig 18215 bp, 24 predicted proteins | sample TroBogypolimnion_40_FD_10682 | JGI IMG/M metagenome (IMG submission 10682)
TATGTGTAACTGTATTATGTGTAACTGTATTATGTAATTAAAAAAAGAAACCTTTTTTGTTAGTTTGTTTTCTTTTAACAAGCCAAAAAGATAAACAATAGTTGAATCCAACATTTTTTTAGTTGTACCATTGTGTCACTCAAAATATAAAAAATTGAAATTCGTTTTTTAGAGTAAGGATACGCATATTAACCCAGTTCATTAAAGTTTTCAAAACAATGTCAATCAACAGTCTTATGATCTTTAACGCGGAGGGCGTAAAAAGTTCGGAATATATTGCTAACGCATTCTGTAGTCAGAATATAGCACATGTAAGTAGTATTATATTGTTACCATATTTAAAAAATAATAAACTTTGTCAAATGGCTTACATCGAGATTGCCAGTTGGTGCGATAGCGAAGTCGCATATAATTTTATTCGCCGGCTGAAGGTTCTTGAAGGAGAAGCCCGCCTTACTCACAATTCTAACGAAGATTGGTGGCCGGTTCAGATTAACACTCATTACGATGGACAACTGTTTATTGATGCGAACACATTAACATTCTCTTTAACTTCCTTTGTTAAAGAAGTCTCAGAAGTTGAAGATTGCGAGACGTTAACAGAATCTGACTGCGATATTCAGTCTTTTGGTGAAATGTCTTTTGGCGAAGTGTCTTCTTGCGAAGCATTCTTAGAACAGAAGATGTATCTTGAAGACATATTTGATGAAAAAATGTACAATAATCAAGAAGAGATATATGATAAATATCTATCTGCTGAAACTTTGTCTGCTAAAGCGACATACAATCAAGCTCTTATTCCTAAAGAGGAGGAACCTATGTGCGACCAATATTTATGCGATAAGTATCTAACGTACCAATTCTTGTGTGCCCAATAAGTATATAATTGCGTATATAATTGTACTAATGTACTAATGTACTAATATTTTAATCAAAACAATATCATTTTTTTCCTTACCATTAGCATCACCGTTTTGTGGGTCATATCTCTATTTTGTCACTCATTTCTTTTTCTTATATAGCCCCCTATTATACTACAACCGTTTGCCAATTTAATCGTAATGGGAAGCCTTACACCACGTATATGGGGTAAAACATCGTATGTATTATATATAATACAGTGCCATCAATTGTTCCAAAAAATTAATAAACTTTAATACAAATTTTAATACAACTTTAATACAATAATTATACACTTTAAATATGTTATCGTTTATTCAAGACTATTATAAAAAATTGAAATTAAAAATTAACATAGTATAATACAATACTAATACTATTATACAATGACAAAAACATCCGCAGAATTAACTCAAAAAGCAGCAGGGTATATGTTAGCAGCAGCAAATGCCGCAAAACGGGAACAGACTGGGAAAAACAAACAAACTACTATAACAACTACCACCACAACTATTGTTAAAAAAATTACTAATAAAAAATAATAAACTCCTAACAAATAGATCATACCATATATTAATTATACGATTATCAAATAAATAAAATCGGCCATAAATAAAATCGGCCATAAATAAAATCGGCCATAAATAAAATCGGCCATAAATAAAATCAGCTATAAATATTATCGTCTTAAATTTAAAAAATAATAATATATTTGTATACAAAATACTTTTTTTATTTTTCCAATAATTCATTTTGTAATAATTCATACATTTTCATTATTCGTTTATTTTCATTAACTAATTTTTTATTCTCCATATTTTTATCATTTAGTTGTTTCATTAATTTAGTATTTTCCAAATGTATATCGTTTAATTCTGTTTTATTTTCTAAAATTATGGCTTTTAATTCAGTTATTTTTGTATTGGTTATATTACTAACTGCTTCGTCCATTTCTAATTGATGTTCTTCTAATATATTATGTATTTGTGTGTCTGTATTATCGGTAAGTATATCAAAATTATACTTGTCAATTTTTGTAAAATAACCATTAATACATTCAGGTGTTTGTAACATTAAATATTCTAAAATTACTATTGGATGAGTATATTTTATATAATCGCCAAAATTTGCGTATATTTCGCTTGTATTTTGCAAACCGCTCTTTGGAATCTCACGTATAATTTCCATTGCCAAACGTTTGTTATTAAAATCGTATGCGACCATAGTTTCGGTTAATGGATTAGTACCACTAGGAGCATTTACAACATTGTTTACATAATGGCAACTATAAGTAATATAAAAGTTATAATTAGTATAAATTTTTGTTTCAAAATTTTCATTTTTTAAATTATAATACGTTGTTCCTCTATCATTGTGATACTGATATTTATCAGTATCACAATGTTCAAACAATACCGAATCGCATAATAATATATCGCTTTTAATTTTTTGTGCGAATTTTATTACTAGATCATAACCTTTTTGTTTTATTCTTTTGTTTTTAGGAGTAACACTAAACAATTCCGTCTCCGAAATTATGGGTATTTTAGTAACTATATCAACACGACGATTAATTTCATTTTCTACTAATGAAACTATATTTTTATTGGTTTCCGTAAATATGGTCATTAATTGCTCCATGGTATTATTGTATTGTATTACTTATTTACATAACATTATTTTATTTCAATTTTAAATTATAAACCCCTATTAATAAACCCTAATAAAACCAGTAAAAAAAATTGATTGATATTATAATACTTATTATATTGTCATCTTCTAAAATCTAATAATAACAAATAATGTTATCGAACCATACACTAATTATCTGCTTATCTGGATTCCTAGGATTCAAAGCTGCAATAAAACCAGATACAAATCAAAATACAAAGCAATATACATTTATAACCAAGACAATTGCCAAAATGTTCGCAATACTTAATATAGTAATCGAGGTTATCTTCTTTATGCTAATGGGATATAAGTTTCCATTAATTATGATCATTGTAGCTATACAATCAGATCCAATATTAAACTATTTAATTTATAAACCACTAAAATATGTGTTTGACAATTTAATAATAAAAGTAAAAAGGTAAAAAAATTTTAATTAAATTATGTTATAAATAATATATATTTGTAAGTACTTTTTTATTTTTGTCTGTTATTTTTGTCTGTTATTTTTGTCTGTTATTTTTGTCTATTATTTTTGTCTGTTATTTTTGTCTGTTATTTTTGGCTGTTATTTTTGGCTCCACCTTTCTAAAAGGTGGATTCAAAGGTTGAACTCCAATATTTGTCTACTAATTTCTCTTTTCTCGTCCTGAACTTTATTGACATATTTTTCCAATGAACAAGGGTCTACTTCTGAGTCTAGGTCTTTGGAAAACCCGGCCATTTCGAACTTGAAAACATCTACCAGTTTTAGCTGTCCAATGCGATGGCATCTCGCAATAGCTTGATCTTCGACGCACGGATTCCAGTGAGGATAAACAAAGTAAATCTCTGAAAAGTTGTGCTGGAGATTTAGTCCTTCACAACCAGTCTGTATTTGAATGACTAATGCGTCCGCGGGCTCAGAAAGAGAAGCCAAGTTTTCACCACCAGAGTTGCGACCATCATAAGTGACCACTTTTTTAAGTCCAGAGTCCTTTAATTTTTTCGCAATAATATCTATTTCGCAGCGATAATGACAAAATATAATCTTACCTTTTCCGTTATCTTTGCGTGACATAATTAGTTCAATGACAGCATCAACTTTGCTTGTATAATCAAGCGCTTCCAAATATTCCGAAGAAATAAGACCTTTTCTAAACCAATAATTAATACTTTTTCGCATCAAGCTAGGTAACACGCAACTCTGCTTAGCCATTAATATAGCGAGCAATGTGCTTCTTGATTCAAGTTTAAGGATTTCGGCAAGTTGTCTTTCCTTGGATCCAGATACATATGTTTGATTTGGGAGAAGCGCGTGAATTTCCTCAGACAACATCATTTCTTTTTTATTTTTCCATTCAACAATTTTGTTGATCTTACAAACAGGTGGCAACAATATTCCGACGGTCTTCTTAGTTCTGCGTAACACGAAATTTTTTCCAATAGTTCGAAAGTTAGCAGGATTAGTAAAGAAGGATGGCTTCATTCCAGCAGCAGAGCACAAATTATAGAAGTCCTGTTTTTTGTTTTGAATTGGAGTTCCAGTAACAAGCCAACGAACACGAGCATTAATTTGTTTACAAGATTTAAATCGTCTTGTTTTGCAGTTGCGTAGATGATGTGCCTCGTCAAAGATGACTCGACTCCAAATAACTTTTTTTAGCAGACATTGAATTGGGAAAATAGAATTATACGTAGTCAGAACAATAGGAGCACATTCAATATCTTGAATAGTAATGTTTTTCTTGTTTTCTCCGTAATAAAGAAGCGCTTTATGACCAGAGGCACTAAAGATTTCTTTGAACCATTGTTGGATTAGAACAGGCGGAACAACAATTAGAGTTCTTTGTAGATAGTTGACGAACATCGTCCCGATCATCATAATAGTTTTGCCGAGACCCATTTCATCAGCAATGAATCCACCACGAATATTACTTACCGGATTAGGTCGGAGTTCATTCTTGACACACCATTCAACACCATCGCATTGATATTGTTTAAATTGGAACTGTGCTTTTTTTAAAATAATATTAAAACGCTCCATTCTTGAAGCAACAAGCGAGTCAAATTGACGAATAATTTCGGTAGACATTATTATTTCTTTAGAGAAATGGATAAATTGATAAATTATTATATGATGATCTATGTCAAGAAAAAAAAAGTCAATTTTTTTAAAACATTACATTATTACATTATAACACGTACAAATATAAATTTATACAGGAATACGACGAAGTTCATACCATTCAAACCAGTAATAACATTTTTCTGATAAATAAATCCAATAATATCCTGGAGGAGCGATAGCCCATTTACCTTGAAGTTCTGAACTCATTTGACAAACATATATATATTCCAATTCAGTTGCTTTCGCAATAATGTGATATTTTCCGCTTGGATCTAATGAGTTAGGTGTAAGATTAAGACGTTCTAAATCCAAACTAGTCGCTAATGTGGCAGCAGGGAAATTCTCTTTTTCTTCTTCCTCTTTTTCCTCTTTTTCCTCTTTTTCCTTTTTTATTTTTTTTTCTTTTTCGCCATTATCGCTGTTGATTTCGACATAATCAACAGGAGTAGCGCGACGAAGATTATTAGTATTTAATTTAAATTTAGTAATAGGAGTAATAGGAGTAATAGGAGTAATAGGAGTAGTAGGAATAACAGAAGAATTTGAACGAGTTATAACTGGCATTATGAAAATTAATTAGTAAATAATGAATGATAATGAATGATAATAAAAGACATCTTATTAAAATAATTTCAATTTTTTTTAAGAACGTAAAAATATTTTATAAATTTATAAAATATTTTATAAAATTTGAAAAAAAATTGAAATACTTTTTGATATAAACAAATACGTATATAATCAACCAACCCATCAATTATTTAAGAATTAATATTTATAATTTATTAATATGACCGCTCCTTTTAACCAAAACAATGACTGTCCTATTTGTATGGACAGCATTGATGAGCTTTGTAACCGAGTAACAACAGAATGCGGACATACTTTTCATTGCTCGTGTTTAATGCAAAACACAGCACATAATGGATTTGGATGCCCTTACTGTCGCACAACTATGGCTGAGATTCCTGAAGATTCGGACGACGATTCTGACGACGACGATTCGGACGGCTTTTACAACGATGAAGAAGATGAATTCCTTACTAGCTTCCGAATGTTTCATCAACAACTCAATGGACAAGAAGTAGAAGAAGAAGTAAATTCAGATTCGGATTGGGAGTCAGCTTCAGATTCTTCAGACGAAGAAGAGGATGGATTAGTAGGAGAATTAGAGGTAAGAGGACAACCCGTAAGAGAAGGGGTACAACCCGTAAGAGAAGGGGTACAACCCGTAAGAGAAGGGGTACAACCCGTAAGAGAAGGGGTACAATCCCCCGTAGCGGATTCAGCACATATAGCTGAGAAATTAATGGAGCGCGGAATCACCTTTGAGGATTTGGTCAAAACAATATTATTTCATGAACACGACAATAATGCCGATCGCTATGCTCATCACGAACGTAGATCATCTGAAATTTACGGGCAATTTAAAGCAGTAATAAGCCGATTCAGAAATGATCAAATTCGTCGTCCAAATGCGAATGCGAATGCGAATGCGAATGCGAATCCAAATGCGAATGCGAATGCGAATGCGAATGCGAATCCAAATGCGAATGCGAATCCAAATCCAAATGCGAATATGAATGTACTTGTGAACCCTAGTCCACAAGTAGTTACTTTAGAAAAGACATTAACTTTTAGTCACACGGAAATTACATTACACAATAATTATTAAACACAATAAAAATTTATAAACAGAATATTATAATATAACTTGTAACTTTAAGAAAAATCTTTTTTTTATGAAAAAAAAATTGAAATCCTTTTTAACAGATTGAAAGAATATATAATTAGTCAATAATATCGCATTACGATCAACGTCTTAAAATCAATAAATCAATAAAATTTATAAAATGAATAATTATTATTTAATGAATAAAATATTTCAACCAGAATTCAGATTTCTTATCGATCGGGAAGACGGAGAAATTTTGCCATTAATTGATTCGCATTTGTTTACAACATTTGCTTTAGTTGTTGGATTAAATATTGTATTAATACTTGGACTTTTAACAGTATTTAAGGTAGGCAAAACTGGATTAACCCTATTATTCAAAGGGTTAACAAAAATATGGTCTTTATTAACTCCTGGAAATCAGTGGCAAGAGTTATTTCTTATTGGTAGTAGCATTTTCTTAGGAGTAATGCTGATACTAATTATGAACGAAATATTAAAAAAATTGGATAATTCATTTACAAAATTAAATACACAACTTAAAGAAAAGGACGCGCGTATTGTTGCGTTGGAAGAAAAATTAGCATTAAAATTGGTACAAGATTCTGTAGAAACCGTAGAATCGGAATCCGAAGAATCAGAATCCGAAGAATCAGAATCAGAATCCGTAGAACCCGTAGAAACCGTAGAATCAGAATTGGGGGCGTACGGGGGGAACCCTGTAGAATCCGAATCCGTAGAATCAGAATTGGGGGCGTACGGGGGGAACCCCCGTATCTAATTATTAAAAAATTGAAAACTTTTTTTTAATAACAATATATTCAAATCAATATATTCGAATTAATAAATGTTCGTAAATAAAATAACCAATACAATTTTTAATTCTTTGTTAATTGAAAAGATGTCTTCAAATAGATATAATAAATTATGTGATTATACAACAGAGAAAAAAGCAAAAATAATTTTGCCGAATAGTCCTCCACGTTTATCTTTAGAAAAAATAGAGAAAATGACTAATAAATCTCAGTTAATCGAATTAGAAAAGAACTACGATGAGTTTTTAGATAAGTATATACAATTAATGTTACTTTACAATAATATTGATGAATATTTGGAAACAAGGGATTTATTAACAAGGAGAATAAGCCAGATAAAAAGAATGGAAAAACTAAAGCAAGGGCAAATGCAAGGGCAAATACAAGGGCAAATACAAGGGAAAATACAAGGGAAAATACAAGGACAAATACAAGGACAAATACAAGGGCAAATACAAGGACAAATACAAGGGCAAATACAAGGGCAAATACAAGGGCAAATACAAGGGCAAATACAAGGTCAATACAATGATGACTGTATATCGGGTAGGCAGAGTCCGATACTTCCAACGGTTCAAAACAATACAAAATCACATTCGTATTATTTTGCGCTGAAGAAAAAAAAAGATTTTTTAGAATTTGAATTGAAAAAGGTAAAAAAAGAATTAGTATTTATTAAAAGACATTTATTATGATATTGCGTGTAAAGTTGATAATATTTTTTATTTAAAAAAAAATTGAATTGGGTTAATTTACTAGTGTAATTCGTATACTATAACACAATGCCAGTCACAACTCGTTCCCAAAAAACATCAATAAATATTAATTATAAGACAACCCCTTTGACAATGTTTAATATTAAAGAAAATATTATATTAAATGTTAAAGAAATTAAAGGAAAAAAGATTGAACTATTACATGAAGTGTCAAAAAAAAAGCCAACTATAAACCGTGAATGGTTTATTGCAATTTTAAACAAATATGTTTTCGACATCCAACATGTAATAGTCGCAAGGGCGAATCTAATTAATTCTCAAAGATATTTAAATTGGCAATCGATTTTAAATGATAGCAAATATAGAACATATTATTTTGATGAGTTACGTCTTATAACTGAAATGTATCATATTATAGAACAATATTTTCCACAAGTCTATCCTACTTTATTAATTACAGAACAACAAAAGTTAGTAAATTCATTTTACAAAAAAGCTCACCAATTTATTACAGATTTACGTTATAATATAGATATCCCTATTCCTAAAAATATTACAGAAAAAAAAATTGTTGAAATCACTTTAAAACAATTACAGGACGCAGAAAAAATGCTAGCTTCTTATTTAAATATTAAACAAAAAAACTACAGAACTCCTCCTGTTGATTATACCGGAATGGATTCTATATTTGTTGATGAATATGATGGAATTACAGATATTTGGGAAGATACGACAATTGGTGAAGACCCAGATTATGACCCAGAAGAGGATGAATAAGAAGGGGATTAGGTGTCCAAGTCCCCGTAAAAGAAGGGGCTAATAAGAAGAAGACGAATAAGAAGAAGAAGGGGGCTAATAAGAAGGGGATTAGGTGTCCAAGTCCCCGTAAAAGTAATAAACCCATTCTAAAAATATCATCCATAACCATAGTTCTCCAATAAATCTATTATAAATTATTTTTTTCATTGGTATTTGTTATACATTATTCTATAAATAAATACTTAAAAAATACGTAATAATTAATAATTTTATAACTTTATCCAAACACATTTTCTTTGGCATATTGCATATATAAAAATCCATCAGGGTCTTTATATCGAGTATAAAGATCACTAACAAAAGAAGAAGAAGACGGAATATTATTAGAAACGAATATAAATATAGCTTCTTCGGCTTTAAGATTCATTCGTTTTCTGATAACATGTATAAATTGTCCAAGAGTAAGCTCTTTAGGAACTAAATATTTATGTTTATCAATATCAGGCAATTGCGTTTGAGTACTAGATTTTTCACAAATAATAGGAATTCTATCTGGATATTTATTAGAAACATTAAATGATTCTTCGCATCTATCATGAAACGAATATTTATATTTAAAAGATGACATTATGTTGTATAGTATTATAAATTATATTTATATGAATATGAACATAAATATAATTATTGAAACAATATTATTATGAATTTGTTTTAACCAAGTTATTAATTTAATAAACTAACAAGTTTCTTATACCAAGGCGCTTCTTTAAAAAACAATCCCCATTCAGCTGTAATAAGTAGAATCCATCCAAACAAAAAGAATAGCAAAGATGTTTCTTCAGAAATAGGTTTATTTTTTCCTGGTTTAAAATGATATATAAGCAATATAGCCATTGATGCAATAAATATAAATTCTGTGCGTTCCTTCCAAAATACTAATTTGGGATCTATTTTTGTAGCTTTATTAGAGGAGGAATGCGAAAAAATAAGATGACCAACTGCGGATAAAATAAATACGATTTTAATAAAAATAATAAAAAGGATAAAAAAATCAAGCGTAGTTTCAAACTTAAGATGCATTATATATAATCATTAGAAAACTTAATTCCAATTTGTTAGTTTTGGTCCTTTTAATTTGGTCCTTTTAATTTGTTCCTTGTAAATGATTAGTAGAATAACTGAAATTATTTACAGCTTCATTTAATACAGTAGCTCTAAAGTTCTTTCTACAACGATCACATCGTCTAAATGAGCCTCCATCCGTATTCATTAATGAAGTAGATGTAGTATTTTTACAATAAATACACGTAGAACTATATTTAAGAGTGCCTGTATATGTATTGGAATTAACATGATGTATTTTATAGGCGTCTTCTAAAGGTGTATAATTCATTATATTATAATTATATTTTTATTATTTAAAAAATATAATAACGAAATAAGAAAAAAGGAATTTTTAATTAAAAAGAAGATACAGTGGATTATAATTATAAGCTTGTTCTAAACCAAGATGAAGTAGCCCGTGCATACCAATAGCAATAGCAACCGTTCCAATAATAGGAAGTAATTTAATATAATCAGTTTTAATAAATGATCTAAAATTTGAAATAACCATTACTAACAATATAAAAAGGAGAATACCATTAATAACTAGACAAAAAAAAGAAGGAGCTAAAATATAAAGAGAAGCGGGCATTATAAGTTATATCAATAAAACAATTTAAACAATTGAAGATTTCGTAAACTTATTAAATAAATCAAAAACAACTTAAAGACAATCCGATATTATAAAATGAGAAGAATAAAGGAATAAAAATGAATGTTATCTTACAGCAATCAAACAAAAAATGGAAAACCAGATAACAGTATTAGCGCTCGTAGAGTGTGTCGGTTCGCACAATTGTCTTATAAGCAATTAGGTCGGGTTCAACTCCCGGTATGAGCATATTTAATTAATAAAATCAACAATTAATTAAATACTTATTTTAGCTAGATAGCTAGCTAATCTAATCTAATCTAGTTACATTTCATTAGTCCCACATTTCATTAGTCCCACATTTCATTAGTCCCACATTTTATTTAGGCTTGATATTATATTTGTTCTATAATATTGATGTGTAGAAGCGCCTGACATTTTGGATAATTCTTTAGAATCGGCCAATAAATATTCCACCATAATTTCTGTCATTTTATTTTTTAAAATGGTAACTCCAGTAATAGTAACTTCTGGGCAAATTGTTGTTTTACTAGAATTAAGACCATTATACTCATATTCATAATTAATTTCATAATAAGTGTCACCATCGTTGTATACGTGTTCGATTACAGTAATAATTATATTACAATAAGAGTTATCAGATGAATCAAATTCATTGATAAATCTAAAACGTTTTATTCTTGTATATAACGTAATTGGGTTGTTCATTGTTTAAGATATCTTAAATATAATTGTATAATTAGTTTCAATTTTATTATTATTATTATTAGAAAAGGAACCCAATAAGAATTAATAGACGTCTATAATATAGATGCCAGATGAATCCAAATATCAAATAATAGCAGTAATTTCAAGTATATTAACCATTTTAGCATTTAGTAATTTAATATTTAATGCCCATATGACAAAAGAGACAGAACATCTATCTTTAATATGGATTTTTTTAGTTTTAACAGCTCAAAGTTTGTTAGTTGTTTATGGACTTATTAATAATTTATTTAAAATTTATGTTCCAGCATCTATATTAATTTTAGGTGTATTGTATGTTTTATATATAAAATTCAATTACAGAAATACAAACCTGATTGAGGATGAATTAAGATCAAAAAATATACTAACAAATTGATAACAATAATAATAATAATAATAACAATAATAATAACAATAATATTATATATTATTAAATAACATATAAAAAATCAACTTAAAGACAACATGTCTATATTATATGTAGAGGGGGAGTAAACAGATTCACACAGCAATTAACATAAATACTATGTATTTTATATTTATATACAATATAATTTAATAATTGAATCTTGCAAAAGTAAGTAAAAGACTTCGTACAGCAATAACATTAATTAATTGGGTTTAAATAATCGAAGTCTGTAACAAGGAAAAGACTGTAAATATAATGTAAAAAGAATGTCCACACGTTATAATAGATATAACAACAAAAGACGTGTTTATTATTAATCATTTTTGTAGTCGGCATAAGGCATTATTTTAAAATTATTAAGAGAATGTTTTACATTCTGGATTTAGCAATTAAATATTAAGTGCCAAATATTTATTTTTAATCCATAACAGCAATCAACTTACTTAAATTTTATTATTTATTATTAATTGGATTTCGAGTTTTTGTCATCTTTTATATTAAAAAGGTTCCTATATTAGAGCGATCAAATATAGTCGTTTATATCTTTTGTTCAGATCAAGAAATAATTCTTAATAAAAAAGATAAATTTATGGTCTTATAGTGTAGCGGTTAGCACCGAGAACTTTGAATTCTCTATCCTGGGTTCAAATCCCGGTAAGACCTAAGCCATTTGTTTAATAAATATTATTAGAATACTTATTAAATTCTTATTTTGTTAGATACTTTGTTATTATGCTAGCTCTGAATGTCTGTCATTATTTTCTTTAATTTTATCAGATATTATAGATAGCTCAGATACATTAGATAAATCGGATATCTCAAAATTAACACAATGAACTGTTTGTTTGTTAGTTGATTGTTCTTCATTATTTGTTTGGTCTTCAATATCGACCGAATTGTTGCATATGTTTATACAATTCGGCTTAACACATTTATAAATTCCACACATACACATACAACTACAAATAGAAATAATTATATAAAATATTTGTTCCATTGTTTATAATATATAATATTCTTAGTTAAAGTTCTTTAAATTCAATTTTATATATATTATTTCGCAATAAAACAACTTAAAGACAACGCCTGTATATTATATGGAGAAGGGCTTATAACAAAAATAAAAACTGGATCCTAATAGCGGGTTGGCGCAGAGGAAGCGCACAAGGCTCATAACCTTGGGGTCGGTTGATCGAAACAATCACCTGCTAAAAATATATTTCCATACAGCAATCAACAATTTTTTAATTTATAAAAAACCAATGGAAATAGCAACCAGTGCTTCCTTAGCTCAGTCGGCAGAGCTTTTCACTGTTTGATTATTTTATAATCCGGTAAAATGAAACGGTCCTCAGTTCAAATCTGAGAGGGAGCGACTTAATTTTATAACAAAATATATAATTAAATACTTATTTCAACAAATAGATCGCAACAATAGCAAAAATCAACCCAATTATTTTGTTAGTTGTTATCTCGCTTCCAAACAATAATATACTTGGAGCAATTATCATTATTATCGCGATTATCTTTACTAACGCAAATTGAGTTAGAATATCATCATTTTTAAGCAACTTTATATAACTATAAATTAATCCAGTTTCAGATAAAGCAGTAACTAACAATAACCAATTATTAGCAGTTTTTTCATATTGTTTGATAATAATTACGGCTAATGCGCTAAAAAACGATGCGATAAACAACCATTTATACATTTGTATATTTTCCAAAAACATTATAAAATATATAAATATTAATTTATTGTTGAAACGACTTGATACATTCCCACAACTTAGCGGACTCATCCAAAGTAAAAGCACCACGCTTTTGCGCCAAATTTAAAAAAGTAACAATCAATTGTAGAGCATCTTGCTGAGAATTAATTGGAACATCAACAAGCCTTGTTTGTCTTTTTTCTCCACTAGGAGTTGGTAATTCAGTCGTAGAAGAAGATTCCATTATAATAATATAGTTATTAATATTGTTTTTAAATACTTATATTGGTAAATACTTATATTGGTAAATACTTATATTACAGTAAAAAACAAAACAAAACAAATAAAATAAAAAACAAATAAAATTGAACTAAATAAACTATTTAAACATTAAGTATATTTATTTAACAAGAAAGCAATAATGTCTGAATTTAATACAACTTTTAATGCCAATGCCAATACTTTGGAAGACCCTAATTTTCCATATACGTCCCCCTGTATGAGATGCCAACCTATAATTGATTATACATCAATTCAATATAATACTTTGGACGATTCATTTCCTTTAAAATTGTTCTCTGATCCAGAGTGGAGATTTGGCACATTTAATTTAAATATTCGTTCAGAAATTCCAATTACAAGTAAACATCTACACATATTCTTTACCATTGATAGCTCAGGATCAATGTCTGATATGTGTGTAGATGGGAGAACAAAAATACAACATATTCATTATACATTAGAAAATATGATTCGCATCTTTTATGACAATCAAAATTGTAATATATCAATCCACGTTCAATCATTTGACTCAACAATTAAGACACATATTCAAGACGTTTCAAATATAAAAGAAGAAAATTTAGAATTAATTATAAATAAAATTAAAAAAATTTTACCAGAAGGCTCAACTAACATTGAAATCGCTTTAAAATCAGCATTTGAACAAATTACAGAATACATCTTAAAAAATTCAGAACATGAAGTAGTTCACTTATTTCTAACTGATGGCGAAATATCTATTGGCAGTAAAGACAATGAATTTTTAAAAACGCTTGTTCCGATTAACTGCACAAATATATTCATAGGTTATGGATTTGAACACGATTCTCTATTATTGTCTTCATTAGGAAATATGAAGAATAATGATTATAGATTTATCGATGCGTTAGAGAAAGCTGGTCTTGTATATGGAGAACTTATTCACGGAATTTTGTATAAAGCAATTACCGACGTCTTACTAAAGTCATATGATTGTGAGATTTATAATTTCCAAACAAATACTTGGTCAAACGAATTAATGATCGGTAACTTACTTAGCGAACAAAAAAAGACGTATCATATTCGTTCTAAAACATTAGAATCCGGTTATATTTCGGTTCACGGTAAAACAATCATTCAAACTAAACAATTTCAAATTTTAAGCGAAGAAATAGAAGAACAAACTGTTTGTCATCCTTGTTTGCCTTTATTGGTAACGAATATTAATATCTTTGAGTTTCGTCAAAGAACACAGGAATTGCTTTATGAGGTTCGGCAGTATTCGGAAAAAATAAGAGCAAAAAAAAATGTATTTTCATATTATTCATTAGATTACGACTTAGAAAAGAATTTAGACACGCCTTTAGAAAAGCCTTTAGAAAAGAAACTGCTTAAAACTAAATTAATTGATTTTAGAATGTTAATGATTAAATATATGACGGATAAAGCTGTATGTCCAATTATGACAATGTTATGCGATGATATTTATATTTGTATTCGCACTCTTGGGACATCTGTAGGCAATATGTTTACGTATGCAAGACAAACATCGCAAGGGCGTCAGCATACATATGCTTGTTCGGCACTAGATTCTTTTGATAAAAAAGAACCAACCATTTATTTACAATCTCCAAGACACCAAAGGGGCACTTTCCCTTCTTTAAGGCCTCTTCCTCCTTTAATTCCTCAACTAACTAGACAAACCAATAATAACAGATTTACAACTGATGATGACATGGATGATAATGAAGAATTTAACGATGTAGATGAAGAATTTGGATTATTATCTCAAAACACATTAACGCCATATTCTTCTGCTGGTATAATACAATTAATGCGAGGGGTAAGTGGTAATAATACAATTGATACACAAAATAGTTATTAATTATTTAATAAATTAATAAATTAAATATATTTTTTATAATCCCCATAAACTTTTCCATGGCTTAGAAATGCTGTCATCGCCTTTAATATTTAATTTAAACGGACAACTAAAATCACTGGGAGAATTTAAAGCGACACAAGGATCGCATGGTTTATTAACAAAAGCGAATCCAGGCATTGCTTTTGGTATATCTTCGGGTTTAACGACAGACGTATTAGAATTCATAAATCCGTTCCATAAATTCATTCCATTAAATACTGTTTTTTCCATTACAGAATTACCATCAGAATCAGTAGAGCATTTAATTGTATTCTTTTTTCCATTTATATCGTTTATTCCTCCATATAATAAAAATTGTCCTTCTTTTGAATTCCACGAAAGTAACTCTATTGCAGCATTACGATTATATGTTCTCATAGCATAATCAAGAGCATATTTAGGTTCTATTTTAATAATTTTATTATATAACACTTTATTCAAATACTCATTTTGTAGTTCCTTAGGCCAAGGCCAATAACCAGTTTCTAATAGCTGTTCAACTTCCAAAGGTGTAGCTTGGTTTTGTAATATTTCCAAATCAAAATGAGTTATATTTTTACTAATAGTTGACTGATAAACATTGAAACGTTTAATTAGATCCGGAGACCATTTATTAAACGTTGTATTAGAATTGTAATTTGTATTAGAATTGTAATTTGTATTAGAATTGTAATTTGTATTAGAATTGTAATTTGTATTAGAATTGTAATTTGTATTAGAATTGTAATTTTGAAACCCAGTTTTTGTTTTAGTAAAACTATTGAATAATATTATTGATATACCTAACAAAATTAATAAAAAACAATTATAACTAAATTTCATATTAAAATATGGTTATAAATAAATTAAATAAATAAATAAAAAAATAAATAAAATTAATAAATAAAAAATGAATTATATGATAAAAGTATCAACGCTCATATGCGAAAATCTAAATAAAACAAGAAAGACAGTAGCAAGCCCAATTGCCAAATTCATATTATACATTGCAGCCAAAAAAATGAAAGCAATAAGAATTAAATTTCCTAAACCTGTGTCAAATAAACTAACAAAAAGACTAGGAACAGCAAACATAACAACCCATAACACTATTAGCAATGTAATTAATCCCACAACTAAATTAATGTTTTTTCGGGAGAATATACCTTCAATGGAGACACTCATATATATATCCACTTTTAAAAAAAGTGGATCAAAATATTAAATAACTTAAAACGTTTCGTTAAATATAAAAATAAATATAAAGAATAAATATATAAAATACTATAATAATGCTTGGAAAATTTAATTTAGTTATTGGAAAAAGATCATCAGGAAAAACAACATGGATTATAAATTACTTGGAGAATATTCAAAATAATTTAGGTTCATATACAATAATTATATTAAGTCATCCTACATTAAAAAAATCATCATATTATAAAAATATTTTTAAATCAAATAAAGATATAATATTACCATCCCCAACAGTAAAAATATACGATTCAGAATATTTTTTTGATTTTGTATTAGAACATTCATTTTTAATCAATTCAAATCCACATATTATTATTATTGAAGATGGTTTGTTTTCTCATAATATTGATGATGAAAAAATGAAAAATTTTAACGCAATATTAAAGTCAAATTTACCAAATATTACAATTATTCAAGAAATGCAATTTTTACAAAAAAATGATTTACAATACGATTGCTATCCATATAATTTTTATTTTACAAATGAAACCTCAAGAGCAATAATTAATTCCACATATAAAACACTTGAAAATATAAATATGATTAAGCCATTAGAAACATTTGATAAATTTAGTAATTTTATAACTAATATAACAAAATATGATTTTATTAAACATAAGTATTAAACATAAGTATTAAATTTAGATCATAAGCAATATGTGAATTGTTTCGTCATTAATATAATTATATAAATTATATCAATATAAATTATATCAATATAAATTATATCAATATAAATTATATCAATATAAAGATATAAAAACAAAGTATATTTAATATAATAATGCAATTAGTTTCACATTTAAATATTACATCAAGTTTCTGTTTACGCGAAATATATTATGGTGATGAACTATATGATATTAATCATTTTCTAGAATTAGAACCAAATGAAAATAATACTTACTTTTGTGGTGATATTTATTTTTTACACCAGTATAATTATAATTTTTTTGTAAAATTTAATATTGGAAAAGAAGAACATATTTTAGAATATAATTTTGAAAAATATAAATCAAAATATGATTTATTTATAGAAAAAATAGACGAAATATATGTTATTTCAGATACCTATATATAAAAATTGAAATGGTTTATTTGTTATTTATTATACTTATAAAATAGAATTAATACAATTTTTTACTTTTTCATAATCTTCATTTTCTGTATAATTATCATTCATTAAATCTAATAATGCTCTCATTTTTATTTCAATAAGAGAATTATATAATAATATTTTTTCTTTTTCAATAATTTCTGTTGGAAAAACTGAAATTTTATCTATTTTGCCATTTATTGTTTTTGTATAAAAGGAAACCATTCCATAATCTAAATATATTAAATCACCAACTTTAAATTCATTACTAGATCCTAAATAACGTTGTTTATTAATACGAATAATTTTATAAAGATATTTTTCTTCTTCTTTTATAATTTCAAATAAATTATCAATATCTTCAGTATCTATTTTTATTATTTCTGTATTTTTCTTTCGAATTCCTGAAAGACTATCATTTTTATTTAAAATATCATATACTTCACAACCATAAAATTCTTGTG
>TBL_comb47_HYPODRAFT_10003607_pt1 | contig 18215 bp, 17 predicted proteins | sample TroBogypolimnion_40_FD_10682 | JGI IMG/M metagenome (IMG submission 10682)
CATTGAAGGGATAAGTTTTTCCATTCACTCTTTCTTCGCCAGGGGTATGCAGATGGAATTGCACAATCTTGTAGCTAATACCATCCAGAATCGCTCCCCCACCATTGGGCAGACTTACCTGAATCGTGTGTCCATTGTTAATTACTTCCGCAGTAGTGTCTTTGTATTCCGCTTTAATGGGCGACTGAACTTGGGCTGCTGATTTAACAGGAATATCAATTGGGGCCTGCATTTGGCCAGTCTTGCAAATCGCAAACTCAGAGCTTAAGTCACCCCACTTATCTGGCCCTACCGCACCCTCATATCCCCACTTCACATCACCAGCCCCAAAACAAGTGGTCGATAAAAGCGATACAAAAAGCGCTAGATACTTTAATTGATGTGGCATGGAAATCTCCGTGGGTAGGTGAAAAAGCATATAAAAATGTTTTTGCCTTTACGAACACTATAAACATTATTGTTAAGCCTGAGTAATGATGCCCATCATGAAAACCAATACTCTGCACAATATCGATGACAGAACACTCTTATAAGAGACCATCACTTTGTTGAGAACAATGGTGAGCTTTGAGCCTGAACGTGAGTAGATTCTTGATCATTTCCACGCTTCCTTGAAAATCACGGCGTGAATGAAGCCGCTCTCAACATGCCAAAATCCCAATGCTTTCACTGCTTTTTCTTGCGGGATGTATCGGGACTCTGGGCGTATTTGGGCAATACGCCATTGAAGTCTTTAAAGAAATTATGAATCGTGAGGTGGCTCACGACCCATAGATTTATCAAATATTACAAACAATCAAAAGTGATTTTCGATCATCATTTCTGACTGAGGAATAAATCCAGGCTTTGGCCAAGCTGGCTTTATGCCCTTTCCAATAACCAACATAGTTTTAACGGCGCGACGTTCACGGATGGCATCAAAAGTATTCATGTATTTCCCTTGCTTTCCTTGTTATATGCAGAGTCTAAAAAAGTAGCTCAAGCATAACCATTTTTCTCATTTTTTGCCTTAGGGGCCTGAAATAAAAGTTTCATCTGATTGGTATACCATCACCATAACTATTTTGGAGAAGCCCTTGTTAGAAACATCTAGTTTTGCCGCCCAATCCGCTACTTCACCGTTAGCACCCCATCAGATCCATCGACGCGATGTAGGGTCTAAAGATGTGCAAATTGCGATTGAGTATTGCGGGGTTTGTCATACCGATATCCATCAAGCCAGAAATGACTGGAATGGAAGCAACTACCCCGTAGTCCCCGGCCATGAAATCGTCGGCAAAGTGACTGCCCTAGGTTCAGAAGTAACTCATCTTAAATTAGGACAGCGCGTTGCCGTTGGCTGTTTTGTAGACTCATGCCATACCTGCTCATCTTGTGAAGCTGATCTGGAGCAATATTGTCTGAATGGCTTTACAGCAACGTATAACAGTGCCACCACAGATCCTGGTGGGTTTACTTATGGCGGCTATTCCAAAAGCATCGTGGTTGATCAGCATTTCGTCTTAACCGTTCCCGAAGGATTAGATCCTGCTGGTGCAGCCCCACTGCTTTGCGCAGGCATTACAACCTACTCTCCTTTGAGGCATTGGGATGTTAAACCTGGCATGACGGTTGGCATTATTGGACTGGGTGGCTTGGGCCATATGGGTGTCAAACTTTCACATGCCATGGGTGCCAAGACCGTCATGATCACGACATCTATAAACAAAGCAGCAGATGCCATGAAGTTAGGTGCAGATGAAGTCTTAATCTCTACTGACCCTGAGGCGATGCAATCCATGGCCAATCAATTTGACTTCTTGCTCAACACCATCCCCGTTCCTCATGATTTCAACCTCTACATGCCTTTGCTCAAAGTTGATGGAACAATGTGCATCGTAGGCTCTGTTGGACCCACTGCTGAGTTAAATACTGGGCCACTAATTTTCGGTCGCAAAAGCGTAGCAGGCTCTTTGGTAGGCGGTATTAAAGAAACTCAAGGGATGCTGGAGTTCTGTGCAAAACACAAGATTGTTTCAGAGATTGAGCTCATTAAAATGGAAGACATCAATCATGCTTATGAGCGTATTCTCAAGAGCGACGTTAAATATCGATTTGTTATTGATATGAGTAGTTTAAGTTCATAAGTTCAACTAATCAGACTCTTAATTGTTTTTGGCGGAATGGCAGAGTGGTTATGCGTGGGATTGCAAATCTCATTACCCTGGTTCGATTCCAGGCTTCCGCCTCCAGCTTGATCAAAAAGCGAATTTACTGAATTCGCTTTTTTTCAATCTTGCGGGCTAAAGTTCTTCGATGCATACCTAGGCGCCTTGCTGCCTCTGAAACATTAAAGTCACATTGAGCCAAAACCTCATGAATGTATTCCCACTCTAGAGTTTTGATGGAGGTTGTTTGACGACCAGTCAACTTTACATCTTGACCAGCGATATGCCCAAATGCCGCCTCAATATCATCAGTATTTGAAGGTTTTGCCAAATATTGACATGCGCCTAGCTTGATAGCCTCTACAGCCGTTCCAATACTGGCAAACCCAGTTAAAACGACTATCAGCATTTCATCGTGATGCGCGTGGAGTCTTTTAACGCAATCTAAGCCTGAGGCATCATCGTTTAGNTTTAAATCAACTACCGCATAATCTGGCTTATGCTGACTAAGCAAGACATTCATATCCTCTAAGTTAGAGGCTCGCAAAACATTGTACCCACGACGCTCAAAAGAACGTCCAAGCGTGCGCGACAAGATGGCATCGTCTTCAACAATGATCAACAGCCGATCTTGTTTCNCTTCCATACCTTTACTCCAATTGAATAGATGCGAGNGGGATCTGCACGAGAACTTGCGCTCCACCAGCAGGTAAGTTTTGNGCNCTCACAGTACCCCCTAGCTCATTAACCACCTTGATCACTAAAAATAGTCCAAGCCCTCCACCTAAATGTCCTTTAGTNGATTGATACATAGCACCNAGCTGATTCAAGATATCGCTTGCAAAACCCGGGCCGGCATCGGTGACAATTAATTTCAATAAATCGTCCTCTTTCAATACCTCAAGTTTTAACCAATGCGGCGAGGCATCCAATGCATTATTCAATATATTGAATAACATTTGTTTAATGGTGGTATCTAAGACAACACTGACATCATCTTCATCGATAGTATTTGCATAAGTAAACTCAGAAAGTCGGCGCGTCAATTTCCACTCATCAACTAGAGAGTCAAAAAACGCTTTCATGCTGGTTTTTACAGAAGACTCTCCCCTAGCCTCGCCAGCGGAGAGCAGAACCCCAGTCAATATGGATTTGCACCGCAGTAATTGTGTTTGCATTTCTGAAACATCTTCTTGTAAACCCGGGGTATTTTGGATTTCCGGCATACGGCGCCAATCACCCAAGATCACTGACAGAGTCGCAAGCGGCGTCCCGAGCTCATGCGCTGCTCCAGAGGCTAAAAGTGCCATGCGAATAATATGTCTCTCTTCAGCAGCTTGATAATTCATCTTAGTAATCTCTTTATCGCGATTATGCAAATTCGAGCTAATACGATGCATGAAGAACACCAGCAAAATTGCATTGAGAATAAGGCAAACCAAAGTCCCTTGAATGTACAAACTGGAAAAACCCAGATCACGATTTAAGGGTATATCTAGCGGCATTGAAAACAACACCAGTCCTGCTACACAGACAATAGAAATGGCCAGAATTCCTAAAGCAGCCTGGAAGGTGAGCAAAATCATGCTTAAGACAATCTGCATGAGGTACAAGAAAACAAATGGATTAGTCACACCACCACTAAAGTACAACTGCAATGTCAAAACTGCAATATCTACCGAAAGAGACAGAAATAACTCTCGATTACTGACAAACTGTTGATCATGCCACCTCAGTTGACAAGCCACGTTAAAGGCAACTAAGCATGCCAGAGCCTCCAGCATGTAAGGCAATGGAAGATGCACTCCAAAGCCAAAATGCGCAATCCCAATAACAATCGCTTGACCCATAATCGCCACCCACCGCAACTGAATCAGTTGCAGCATGTTGTTATGGCCTGCCAGCCCTTCGGGACCCTTGAACTCCATATTTTTTAAGATGCCAATTGAGTAAAGGCTCTAATGTAACTGGTAATCGGTTTTCGTGAAGGACTTCAAAACTTGGATTTAACAAATGCGATAGCTACCATCAACGCCAAAGCAAACCAAGTAAAGGCATAAACCAGGTGACTATTGGGAAACTGAATTACTGTCAGCCCCATTACGGGTGCTTCACCCCCTTCTGGATTCAGATGGGCTTGCTGGCTTAATGCTGCTGGTGCTAGCGGCGCTATCTCTTGAGCATCCACAAAAAATGGTGCAGACTTTTCCATGCCCTGACTTATAGCCAGCATTTGAGTATCTCTGGAGTACCAACGATTGAGCGTCGGATCATTCGATCTTAAGAAACCCCCTTTAGGTTCACTCATTCTCAAAAGCCCCGTTACCAGAACCGGTCCTTGATTGGCAAACTTATCGCTACTGCTATCAAGATAAGGATGAATACCTTTAATAAACCCTCTGTTGATATAAACAATACTTCCATCACTTTCGCGCAAAGGGGTAAGCAGCCAAAAACCAGGGCCAAGCGCTGTGGATGCCTGTACTGCTACAGAGTATTGATAAAGCAAGTTGCCTTGAACGGTGACGTGGCGGTATTCATCAGTACCGGTTTTAATGTTGGGCCAAGCATCAGAGCTGGGTACTGGAGAAGGTGCGGCATGTACTCGCTGATCTACCTGCTCTATTAAGGCATTCTTCCACTGTAGGCGAAATAGCTGCCAACTCCCCAGCAGCAAAAAGGTAACAAAGGCACAGAACAAAAAACCCAAAAAAACATTCTTTTGGGTTTTTGACCTACTCTGCTTATCTTCTAGATCCATTCTTGTTAATTTTTCTCAACAAGAATGGCTTCTGCAGTCATATTCACAAGCTCTACACCATGTCATGGGCATTTTGCGTAGACATCGGCATCATATTGTTGTCCAGGTGATACATCACCCATACAGAGCCAGAGAACATGATGACTACCAAGATGGCGGTAAAGATTAAGGCCAACATATTCCAGCCACCTTCAGACTTAGCATTCATATGCAAGAAATATTTCATATGCACAAATACCTGAACAAACGCAAAGGCAAGGATCACGAAAACCGTAGTCTTATTACTCACAAAAGCTTTGGTCATGACCAAGATGAAGGGAATCGCCGTCAAGATGACTGAATAGATAAAGCCCTTAACGTAATCGGCCATGCTGCCATCGTGATGCCCTTCGTGGTCATCATGACCATGTCCATCAAAATTCATACCGCTGTTATGGTCATGAGTGCTCATGATAAGACCCCCATCAAATATACAAAAGTAAATACGCCGATCCAAACAACATCTAAGAAGTGCCAGAACAAAGACAGACACATTAAGCGACGTTTATTTTCTGTAGTCAAGCCATGCTTTTTCAATTGAAAAATCAGGGTTACCAACCAAATAATGCCGAAGCTTACGTGCAAACCGTGGGTACCAACAAGCGCAAAGAAGGATGTTAAGAACCCGCTACGCCCTGGGCCCGCACCATCAGCAATTAGTTCACTGAATTCAGATAACTCAAAGAAAATAAAGCCGGCGCCTAATAGCCCTGTGATTGCCAACCATTTGATGGTTTTGCTCAAATCCTTTTTTTGCATTTGAAGCATTGCAAAACCGTAGGTAATGGAAGACAGCAACAGCAATGCGGTATTCAAGGCAACGATAGGCAAGTTAAATAAATCTGCCCCCGATGGCCCTGCTGCATAGTTGTGACCTAAGACAGCATAGGCCGCAAATAGACACGCAAAGATAAGGCAATCGCTCATGAGGTAAAGCCAGAAACCTAGAAGCGAACCATTTTCTGGATGAGACTCTAGAACATAAAAGCGAGAGCTGGTATCAGTTGAACTCATAGTATTAGAAGTATTTAAATTAGTGGACATGGCTCACCAATAGCGCTGTTCTAGCCGCTTCAGTTTTCGCAACAACATCGGCAGGGATGTAGTAATCACGTTTGTAGTTGAAGGTATGCACAATGACCGCAACCAGTGTCGCCACAAAGGACACAATTACCAAAAGCCACATATGCCAGATCAAACCGAAGGCGCATGCAGAGCTGAAGCTAGCAATCGCAAAACCCGCAGCAGTATTTTTTGGCATATGAATTGCTCTAAATCCAGTCTCTGGACGAACATATCCGTGCTTTTTCATATCGGCCCAGGCATCCAATTCATACACCTTAGGTGTAAATGCAAAGTTGTAGTCTGGCGGTGGAGAAGAAGTTGACCACTCCAAAGTGCGCGCATTCCAAGGATCGCCTGTGACGTCCTTAAAAGATTCACGACGCAAGATGCTGACAACGATTTGAATGACAAAACACACGATACCCAAGAAAATCATGACCGCACCAATTGCTGCGATGATGAACCAGATTTGCAGTGTTGGATCTTCGAAATGGCTTAAGCGACGTGTTACACCCATTAAGCCCAATACATACAAAGGCATAAAGGCTAANTAGAAACCAATCGTCCACAGCCAGAAGGAGCACATGCCCCAGAAGCGGATTAATTTAAAACCAAAGGCCTTTGGAAACCAGTAAGTAATACCAGCCAAGCTACCAAAAACCACGCCGCCAATAATTACGTTATGAAAGTGAGCAATTAAAAATAGGCTGTTATGCAATACGAAGTCAGCAGCAGGAACCGCTAACAAAACACCCGTCATACCGCCGATTACGAAGGTAATCATGAAGGCAATTGTCCACAGCATCGGGAGCTCAAAACGAATACGCCCTCTATACATCGTGAATAACCAGTTAAACAATTTAGCTCCCGTAGGAATCGAAATGATCATCGTGGTGATGCCGAAGAAGGAGTTCACGCTTGCCCCAGAACCCATCGTAAAGAAGTGGTGCAACCATACTAAATAAGACAGGATGGTAATCACCACTGTAGCGTAGACCATTGAGGTGTAGCCAAACAAACGCTTGCCACTAAAGGTTGAAACGACTTCAGAGAACACGCCGAAAATTGGCAAAACCAAAATATACACTTCAGGATGACCCCAGATCCAAATCAAATTCACATACATCATGGCATTGCCGCCAAGATCATTGGTGAAGAAATTGGTTCCGACATAGCGATCCAAGGAAAGCATTGCGAGTACCGCTGTCAATACTGGGAAAGCCATCACAATCAAAATATTGGTGCAAAGCGCTGTCCAGGTGAAAACCGGCATCTTCATCATGGTCATGCCAGGAGCGCGCATCTTAATGATGGTCACGATCAAGTTGACACCTGAAAGTAAGGTTCCTACCCCAGCTATCTGTAGCGCCCATATCCAATAATCCACCCCCACATCTGGGCTAGCCAATATTCCCGATAAGGGCGGATAAGCTAACCATCCTGTGCGAGCAAACTCACCGACAAACAGGGAAATCATGACCAATACCGCGCCGTAAGCAGTCATCCAAAAACTAAAGTTATTCAAGAATGGAAAAGCAACGTCACGTGCACCAATTTGCAGTGGAACGACNTAGTTCATCAGCCCGGTAACAAAAGGCATTGCTACGAAGAAGATCATGATCACGCCATGAACCGTAAACAACTGATCATAGTGATGTGGAGGCAAGAATCCAGCGGAATCACCAAAAGACAAGACTTGTTGAGCACGCATCAATAACGCATCCGCAACACCACGCAACATCATGATGATGCCAAGCACGATGTACATAATGCCGATGCGCTTGTGATCAATACTTGTCACCCAGTCGCGCCAGAATGGCCCCCATAACTTGAAGTAAGTCATGGAACCTAAGAAAGCAATCCCACCTAAGGCAACAACGGCGAAGGTAGCCAGCAAAATTGGTTCATGGTATGGAATCGACTCGAGGGTGAGGCGACCAAAAATGAGTTGGGTAAGATTTAAATTAGCAAACATAAAGATTTCTGGAATGAGGTTCAAATTCAATACGGGCGCTATTGCTAGCTACGCTCGAGAAAAGCATACGTAAATAGTGCTGCTTATTCACGGAGAACAGCCTCCTTGGCTGTACACAGCTGAGATACAACAACCTGCTTTTTCAATGCACTTCCATCAAATAATGCGGCGTAAGGAGAAGGCTTCGAAGCGAGAGCGTCGATACCACCAAGACCTAAACCGCCCTTGGCATCGATTGCAGCCATTTGGCTCTTGCACATATCCTTACTATCCACACAGCGATTGATCACGGCGCTAAATAACTCCGGAGTCACTGAGCCATAGAACTGAACAGGATCTTTGATAGATGGTTTTTCAAGGGTCAAATAGGCCTCTCTGGTCAACTCATTTTTATGTGCCTTGCCAGCCTGNACCCAATGATCAAAATCTTGTTGTGACATACCCAAGAACTTAAAGCGCATATGAGAAAAGCCTGCNCCGCTATAGTTTGCTGAAAAACCTTCGTACTGCCCTGGCTCATTAATCACTGCATGAAGCTTGGTTTGCATAGATGGCATGGCATAAATTTGACCTGCCAACGCGGGAATGTAAAACGAGTTCATCACNTTNGAAGCGGTGATTTTGAAACGAATAGGCACATTNACAGGCGCAGCCAATTCATTAACAGTGGCAATGCCTAAATCAGGGTAGATNAAGAGCCACTTCCAATCTAATGCAACAACCTCAACCGTAAGTGGCTTAACGTCAGCTGGAAGCGGTTGTTGAGCGCTAATGCGATCTAAGGAGCGATAAGGGTCCAAAGTGTGGGTAGTAATCCANGTGATGAGGCCCAGTGCAATAATGATCAACAAAGGAGCACCCCAAATAACTAANTCAAGGCCAGTAGAGTGATTCCACTCTGGTGCATAGGTCGCCTTTTCATTCGAAGCCCGATAGCGCCATACGAAGAAAATCGTCAGCAAGATGACGGGCACGATGATGATCAACATCAGCGCTGTTGCCACGATCAATAAATGACTCTCTTGACTGGCAATATCACCCGATGGGGATAACACCACCAACTTACATCCATTGAGCATTGCCATCAGAGGCAGAAGGGAAAGTAGGACTAGTTTTCGGATCATATATAAGGGAAATTAACTAGAAAGCGGCCATTTCAGCCAAGAATTGTTATGCTAATGTCAAAATACTCATAAAAAAGAGTGATGAGACAATTTGTCCCACCTTTGGAGACATAGAAATCCTGTACGATTTCAGGTATTAATATATAGGCGCATTATGACAACATCAGCATTCCCCATCAACAATAATGGCCCGCTGGCCTCAAACCCACCCCCCAAGGAAGTGATCCACGAGATTTCACCTAATGAAATTGCCATTGGTGTGATTATTGGACGTACTTCTGAGAATTTTGACTTCTTTGTTTACGCCATTGCCTCGGTTTTGGTATTTCCAAGCGTCTTTTTCCCATTTGAAACGCCTTTAAATGGAATGCTCTACTCCTTCGCTATTTTTGCTATTGCTTTTATCGCAAGACCGATTGGCACNGTAGCTTTTATGGCTATCCAGGAACGCTATAGTCGAGGAACCAAACTCACAGCAGCATTGTTCTTGTTGGGCTTTTGTACNGCTGGAATCGCCTTTTTGCCAACCTATAACCATATTGGCGTTGCNGCAATCGTCTTATTGGCAATTCTGAGAACTGGCCAAGGAATAGCTACGGGCGGCTCATGGGATGGACTACCCTCNCTTTTAGCCCTAAATGCCCCAGAAAATAAACGTGGCTGGTATGGAATGCTNGGCCAGNTAGGCGCTCCACTTGGCTTTGCTATCGCTGCCGGGGTATTTTGCTACCTCCTTAAGGATCTTTCCAACAAGGATTTCCTTGAGTGGGGCTGGCGTTATCCTTTTTACGTCGCTTTTGCCATTAACGTTGTGGCGCTCTTTGCCCGCCTTCGCATGATTTCAACCGAAGAGTACTCAGAGCAGTTAGACAGAAATGAGCTCGAGCCTGCAAATGCAGTCAGCATCATCAAAGATCAAAAGTACAACCTGATTATTGGTGCGTTAGCAGCATTGGCTAGTTACGCCCTATTTCACTTGGTAACGGTATTTCCTTTATCTTGGGTAGCCCTGTACTCCACCCGCTCACTCAGCGACTTTTTGATGATCCAAATTTTTGGTGCAGGCCTAGCCTTTATTGGAACCCTCTGCTCCGGATGGATCGCCGATCGTTTTGGACGCCGCGTAACCCTTGGTAGCTTGGCTATCCTTATTGCGATTTTTAGTGAATTTGCCCCTTATCTTATGGGCGGTGAAGCTTACAAGCAAAATATATTCACTCTAGTGGGCTTTACCCTGCTTGGACTGTCTTATGGTCAAGCTGCAGGAGCAGTTACTGCAAACTTCCCAGCCAAATATCGCTATACCGGTGCGGCATTAACTTCCGATTTGGCTTGGTTACTTGGAGCTGCCTTTGCTCCATTGATCGTTTTAGGACTTTCAGCTGAGCTTGGACTTTCTTACGTCAGCGTGTATTTGCTCTCTGGGGCACTAGGCACCCTTGCAGCACTGAGTGTTAACCGCACCCTTGAAGCAAAGAATTGATTCTTTAGATCAATATCCAAAAGAATAAAAGAACAAACCCCAGCTAGAAATAGCTGGGGTTTTCTTTTTGCTGATTAGCAAATCTCTACAAGTGAACCAATCAAAGTGAACCAATAAAGTCTCAAGCTGCTTTCATGCTTGAATTCATCTCAAAGACATAACAGAAGAATGCTAAAAGTTTGCCAAGCTGATACTGAGGAAAACCGTGCCATCTCCCGCATTTTTGGTGGGGCCAGTCCCTGCTCCACTGGCATTCATGTATTTGTTGTAACAGTAAGGTTGGGCAGTCGTGGCCGTCATACTGCAATTGCCTTTGGCATTAGTTTGAATATAGGCTAAATCTACTGTCCACATATTGGCAATTTTCTTTTCGATACCTAACTTCCAATCAAAATAGCTTGCTGCAGAATAGTTATTCACAAATTGATAACCAGCATGGGCAATCAGACTCCACCCGCCATCCGCCCATGTCCATGAGGGCATAGAAAAAGCCCCCGTTAAATTGGTGTAGGATGATCCTGCGGTAGATTGACCTGTAGGACTGAGCAAATTACCCAAGTTGGTAAAGGTCACATTCTCTTGAACCGTTATAGAACCACGCCTTACTGCGAGGAACAGATCTCCGTTATGCACCAGGCCGCTAGACATACTGGGCTCAAGCGGGGATGGAACAAAATTAGCAACATTGCTGCCCGGAAAAAGCGCTCCATAAATACCGGTATTAATGTGATATTCATTAATGTCATTAAACCAACCAACAAATAAATCTGTCTCAAGCACTGCGCCTGGATATCCGGCCCCAGTAGTGATGGTGGAATTCCAGGTGCCTACATAAAATTGGTTTGGCAATACTGTGGCGAACTCAGCCTGCACGGCAGGCATCCCAAAGGTTTGGTCTATCCCCTTCGAGCGGTAATCAGAGGTGACTGCCACATTCCACAGCAACTTATAGGGCTCTAAATCTGTGTTGTACTTCTTTGTATGGTCGCTATCCGTCTGGGCTTGGGCGCCCACAGCCAGAAATAGTGCCAACACTACAAATAAGCAGCTTGTGAGAATGGGCTTAAGACGCATCAACGCTTTAAAAGGATTATGAATTGGTAAAAATCAATAGTGAAAAATTACTGGAGGAATAAATACGTAGCATCTCCGCCATCAGTTGCATTGAGCTGGTCCCAAGTAACCACCTTAACGTCTTTTATGGCAGCCAATTTACGAACATCAAATCTAGAAAAGTTCATGGCGTAAATTGTGCGGATATAAAACTGATTGTTTTCCAGATCATTTAATACCGTAAAGTATGTTGATTCACTTGTTGGCGAACTGGATGCAGTACCCTCACCTTTACTGCCAGTTCCAGGCAAATCTATGGTGATATTCATTGGCCTATCGAAATTGTTCATCACATGAGCAAGATTTTGAATGGCTAACTTTGGAGTTTTAGCCTTTTCAATATAGGTTGAATAGTAAGCAGCCTTAATAAAGCGTCCAGGTGATGTTTCAGATCCCGGTAAGTTTGCTAAGGCATTACCGCTGTCGTAAGCATTTACTTTGACATTGCCAAATTGCCCGCTATTTTTATCGACATTAGTCAATTGAGCATAGTTATTCAGGTTTTCTAAATGCCATGGGAAAGTTGGGTTATTGGTCATAACGCCTACTTGGTTGTCATAAACCTGAACTTGCCCATTCATAAACTCAATCACAATTCCAGCACCTGATTTATCAAAAAGCGCAAAGTGCGCCGGGGTTGGCAGATTGGCCATACTAGGAATTTTAGGAAGCCAGATATTGACTTCCTTGTTTTGCAGGGCCTGCTTTACTTGTGCAACATTGGCATAGCTTCCTAATGCCCATGTACCCATATCCGTTGCAGCCAATACGTTTTGGGTATTGGCATCTAGTTGGGCAGAGGTGTTACCAGTCAGCGCATTAACAGTAAATGTCATACCTTGGTCATTGACCGCTTCATGCACAAAATCCTGCTTGGCATTTGGAACCATATTATGCAAAGTAGCACCTAAGATTGCATATTTAGTATTGAAGCTTAAACCTTGTTGACCATCAGGCTTCATGGATTCAATCTTCGTGCCAGCGGGATAGTATGTGAGTCGATCGGGCTGCATACCAGCGTATTCATTGGTTCTACCCTGATAAGTAGCCCCATTAGCATCATGCGTAATCATGACGGTACAGGCAATACTATTTCCGATAGAGGCAAAAATCAGCGAGCTAGCTACCAGGAGACTGCTTAAGGTTTTCATCTTTTTCATCTTTATAGGCATTAAGTCATGATGGGATAAGGTAAGTCAGATACTACCAGTTATCTTTTTCTTATAAATTGCATTACTTATCAATATTTACCCCAAGATAACTGCGGATCCTCACCCCAGATTAATGGGTAAAAGTTAGAAGCTTAGGAGTCATCCCATTAAATGTATTGGCCACCTATTAGATAAGCCATATGTTTGCTAAGATGGGCAGTTATTAACAAAGTTCAAGCCCCCATTTAACAATGGCTAAAAACCCATAAAAAATGATCAAAATCACCAGACCTAGACGCTCCGTGCTTTATATGCCTGGGGCAAATATCAGAGCGCTCGATAAAGCCAAAACCTTATCAGCTGACTGCCTAATCTTAGATCTGGAAGATGCAGTTGCGCCCGATGCGAAGTTACAGGCACGGGAAAATATTCGTACGGCGCTGGAATCTGGCTTTGGATACCGGGAAACCATCGTCAGAATTAATAGTCTTAATACACAATGGGGCTTGGATGACTTGAAGTACTTTGCAGATGCTAAGGCAGACGCAATCCTATTGCCCAAAGTTGAGTCTGCCGCCCAAATACAGGAAGTTGCCAATCTCCTTAAACAATTTAACCCGAGCAACACCTTAAAAATCTGGGCCATGATTGAAACACCAATGGCCATCTTTAAGTTACCAGAAATTGCCAGCTCTCACCCGTTACTTGAAACCTTGGTGATGGGCACTTCTGATTTAGTGAAAGATCTGCATGCAAGACATACTCCAAGCAGAGTGGAGACACAGACAGCACTCTCGCTTTCTGTACTGGCAGCTAGAGCACATCATCTCTGTGTGCTAGATGGCGTGCATCTTTCCCTGGATGATGAAGCTGGTCTAAAACTTTCTTGTATTCAAGGTCGCGACATGGGCTTTGATGGAAAGACCTTAATTCACCCAAGCCAAATAAGTCTTACTAATGAGATCTTTGGGCCTTCACCACAAGAGGTCGACGAGGCAAAACAAAAGATCAACGCATATGAAGCCGCTATTAGCTCAGGTACTGGAATTGCCGTATTAAATGGAAAGCTGGTAGAGGAATTACATATTCAAGATGCCAAGAGAATCCTGGCGCTTGCGAATGCTATTGAGTTATCTAAAGACTAAGCTTTATAGACGTTAACGAATTACCTAAAGATATTCAATGCAAAAAAATAGAAGCGATGAGACTAGCAGCCAGTAGATTGTAGGTATAACTGAAAAGCGTTAGCTTCATGCCAGTAAACCCATTGCTTCTGAGTTTTCGAAAAGCCTGGAGTTGGGTAACAAAAAATAGCCAGATACCCGTCACAATCAAAAGACCAAAAACAAAAGCATTAAATACACTAATCATCGAATCCATCGGGATGATGTGTGTAATTTCCCAATCTGCTGCCGCAAAGATGGCGCCACAAATACCTAAGTTTCTGCAATTATCAAATATGTCTTTAATTTGATCATCGGTAAGCAAGAAAATTTTATGAAACATACTGCCGCCTATGCATAAAGTATTTAATGAGAAACAGCAGTTGAAAAGACATTAATGACGACTACTCCAGCAATGATTAAACCAATACCAATCAAAGCCCCAGCATCCAATTTCTGCCCAAGCCAAACCCAGCCAATAATTCCCACCAAAGAGATCCCCGCTCCAGACCAAATGGCATAAGCGATCGCTAGCGGTACTTGACCCAACACTTTTGAGAGAGCGAAAAAAGACAATCCATATCCAAGCAATGAGACTGCAGTAGGAATGAGTTTTGTAAAGCCTTCAGTTAATTTAAGAGCGGTAGTAGCAATCACCTCCATCATGATTGCAAAACCTAATAAAAACCAAGCCATCACCTCACCCTCCCTCTTGTTGAGTTTCACTACATCTAGATAAGTTGAAGTAATTATAACGAGGCCAAATCGTCTCAAATTACGACATACAAATGATCATGAAAAGATCAACATAGGTTTCATTTGAAATTCATGTCTATCGTAGAAATAAATAACCCTCATTTCTAATGAGGGTTATGTGTTAGCGGGCCCTGCGTGACTAGAGCACCAGACCAAAAGATGATGATTTTGCTCTACCAACTGAGCTAAGAGCTCTAGAGCATGCGTTATGCGCTATAAATTTATTGATTCCAATAAATAGAGATAAATCTACTGCGACATTTCAATCACCTCTCTAGCCTAGCTTAAGACCCTTATTAGCCCGAGCTGTGTGCAATTTTCTGTAGCTGTCGATCATGCGGTGATGTCGATCGAGGCCTTCGAGTTTCATGCTGGTTGGTGTTAAACCAAAGAAACGTACACTGCCGTCTACCGAGCCTAATACAGCGTTCATCCGCTCATCACCAAACATCCTACGGAAGTTGACCTCATAATCGTCGAGCTCCAATTCATCATCAAGGACAACCTCCAGAACCGCATTTAAAGCCTGATAAAACAATTTTCTTTCGACCGTGTTGTCGTTGTATTGAAGGAAGGCCCCGACAAGTTCATGAGCTTCATCGAATTGCTGCAAAGCCAGATGAATCAGTAATTTGAGCTCCAGAACTGTTAGCTGACCCCATACTGTATTTTCATCAAATTCAACACCGATCAATGTAGCGATGTCACCGTACTCATCTAGCTCGTTATTTTCTAAACGCTCCAGCAGTGCTTCTAGACTGGCGTTATCTAAGCGGGATAAATTCAAAATATCCGCGCGGAATAAGAGCGCCTTATTGGTGTTATCCCAAATCAGATCTTCGATTGGATAAACCTCAGAATAGCCTGGCACCAAAATACGACAAGCAATTGCGCCTAACTCGTCATACACAGCCACATAAGCTTCCTTACCCATGTCTTTGAGAATGCCAAATAATGTTGCAGCCTCATCAGCATTAGAGTTTTCACCCTGTCCAGAAAAGTCCCACTCCACAAAATCGTAATCCGATTTTGAACTAAAAAAGCGCCATGACACAATGCCACTGGAATCAATGAAGTGCTCAACAAAGTTATTTGGTTCAGTCACCGCTTCGCTTGAAAAAGTCGGGGGAGGTAAATCGTTCAAGCCCTCTAAACTGCGTCCCTGTAACAATTCCGTCAAGCTACGTTCAAGTGCTACTTCTAAACTTGGATGTGCACCAAATGAGGCAAATACGCCTCCTGTTCGAGGGTTCATCAAAGTCACGCACATGACGGGATAGACTCCGCCCAGCGATGCATCCTTCACTAGTACCGGAAAGCCCTGCTCTTCTAACCCTTGAATCCCCGCCAGAATGCCAGGATATTTAGCGAGCACCTCCTGCGGCACATCCGGTAAGGCGATTTCACCTTCTAGAATTTCACGTTTAACCGCTCGCTCAAAAATCTCTGACAAGCATTGCACCTGGGCTTCTGCCAAGGTATTACCAGCACTCATACCATTACTAACAAACAGGTTTTCGACTAGGTTAGAGGGAAAATAAACAAGCTCTCCATCAGACTGGCGTACATACGGTAAGGAACAGATACCACGCTCGACATTGCCAGAATTGGTATCGATCAAGTGGGAGGCGTGTAACTCGCCATCGGGGTTATAAATCTGCAGACAGTAATCATCGAGAATTTCTGTTGGCAGCGCATCTTTACGACCAGGCTTGAACCAGCGCTCATTCGGGTAATGCACGAATTCTGCATTGGCGATGTCTTCACCAAAGAACGTCCCAGCATAGAAGTGATTATTACTCAGCCGTTCAATATACTCACCCAAGGCTGAGGCCAAAGCACTTTCCTTTGTAGATCCCTTGCCATTGGTAAAACACATTGGCGAATGCGCATCACGAATATGCAACGACCAAACATTGGGAATGATGTTGCGCCATGAAGCGATTTCAATCTTGATGCCCAGGTTTGCTAAAACGCTGGACATATTGGCAATGGTTTGCTCAAGCGGCAGATCCTTACCGACAATATAGGTACTCGAATCAGAATCTGGCTTTAAGGTCAACAAGGTCTGCGCATCAGCATCCAGGTTAACCACCTCTTCAATAATAAATTCCGGCCCCGCTTGTACTACTTTTTTAACTGTACAACGTTCTATAGAACGCAAAATACCCTGGCGGTCTGTTGCAGAGATATCTTCTGGCAACTCAACCTGAATCTTGAAAATTTGCTGATAACGATTTTCTGGATCGACAATATTATTTTGCGAAAGGCGGATATTTTTGGTCGAGATATTGCGAGTATTGCAGTACAACTTCACAAAATAAGCTGCACACAGAGCGGATGAGGCTAGAAAGTAATCAAATGGGCCCGGCGCTGAGCCATCGCCTTTATAGCGAATAGGCTGGTCGGCAATTACCGTGAAGTCATCGAATTTGGCTTCAAGGCGTAGCTTATCGAGAAAGTTGACTTTAATTTCCATGGGGTAATTCCGCAAATGGTACAAAAAATGATGTGGGCACCATTATCCATCGCAATGCCAATACCGTGTGATACCTTGATTTTTCGATGAATACTAGGACAAAAAATTAATGCTCTGCCTTATTTAGGTCCGCCATAGTATCTTGATCCAAAGAAGCCGAAAGATACTCGATGCTATGCGGAAGATCCAATACCAACTGGTCGATAGCTTGGAGCTCGATTCGCACTTCTGTTGCCTGACATTCTAATAAATGACCACCATGTTCACGATCATCCGTTAAAAAATGCAGATGGTAACCGGGTACCGTTACGGAGTGCATAAAGTCTGGCGTCCAAAACCCCACCAATGTGCCAGCGACATTTTCAAAATTAAATTCGATTTGATCATGTGCCACTTCAACTAGTGGCCTATAGGCATCCTGCTTAGGAACCGATCTAGCGCGAAGAGTTAAAAATTGCCCAGTTACTTTGATGGCATAAATTAAATTTTTAGAAAGTAAGAGCGTATCTATATAGGACTGTAAGCCTGCAAAGCTTTGGCAAGTATCCAGTGAACCCACAATCGCAGGTTTGAAATGCGTAACACAAGCATAAGGTGATTGAGTATCGCCTGAAGCAATTAAAGCCGTTCCATCAGATCGCAATTGATAAAAGACCCCATCTAATACGACCATCTCCCCGTCAAGATCATTAAAGGTACCTAAACCAAAGTCTCCACGCTCAAGAATATGCGACAAAGTTTTATCCTCGCGCAAAATGCCCTGCACCAAGGCATTAACTGGGGAGGAAACATAAAGATGGCTTGGCGGCATATTTTTAACTTTATTTGTTTATTTGGTTCTTTGGTTCTTTGTTTCTTTATTTGTTTCTTAAACGATAGCTTCAATAGACTTTGGTCGAATATTCCACTGAGTTCTTAGTTTATCCAAGGGAATATGCGCATGGTCAAAAAAGTTCATA
>TBL_comb47_HYPODRAFT_10003608_pt1 | contig 18213 bp, 15 predicted proteins | sample TroBogypolimnion_40_FD_10682 | JGI IMG/M metagenome (IMG submission 10682)
AACGTTATGACAATATCAATAGTAGCAACAAATGAATTTTATCCCTAAAAACTTAGAGACTATTTCCGGTTCGATTGAACGCGTTACCTTCCACAGTGAAGAAACGGGATTTTGTGTACTGCGAACGAAAGTTAGGGGCAAGCGAGATCTCGTTACAGTTATTGGCAGCGCGGCATGCGTAACTGCTGGAGAATTCGTAGAATGTCGAGGCGCATGGGTTAACAACAAAGAACATGGCATCCAGTTTAAAGCCGAGCATCTGCAAGTAATACCACCCACCACTTTAGAAGGTATCGAAAAATATTTGGGTTCAGGATTGATCAAAGGCATCGGTCCGCACTTTGCAAAGACTTTAATTAAAGCTTTTGGTGAAAATGTTTTTACAATTATTGAAAATGAAGCCCATCGTTTGACCCAACTAGCTGGCATTGGAGCAAAACGTAAAAATATGATTCTAACCGCTTGGGCAGAGCAAAAGGTGGTGCGCAATATTATGGTTTTTCTCCAATCGCATGGTATAGGCACAACAAGAGCCGTGCGCATTTATAAAGTATACGGTGACAATGCTATTGATATCGTTCGCGACAATCCGTATCGACTTGCTTTGGATATAATTGGTGTTGGCTTTAAAACTGCGGATAGCTTGGCAATGCGACTTGGTATCGCTCGCGATTCTAGCAAACGTGCACAAGCTGGCATAAGGCACGTACTCCAAGAATTTGCCACTGAAGGACATTGTGCAGTTGCACAAGAAAAACTAGTAAAAGCATCGGTAGCGCTACTTGAGATAGCGGAAGAGATAATTGTGCATGCCATTACCAGTGAGGTCAAAGCAGAAAATCTAATTTTAGATAAGATCGATGGTGAAAATTGTTTATTTCTTACAAGCCTATATCAAGCAGAATGTTTAAGCGCAAAAAACATTGCGCGCTTAAAAAACGGCAAACCACCTTGGGGCATAATCGACTATGAAAAAGCTCTGCAATGGATTGAAGGACGAACCCACATTGTTCTTTCACCATCGCAACGCAATGCCGTTGCTTTAGCATTAAAAGAAAAAGTCACAATAATTACCGGCGGTCCAGGAGTAGGAAAAACCACGATTATAAATAGTATTTTAAAAATAGTTCACGCCAAAAAAATCAAAGTATCTTTGTGTGCACCAACCGGTCGTGCAGCCAAACGTCTTACCGAAGCCACTGGCCTCGCAGCAAAAACCATTCATCGCTTACTTGAATATGACCCCAGAAATCATGCATTTAAACATAATCAAAATAATCCCCTGTTAACCGACATGGTTATTATAGATGAAGCATCCATGATAGACATTGTGCTTTGGTACAATATAGTAAAAGCTGTACCAAATCACGCCTCGCTGTTAGTTGTTGGCGATATTGACCAGCTACCATCAGTTGGCCCCGGAGCAGTACTAGCCGACATGATCAACTCCCAAACTATAGCAGTAGTTAAATTAACTGAGATTTTCCGTCAAGCTGCCAATTCGCAAATCATCGTAAATGCGCACCGTATTAATCAAGGGCAATTTCCACTACAAAATGGGACACCTTCTACGTTAAGTGACTTTTATTTTATTCAAGCAGAAACTCCTGAAGAAATCCAAAAAAAATTATTACATGTTGTCACCGAAAAAATCCCCAAGCGTTTCCATTTTGATCCCAAATGCGATATTCAAGTATTAACACCAATGAATAGAGGCGGTTTAGGAAGTCGCGCGCTAAATAGCATTTTACAAGCTAAATTAAACCCAAACTCCGAACCTAAAATCAACAGATTTGGCACCACATTTGCTCCTGGAGATAAAGTAATTCAAAATGTAAATAATTACGATAAAGATGTGTTTAATGGCGACATTGGAATCATAACAAACATTGATCTTGAAGAAAGTGAAGTAAAAATAAACTTCGATGGCCATATAGTTATTTATAATTTCAATGAGCTCGATGAAGTTGCACTTGCATATGCAACCAGCATTCACAAAAGCCAAGGGTCTGAATATCCGGTTGTGGTTATTCCAATTTCAACTCAGCATTATATATTGCTAGCACGCAATTTACTTTATACTGCAGTTACGCGTGGCAAAAAATTAGTAATAATCATAGGCCAAACTAAAGCTCTTGCTATAGCCATTAATAATGCTTCAGTAGGAGCTAGAGTAACAAATTTAAAAGCTAGATTGCAAAGTATTTTGTCTTAACAATATATATGCTAGATATTAATTTTATAAATAGATCAATAGTTGAAAAATCCGGTAGGCGCAGGCTTTAGCCTGCGTTGCCGTGGCATCTACCAACGCTAGACACGCAGGCTAAAGCCTGCGGCTACCGGTATTTTGACGCCAAATTTTATTTTAAACTTTAACGCACACCACCACCAAGAACCTTATAGAGGATCACACGATTTGACGCATCATCAAAATGCACACTGATAAGATCTAACTGGGCTGCATAAAACGTGCGCTCAGAATCGATAACTATAAAATAATTATCAATGCCTTCTGCATATCGTGCCTCAGTTAAGCGAAAAGTCTTACCGCTAGCTTTAACTAAATTACGCCTAGCATCAAGCCGCTCTTTGATTGAAGCACGCTCTGCAAGAGCATCCGCTACTTCGCGGAATGCCCGTTGAATTGCTTTTTCATAAACAGCAACATTAATGTCGCGCTGTACTTCAGCAACCTTTAAATTAGCTCTTAGTTTGCCACCCTCAAAGATCGGAATACGAAGTTGCGGCATAAACTTCCAAGTACTTGAGTCACTCTCAAAAAGATTTTCAAGACTAGTGCTACCAACACCACCACTTACGGTAATAGTAATTCTCGGGAAAAATGCTGCACGAGCTGCACCAATATTTGCATTTGCTGCCGCCAAAGTTCTTTCAGCCTGCAAAATATCCGGCCGGCGAGTTAGAACCTCTGACGACACACCAGCAGGTATTTCATCAACCGCATTTAGCTTATTGCTAAGTTTCGCAGGTAATAAATCTTCTGGAATACTAGTTCCAACAAGCAACGTCAGTGCATTCTTATCTTGCAGAGCAAGTGCAGTATAACGCGCCGCATCAGCTCGTGATCCCTCCATCAAAGTCTCTGCCTGACGTAAATCAATTTCAGAAGCAAGTCCGATTTTGAAACTACTACGAATTAACTCAAATGCTTTCTGCCGTGTCTGATGAGTTTTTTGTGCAAGCATTAAACGCTCGTTATCAGCAGCTAACTTTAACCAAGCATTGGCAACTTCGGCAATCAAACTGATTTGAGCACTACGCTTTGCTTCTTCCGTGCTAAGATAATTTTGAAAAGCTTGTGCTTTTAAACTTCGAATACGCCCAAAAAAGTCTATCTCATAGCTCGTAAGATCTAGGGTAGCAGTAAATTCTCGCTTAATAACTTTATGCATCCCTGTTATTGAATTATTGGGTAAACGAAGTGTACTTTGCCCTAAACCACCACTAATAGAAGGGAAAAGATCGGCACTTTGGATCTGATATTGTGCACGCGCTTTCTCAATGTTCAAAGCTGCTATACGTAAATCGCGATTATTGGTAAGCGCCAAACTAATCACACCTCGTAACTGTGCGTCCACAAAATAATCTCGCCATGGAATTGCACTAGCCATGGGACCTTTGGTTTTGACTAATCCTGCTGAAGGAAAATTTTTAGGTATTGCCGCATCGATCTTAGGCAACTTTGGAATCATGGTGCAACTGCCTACCAATAGAGTAGTAACAACTACTGATAGTATTTTTAATCTATGTATCATTTTGTATCCTGCGAAGTATTTGTGGTAGTAGGCTTTTTATTTCCAAAAATTTTTACAACTACCACATAAAAGACCGGAACAAAAAATATGCCAAGAAAAGTTCCTGCTATAGTACCACCAAGTATGCCGGTACCAATTGCATTTTGGCTACCAGAACCAGCTCCTCTAGCGATTACCAGGGGTAACACACCCAAGCCAAACGCCAGCGAAGTCATCAAAATTGGCCTAATTCGTAACCGCACCGCCTCAAGTGTTGCAGCAATTAGATCTGCACCTTCTTGTTCCATTTTAGCTTTGGCAAACTCGACAATAAGAATTGCATTTTTTGCAGAAAGACCAACAGTAGCGAGCAAACTAATCTGAAAATATACATCATTTGACAATCCTCGCCCTGTAACTGCTAAAACCGCACCAAACACACCAAGCGGCACAACTAAAATCACAGCCATAGGTATAGACCAACTCTCATATAAAGCTGCCAAACATAAAAATACAATTAACAAAGATAATGCATAAAGTGCCGGAGCCTGCGTTCCAGAACGCTGCTCTTCAAATGAAGCACCGGTCCATTCATAACCAATACCAGCTGGTAATTTAGCCATAATCTCTTTTACGGCTTGCATAGCATCACCAGAAGAAAAGCCTGGAGCAGCTTGTCCTAAGATCTCAAATGACGGCTGACCATTATATCTTTCAAGCCTAGGTGATCCATAAGTCCATCGTGCTTTAGTAAAGGCTGATAATGGCACCATTTGCTTATGATCATTACGTACATACCACTTAGCCATATCTTCGGGTTTCATACGTGCTTGAGCATCAGCCTGTATATAAACTTTTTTAATGCGACCCCGATCAAGAAAATCATTAACGTAAGAACCACCCCAAGCCGTCATCAAAGTATCATTAATCTCAGCAACCGAAATTCCTAATGCCCCTGCTTTAGCATGATCAATATCTAACTGATATTCCGCAACATCATCTTGACCATTAGGTCTAACACCTACCAAACGTTTATCTTTGCTAGCAAGCCCAAGGAATTGATTACGAATAGCAAGCAATGCTCCATGACCAAGCGCACCACGATCTTGAAGTTGCACATCGAATCCACTGGACGTACCAAGTTCTATAACCGCTGGAGGCACAAAAGCAAACACCATTGCTTCGCGGATTTGCTGAAAAGCTCCCATCGCTCTTGCTGCAACAGCCTGCACCTTAGACCCTGGAGCTTTACGCTCACTCCAATCTTTCATGCCTATAAAACCAAAGCCCATATTCTGACCGCTACCTGAGAAACTAAATCCAGCAACTGTAAAAACGGAGTTGACGTTATTTTTTTCATTCTCAAGAAAATACTTCTCAACTTTTTTAATAACCTCGATAGTACGTTCTTGAGTTGCACCCGAAGGTAAAACCACTTGGGTAAACATTACACCCTGATCTTCTTCCGGTAAAAAAGATGTTGGCATACGTAAAAAAAGCAATACCAATATACCCACAATTGTCGCGTATATCACCAATAACCGTAAACTACGATGCAAAAATCGATTCACAACAGATTCATATCGCCGCACATTGCAAGCAAACATACAATTAAACCATTTAAAAAACTTTGAGAGCACTCCTCTTTCACTATGATCATGTCCCTTTTTAACCGATTTAAGTAACGTTGCACAAAGAGCTGGCGTAAAGATAATTGCAACCACCACTGAAAGCACCATGGCTGATACTATAGTTATGGAGAACTGTCGATAAATTACGCCGGTAGAACCCCCAAAAAACGCCATAGGAACAAATACTGCTACTAGCACAAGTCCAATACCTATCAATGCTCCCGTAATCTGACGCATAGATTTTTTAGTAGCTTCTTTTGGCGACAGCCCCTCTTCAGTCATCACGCGCTCAACGTTTTCGACAACTACAATTGCGTCATCTACCAACAAACCAATAGCCAATACCAAACCAAACATTGTAAGAGTGTTAATTGAAAATCCGAAAGCAGCCATCACCCCAAAGGTTCCAAGTAACACTACTGGCACAGCAATTGTTGGAATTATTGTCGCCCTCAAATTCTGGAGAAAAAGAAACATCACAAAAAATACGAGAATAATAGCTTCAATTAGCGTCCACACAACACCCTCAATAGAAAGCTTCACAAATGGTGTTGTATCGTAAGGCACCACAACTTCGACACCACCAGGAAAATCAACCTGCATTTGCTTAATTTTGGCACGAACAGCATTTGCAGTATCAAGTGCATTAGCTCCAGCCGCAAGTTTGATACCAAGACCAGTTCCTGGTTTACCATTTTGTCTAGCGATAAAACCATAATTCTCTTCGCCCATTTCGACACGAGCAACATCCTTCAAACGAACCTCGCCGCCTGCTGCAGAAGAACGTAGTAAAATATTTTTAAATTCATCCACAGCCTGTAATCTACTTTGTGCAGTAATTGATGCGGAAAAGCCTTGACCAAGCACTGCTGGTGTACCTCCAAGTTGGCCTGCTGATACTTGTGCATTTTGCGCCAAAATAGCAGATCGAACATCTCCAGGAGTTAGTTTAAAATTATTTAACTTTGCAGGATCTAACCAGATGCGCATTGCATATTTCGCGCCAAATACTTCCACTTCACCAACACCAGTAACTCGTGTTAACGGATCTTGAACATTTGAAATCAAATAATCAGAAAGATCAGCACGGCTTAGACTTCCATCTTTTGATATAAACCCGATTACCATCAAAAAATTACGTGCAGATTTAGCAACTTTAACACCTTGCTGCTGCACCATCATTGGCAATAAAGGCATGGCTAACTGTAATTTATTTTGCACCTGAACTTGAGCAATATCAGGATTAGTACCAGCATCAAAGGTTAGCGTTATCGTCACTCGACCATAGGAATCGGAAGACGAATTCATATAAAGCAACCTATCTAATCCTGTAAGTTTTTGCTCAATTACCTGAGTAACAGCATCTTCGACAGTTTTTGCCGAAGCACCGGGATAGGTAGCGTCAATGGTAATAGTTGGTGGAGCGATAGCTGGATATTGCGCTATCGGTAAAATCTTGATAGATATTGCACCAGCCAACATAATAACAATTGCAATTACCCATGCAAAAATCGGCCGATTAATAAAAAAGTTCACCATATTATTTTACCTTACTTTGCTGCAGCATTTTTTGCTACTGGTTGGGACTGAACAGATCTTACTTCTTCTGGCTTAACCGAAGCACCGGGACGTGCTTTTTGTAAACCCTCTATGATGACACGATCACCTGCAACCAATCCTTCGGTCACAACCCATTTATCGCCAATTGATTGTTCTGCCTTAACAATTCTTGGTTCAACTTTATTTTCGGCATTAACAAGCATAACTAACGGATTGCCACGTGGATCATGTGATAATGCAACATGCGGCACCAAAAACGCATTAGCCTGAATACCTTGAGTAATCTTTGCACGAACATACATACCCGGCAAAAGCTGTTCTTTTGGATTAGGAAAAACCGCACGCAGTGTTACACTTCCAGTTGCCGGATCTACACTAACTTCTGAAAAAGCAAGTTTTCCTTCAATATCGTAGATACTACCATCTTCAAGCATCAACTGAACTGGCACTGCACTATTTTCAGTATTGCCAAGCTTGCCCGATTCAATGCTACGATTTAATCGCAGTATTTCGGCACTCGACTGCGTGACATCAACATATATCGGATCAAGTTGCTGTACCACAGCTAATGCAGTGCTCTGATTTGCAGTCACTAAAGCCCCGACAGTTACGGAGGACCTTCCGATACGTCCAGTAATCGGCGATATAACATGGGTAAAATCAAGATCAATTTTAGCCTTATCCAAAGAAGCTTTGGCAGCAGCAACATCAGCTTGAGCCTGCTTTTCTGCAACACTCACATCATCGTAGGCCTGTTTGCTGACAGCTGAGATTTTCGCAAGTGCCCGGTAACGCTTAGCTTTTAGCTTAGCGGTTTCAAAATTTGCATCTGCTTTTGCCAGCATAGCTTTTGCGCTTTCGTATGTGGCTTGATATGAAGCAGGGTCTATCTGATAAAGCATTTGACCTGCACTTACAACAGAACCTTCGATAAATAATCGCTGTTTAACAATACCAGTTACCTGAGGACGCAGTTCTGCAACCATATGTGGTGAAGTTCGACCTGGAAGTTCGACCATTAATGGCACTGACTCGGGTTTGACAATTTGAATAGTAACTGGCAGCACACCTGGTCTTTTGCTTTTTTCCTGATCTTTTTTATACTGATTATCACACGCGGTAAGTACCATAGCACTGATCAAAGCCAATACCAGTAGCTTAACTGTATGAATATACTGAATTTTCATTTATTTCCTCTCGAAAAAAATATATATAACTGGGATGCATTCATTCTTTTGATAGAGTTTTCATTCTAAGTTAACACTTAATAAAATGCAATTCCAACCCCAATTTTTCCTACCCCCAACAACCATAATCTACTAATTGAATTAGAATGAAAAATATAGATGTGGTAACATCTGAAAAAATGACAACCGAAAACTCATTTGCGAAAAAAATTACCTTTCAAGCAATAATTATTGTATTGCTTGCTGCTTGTTTTTACCTCTATGAATTCTATATGCAAGTTGCACCTGGGGCAATGCAACAAGATCTTATGCGCGATTTTGCTATTGATGCGACCAAATTCGGCTTACTATCTGGATGTTTTTATTTGTCTTACACACCACTGCAATTACTAGCTGGCTTACTATTAGACCGCTATAGCACTCGCGTAATTTTGACATGTATCTGCACTACTTTTGCTTTTGGTGTTTTATTGTTTGCCCATGCCTCTAGTATTTACATGGCAGCAATAGCTCGTTTTATTATGGGCGGAGCTGCATCATGCGCCTTTATCAGTGTGCTTCACCTAACCGCTCGCTGGGTACCACCAATTCACTTTGCGCTATTTGTTGGCATTGCTGAGATGATGGGAGCAATTGGTGGATATGGCGGAACCGAACATGTAGCAATGTTATTAAAATACTTTGATTGGCGCACTACTATCACCGGTTTTGCTTATCTTGGTTTTATTTTAGCAATTTTGATTGCATTGATTGTTCGCAACCAACCAGCAATTCACAAAAATGTACAAACACAAACAAATAATCATTCTGTCTGGTTTGATTTAAAAACCATCTTGCATAATCGAGAAACGTGGACAATAGGCATTTATTCATTTCTCATATGGGCACCGATTTTAAGTTTAGGCCTTTGGGGAACGGAATTTATACATCTTAGTCGCGGCCTTGAAAAAACGGTTGCTGCTCACACTGTTGCTTTTATGTGGTTAGGAGTAGCATTGGCAAGCCCTGTTATTGGCTGGTTTTCCGACCTTATTGGCAGACGCTGTATTATTATGACTATCTGTGCCTTAGCTGGCACAATTGCAACAATAATTGTTATTTTTTTCACGAATATTTCAACAAATACCTTATACCCGTTGATGTTTTTAATTGGATTTGCTTCAGCCGGACAAACATTGTCATTTGCACTAGTTAAAGACAATAATTCACCATATACCAATGGAGTAGCTAATGGTTTCAACAATATGGTTGTAGTGGCAGGTGGACTTTTATTTCAACCATTAATTGGTAAAATACTGGATATGTGCTGGCAGGGAACAACCCACAACGGTGTTCACATATATAGCTTTTTTAGTTACCAAACAGCATTTTCAGTGTTGGCAATTTGTTATTTTGTTGCCGCAATTGTTAGCATATTCTTTATTAGGGAAACACGTTGCATTGCAGTTTGGCAAAAACAAAAGGAGATACACAAATGACAATAAAATCAACTATAGCAACTTTAATAATAGTTCTATTAGCCCTTTCAAACATAGCTTTTGCTGAAAATTCAAAATATTACAACAGGCAATTATGTTCCAACTCAGAATATACCTGCGTTAAAATTAAACAACATGATACTTGGAATAAATTATTTCCCGACCTAAGAAAACAAGATATTATAAAAAAAATCAACCGCATGAATGTAGAACTAACTCCAGGAATGATATTAGCGCTGCCAAATAACTTAGAACGACTTGACCCACTAGTATTTGCCCCTTTTCCTATTCGTATTACACCATTCGACCGAACCATTATAATCGTTGACTTAGATGATAAAGCTTTTGCGGCTTATGACACTTTTGGATCACTCGTAAATTGGGGACCAATTTCAGCCGGCAAAGACTGGTGTCCTGATATAGGTAGGGGTTGTCGCACCCCTATTGGAAACTATTCTGTTCAAAGCAAGGGCGGTCCTGATTGCCATTCGTCTAAATACCCATTACCAAATGGTGGTGCTCCTATGCCATTTTGTATGTACTTCCACGGTGGTTATGCTTTGCACGCCAGTACAGAGGTGCCTGGATATAATGCCAGCCATGGGTGTATTCGCATGTTCTATAAAGATGCTGAATGGTTAAATAAAAATTTTATTGAAACCGGCAAAAAAAAGACTTGGGTTATTGTGCGTCAATAATCCAGCTTAAATTGGCAATTGCAAAGTAGGATCTAGCAACAGCAATTGTTCTTTGAAAACGTTTTGGATGCGTTTTAGCGCCTCAGCAGTATCACCCTCAAACCGCATAATCAAATATGGTGTAGTATTTGATGATCTGACTAAGCCAAAACCATCTTTATAATCTACGCGTAAACCATCGATTTTGTTGACCTCACCACCAGGAAATTTAGCACTTTGTACTAATTCTTCCATAAATGGGAATTTTTGTGTTTCAGCAATTGCAATTTTTAATTCTGGGGTGTTAATACTATCTGGTAATTCGGCAAAAATTTCACTACAACTTTTTTTACCGCTCGCAAGCATTTCCAAAAATCTTGCAGCCACATAAATACCATCATCAAAACCAAACCACCGCTCTTTAATAAACATATGTCCACTCATTTCACCAGCAAGTAATGAGCCTATTTCTTTCATCTTAGCTTTAATCAACGAGTGTCCGGTTTTATACATTAGCGGGACACCTCCATGCTTAATAATTTGCTCAGCTAAATGACGCGTACATTTCACATCGAATATAAACGTACTTCCAGGATGGCGCGATAAACAATCAATCGCAAACAACATCAACAAACGATCAGCTGCGATAATTTCGCCTTTTTCCGTAACCACACCAACACGATCAGCATCGCCATCAAAAGCCAAACCAACATCAGCTTGTTTGGTTTTAACCAAAGCAACCAAATCTTTTAAATTTGCAGGTACTGATGGATCAGGCTGATGATTCGGGAAACTACCATCAACTTCACAATAAAGCTCGGTAACTTCAGAGCCAAGCATCTGAAATAATTTTGGCGCAACAATCCCACCAACACCGTTACCACAATCGACTACTACTTTTAACTTCCGTGGCAACTTAACATCACTCACAATGCGATGTATATAATCCTCAATAATTTCTACCTTTTCAGACTTACCGGCACCAAACTTAAAGTCTTGGGTAATAATACGCTGATATAATTTTTGGATTGCCGCATCGTACAGTGTCTCACCACCAATCACTATTTTAATTCCGTTATAATTTGGCGGATTATGGCTGCCACTTAGCATAGCTCCCGATTGTGATTCCATAATTGCTGCAGCATAGTACAAAACAGGTGTGGTTACTTCATCAACATTAACTACATTACAACCACTCGCTAAAATTCCGGCTTCCATTGCTTGGAGCAACTCTGGACCGGATAATCTACCATCGCGACCAATGGCAATTATATTTTTACCACGCTCAATAGTTTCGCTGCCAATTGCCAAACCAATAGTATAAATGTTATCGGGGGTAAAACCCTCATCGACGATACCTCTAATATCATAAGCACGAAAAATTTCCTTCGGTATCGAGTTAACAATTTTATAATTTGCCATAATCAATTTCTCCCAGTATGTCCAAAACCGCCCTCACCACGTTTAGACGCAGTGAAATCAGTAACCAATTCAAAGTTAGCGTGTAAAACCGGAACAATTATTAACTGCGCAATACGTTCACCTGGCACAATAGTAAAAGCTTCAGCTCCCCTATTCCAACATGAAACCATAATTTGTCCTTGATAGTCAGAATCAACCAAACCAACTAAATTACCAAGCACAATTCCATGTTTATGCCCAAGACCAGACCTCGGTAAAATCATTGCAGCAAAACCTGGATCAGCAATATGAATAGCGATTCCCGATGGAATTAATTCAGTGCCTCCTGGCTTTAGCGTTAATTCTTGATCCAAACAAGCGCGCAAATCCAAACCAGCCGAACCAGCAGTCGCATATTGCGGCAATGGATAAACGGTACCAATATTTTTATTTAATATTTTAAACTGAACTTTGAGCATAATCTTACCCCACAGCGAATTATACGGTATTGCCATCACGTTTGACTAGAATAAAATGCTAATAATTTATGTCTATAACTAATTGGCCAATCAAAGAGCGTCCGCGCGAAAAATTACTTGCACGTGGTGCTAAAAATTTATCTGATGCTGATTTATTGGCAATTTTTATCCGTAGCGGAACCCGTGGTAAAACAGCAGTTGATCTAGCACACGAGCTACTTAAGCATTTTGGCGGGTTACGCCATTTACTAGACGCAAGTGAAGAACAAATTTGTAATTTTCGTGGTCTTGGCAAAGCAAAATACGCTGAATTGCAAGCAACTTTAGAAATATCGCGACGTTATTTAGAAGAACAACTCATGCAATCCAATGTTATTTCTAATACAAAGATCGCTCATCTTTATTTGGCTGCTAAATTACGCAATTACCAGCATGAAGTTTTTGCTTGTTTATTTCTCGATAATCAAAACCATCTTATACATTATGAAGAACTTTTTCATGGCACGATTAATAATACAACGGTTTATCCGCGCGAAATCGTTAAAATTGCATTACAGCACAATACCGCCGCGGTAATTTTTGCTCACAATCACCCCTCTGGAACACCTACCCCAAGCCAGCAGGATAAAGAGCTAACGAACGCTCTAATTAACATCTTGCGTCCACTGGATATTAGAGTGCTGGATCATATTATTATTGGTAGTAATGATTATGTTGCCCTGGGAATAATTTAAAGTTTTTGCTTAGCAATATGATCCATCAGCTTATAACACAATTCCTGGGTACCAATTTTTTTTATGGCAGAAATTTGAAAAACCTTACCTTTCCACTTGAGGCGCTTAACAATATCATTGACTTTTTCTTTGAGTTCTTCTTTGGATAGTAAATCGATTTTGTTTAATACCAACCATCGATCTTTTTTAGCAAGTTCTGGACTGAATTTTTTTATCTCCCGAGCAATAGCCTTTACCGCTACAACTGGATCACCACCACCAGCTGGTGCTATATCAACCAAATGTAGCAATATGCTGGTGCGAGACAAATGCTTTAGAAATTGAATTCCAAGCCCAGCACCCTCAGCCGCCCCTTCAACCAAACCAGGTATATCTGCAACTACAAAACTGCGCTCTGCATCAACACGTACTACCCCAAGATTAGGATATAAAGTTGTAAATGGATAATCAGCAACCTTGGGACGTGCAGCAGAAACAGATCGAATAAAAGTAGATTTGCCTGCATTAGGCAGTCCAAGCAAACCAACGTCTGCTAATAATTTTAGCTCAAGCCTTAACTCATGCTCTTCACCAGGTTTACCCTCAGTCGTCTTACGTGGCGCGCGATTGGTACTAGTTTTGAAATGTAAATTGCCAAAACCATGAAAACCACCTTTCGCTATACAAATTTTTTGCTCATCTTTCGTCAGATCAACTATCAATTCGTCAGTGTTAGCATCATAAACTAAGGTCCCAACAGGTACTCGAACAATTAAATCATCGCCGTTTCTACCCGTACATTGAGTTCCCATTCCATCTTGGCCGCGCTGAGCTTCAAAGAGCTTTTTGAAACGAAAATCAACTAAAGTATTTAGATTGCGATCAGTAACAAAGAAAATACTACCCCCATTGCCGCCATCACCACCATTTGGACCACCAAAAGGTGCAAATTTTTCTCGACGAAAACTCATGCAACCATTACCGCCGCTACCAGCTACAACTTTGATTTTAACTTCATCTACAAATTTCATGAGAACATGTTCCTATAAAATATTAATAGGCTCTAAATACTATCGTTTGCACTATACATTGATACTTTTAGTCTATAATTTAAAAAACATTTGCACTTTAAGAACGATTAGCTTTGCACAGGACAAAAAAACAAGATCGCTAGTTGAAAATCCGGTAGCCGCAGGCTTTAGCCTGCGTTGCCGTGGCATCTACCAATGCTAAACACGCAGGCTAAAGCCTGCGGCTACCGGTGTTTTGATGCCAAATTTTATTTTTTGTCCTATGCAAAGAACGACTAAACTTATCAAAAATCACTTAAGCTTTCCTTAAGGTTGCGATCAAAAAAATATGTTACTCTTTTTTTGAGGAGTAAAAAGTTTTATCTAAACTTCTTGTTTATGGAAAATCATAAAAATGCTATTAGCAGTTAGTTTACCAATTAAACGCCCAATAGTCATATTAACTATTTTTAATATTAATAAAGGACCTTAGTTATGACAAACAAAATCGTTGAATTAAATCAAAAAGAGATTTTAGCAATTGCTGGTGGTTTGGATTATCAAGATGTACAGAATGCAATTAGTGATTGTTATCAAAGCGCATCAAATGCAATTTATCAAACCGCATGGGATGCAGCTGAATTTGTAATAATCCCTGTTGGTCTTGGACTTGTATACTGGGCTGCACCACCTCTGGTCGCGGTAATTACCGCCCATGCTGCTGCAAAGGCTAAAACCTTATAGAAAGTAATTCTTCTAAACAATGGCAAAATAAATATTAATGATGATTACTTATTATATTTGGAGATGATTATGATAAACAGATTTATTGAACTCAATAAAGAAGAGATGAATATTGTTTCTGGTGGAGTAAATGCAACACAACCAGTTTGTACCTGTACACCCTATACACCATCGCTTGGCAAAAAAATGTTGGATTCGTTATGCGTAGGAGCTATTGGTTTTGGTACACCAATAATTGTTGGGTTTGGGTGTGTATCCCTCGGACCATTTAGCCTCGCAACATGTGCATCAATAACTGCAGTAACTGGCGTGGTTTCTTTTTCTCTAGCTGCGGTTGGGGTATCAGCCATGTCTGAACATATGCACGACTTAGATAATAAAAATCAAACTGTTTCAGCTGTCACATAAAACACTGAAGACTTACAGGCAAAAACAGCCCAAAATTTTGGGCTGTTTTTGCTATTTAGATGCATTGCAACAACAAATCTAAAGCCTCAGGCAACCAAGCAGTGTATTTTTGCAGATTTTGCTTAAGATAAGCATGAAGTATTAAAACATCTATCCAACAACAATTTTGCACCTCATCTAAATTAACCTGAAATTCATCAGAATTATTAAAACCAATTAACACATGATCAAGCTCATTTTCGATTAAACCAACATCGGGAAGCTTTGCGGTATAATGAAACCGCCCTATTTCTTGTAGCCCAGCACTAAACCCCATTTCCTCACACAAACGTCTTTCTGCAGCCTCGATTATATTTTCTCCAGGCCGCGGATGACCACAACAAGTATTCGACCAAAGATTAGCGCTGTGATATTTAATTGAACTTCGTTGTTGGAGCAATACTTCTATCCTGCCTTCTAGCTCACGCAAAATAAAAATAGAAAACGCTCGATGTAATTGACCCTGAGTATGTGCAACTAACTTTTCACTGGCGCCAACTGCAACATCCTTTTCGTTAACTAAAATAACTTGCTCGGTGCGACTCACAGCGAATGGCAACACGACATCCAACTCGGGAAAAACATGCAAAACTATTGATTCATGTTCCGCTAAAAACAATAATTGCAAATTCGGTCCAGCATCTTGCGTAAAAAATATTGGGATATTTTCTGATCGCAATTCCTGAACCTTTGCCATCGCCTCAATGGTTTGGGGCAAAGCATAAATAACTGGTGGCTCGGCTGATCGCATCAGAGAATGCATTGCGAGAGCATTATTTTCAGCAGTTTGGCCAAGCAGTACAAAATCTTTGCGCGCTAAAGCTAATTTAATAACAGCCAAATCCTGCGCCACTTGCTCGGACCAAGCACCATAAAATGGTGATGTATTTACCGTATGCTCCATCGCAGCGGTTGATGAAATTGGTTTTTCTTGTGTCGAAATAGTCAAAGCACCAATACGCAGCTCGGGCCAAATATACTCTAACTTAACACCATAGCTATCCATACCATCATAGGCATCACCTTGTTGCCACTCGACAAATCCTGTAAATAATGAGCGACAAGCGCTACCACTGCCTAAACGCGCCAAAATCGAAAGATCTTTTTTATGCAGCCGCCAATCATAAAGCTGATTTAATGCTTGAACTAAAGCAGCAAAACCGCAGGCTGACGAAGCAAAACCAGCAGCAATCGGCACATTAGTGTCAACATTAACTGAGTAGTGTGCACCATGAGGACGAAATAAATTTAAAAATTTTTGTAGCCGCTCGGCAAACTTACTCGTTAAACTAATAGGTGTACCATTAACAATATAATTATCAATTTCACCTTCTTGCTTAACTTCAGTGAAAGCACCTTTATTGCCAAGAGAAATTGATAAACTCGAAGTAACTGGCAAGTTTAATTCAATATCGCGCTTGCCCCAGTATTTACAAAGCGCAATATTGCTGGGCGCCCACGCGCAGCCACCGGCACTATTAATAAATTGGCCATGATTAGCATTACGCAATATGTGTTTTACTGCATCGATTTTTTCCATATACTCACCATGTTGAACAGCGTCATCTAAGCTTTACACCATTATTAGGTAAGCTTTTTTTAATCAACAACCAATTTTTCGGGTCATTTTTAAAACCAACCAATACCCAAGTACCGCTTAATTTTTTGCCATGCAATACAAATTCTAGCTTTCTTTGTTGTAACCCAGCTTGTACATCATTGATCGGTTCCCACGTCCCTTTATCCCAAAGTTCTACAGTTCCTGCACCGTACTCCCCTTCCGGAATTGTGCCTTCGAACTCTGCATATTCAAGCGGATGATCTTCAGTCATCACCGCCAATCGCTTATCTTTGGGATTGAGGCTTGGGCCCTTAGGAATTGCCCAGCTTTTAAGCACCCCATCAACTGCCAACCGAAAATCATAATGCAAATGACTTGCTTGATGTTTTTGTACTACAAAAATATTCTGCACAACATCAACAGAGGCTTCACCACTTGGCTCTGAGGTTTTTTGGAAATTTCTTTTTTTGTGATACTCAGTAAATTTCATAAGCACCCTGAATTGCTTCTTAAAATATAACATAGATCGGTAGCCGCAGGCTTTAGCCTGCGTTGCCAAGACCGCACCACAATCTCGCAGGCTAAAGCCTGCGCCTACCAGTTAGGTTGGCAAAAATCCAACTGCACTAACTGCAACATCAATCTGCTTTATTCCAAATTTTTGTTGTGCCTTACTTCTTGGAAATGTATCTGCCATTATTTCACCCAAACCTATCGCGCAATCTCCCATGCCTGCCCCGGAAATTTTAGCGCCATAAATATTTGGCTTGGCGCGTAAATCCCAAATTAACTCAGCTAAAATATTATTATTTACACCAATTGCGTCTTGCAGCCCTTGATGAATATTCATAAGTTCACCTAAACTTACCAAATCATTTTTTTTGATAGCCACAACTGCCATCTGGGCACACTTTCCAATTGCATTATATAAATCGGCAAAAATGACGGGAAATTGTCTGCGTTTTTTTTCAACCGTAGCGATAACTTTAAACGTAGGAGTTTTCCAACCAGAATAAATTGCCGTCAAAGGTAAATGAACATTATTAAGCTTTTTGATTTTTAGCGGCTGCATTTGGTACGCAATTACTCCACCAAACACACTTGCTGCAACATCAGCTCCGGAACCAATATTATGCACTAAACGAATCACTTTAACTGCTTGTTTATATAAGCGCATTAAATCTGGTACTTTACCTTCTAACCATATAGCTAAGACGCCAAGAGTTGCAACCGTAACTGCAGCAGAAGAACCAAAACCAATATTAGGAGGAAATTCAGATTTTATATGCAGCAGAAAACCACAATCAATTTTGGTTAAATATTGTTTGATGGCGGTAAGCACATAATCATAGGGACTAGTAACAGCAAACTCATCAAGCGCAACCACATGTTCACCAAACTCGACAGAAACAATGCGGACACTACGATCAAGGCACGGCGCCAACTCAACCTGAATATAATTATTAACTGCAGCCACCACTGCTTGCTTACCATGCAAAACAGCATGCTCACCAAAAAGCATAACACTACCAGGAACTGAAACTTTATAAGATTTGAAGTCCACTCA
>TBL_comb47_HYPODRAFT_10003609_pt1 | contig 18203 bp, 17 predicted proteins | sample TroBogypolimnion_40_FD_10682 | JGI IMG/M metagenome (IMG submission 10682)
TAGAATTGCTGGCATTATGGCCGCTAAGAAAACTGCCGATTTAATCCCGCTCTGTCATCCGCTCCCCATTACCCATATTGAAATCAAGTTAAGTGCCGAACCTGAACATAATCGCATACGCTGTGAAACGACGGTAAAAACCATCGGTCAGACCGGCATAGAAATCGAATCACTTTGCGCGACTCAAATCACCTTATTAACCATATACGATATGTGTAAAGGTATCGATAGAGGCATGGTTATTGATTCTGTGCGCTTGTTGCAAAAAGACGGTGGTAAATCAGGGCATTGGCAGCATTCTGAATAAGTAAGTAAGTACTGTAGTAATGTAGGTTGGGCTAACGGCTTTATCGTTAACCCAACATTGTGCCGTTAATATGTTGGGTTGCGAAAAGCACGCAGCCCAAGCTACGAAACTATCAACCCAAACTCGTCATAATCTCGTCACTAATATCCGCATTGGAATAAACATCTTGTACATCATCCAGATCTTCTAAGCGATCTATCAAGCGCAACATTTTCTCAGCATCGTCAGCCTCTAATTCAGCCATAGTGGCAGCTTGCATAGTGACTTCTGCATTATCGGGTTCAAAACCTGCGGCAATCAGTGCCTCTTTTACTGCTAGGTAATGCTCTGGGCTGGTCATTACATCAACCGCGCCGTCATCATAATTGATAACATCTTCAGCGCCCGCTTCTAAGGCAGCGTCCATTAACGCATCTTCGTCTACCGATGGCGCATAACTAAGCATACCGACCTTACTGAACAAATAAGCGACCGAGCCATCTGTACCCAAATTACCGCCTGCCTTACTAAAAGCGTGACGGACTTCGCTAACGGTGCGATTACGATTATCGGTCAAGCAATCCACGATAACGGCGGTTCCACCAGGGCCATAGCCTTCGTAACGGATGTTTTCGTAATTAACGCCTTCCAAAGCACCAGAGGCTTTTTTAATCGCGGTATCGATAGTGTCGCGGCGCATATTAGCTGCCAAAGCTTTATCAACAGCCGTGCGCAAAGCAGGATTACTGCCTGCGTCTGGACCGCTAGTTTTTACTGCAACGGTAATTTCACGCAAAATTTTAGTAAAAACTTTACCACGCTTAGCATCTTGTCCCGCTTTTCGATGCTTGATATTAGCCCATTTACTATGTCCAGCCATGCTTACTCTCTTTAAAAGGTAGGTCTATCTTATGAACTGATGTTACGTAGCCATTCAGCGGTTTATAAAAAAAAATAATGCGGTCGCTATCGCGACGATATTTGTATCGGGTTATCGCACCCGAAGGCGAGATACTTTCTTTTGCTCCGCCAAAAGAAAGTATCCAAAGAAAAGGCGGCTCGATTGCCGCTACTTCCTGCGCTCCTCGGTTTTGTCGGGGCCCCTACGGGCTATTCCCAACAAAACCTGCGGTGCTCGGCGCGGCAAACGAGACTAAATCGACGTTACTGCGTAATGTCAGTTATGAATAAATCTTACAAAATATGCTCTAAAACGCTCAGTAGTGAGGGTTCAGTGGTATAAACATCAGCCCGTTCACGAACGATAGCCCTGTCAACGACGCCACCAAAACCCAGCACGAACGCTCCAGCTTGTTGAGCTTCTAAATCGGTTTTTCCGTCACCTATCATAACCAAAGATCCCTGTGCTTTTAGCATAGCCACCACAGTGGCTTTTCCGCCTGTTCTGGTCAATGGCGAGTTTAGATCAAACGTTCGATAGCTGCCGTCTTCATTAAAATAAATATCAACGGCGTGCACATGACTTTCTGGTAAGCCTAAATAATGCGCCAATGGCAAAATCGCTTGGCGTAAACCACCACTGATAATATGCACCGTTTTATTTTGAGCTAATAAAATAGCAAAAACCTCTTTAACACCCTCAACTATTTCGGCTATATAAAGTTCCGCCAAGTCATTAACACTATTAATATTAGGTTGAATGAGCGACAAACGCTTTTCGTAGACCGCTTCTAAAGCAACCTCTCCGTTCATCGCCGCATCAGTTAGCTGTGACATTTCTTGCCCTAAGCCAACATACTTGGCAAGTTCATCGATACCTTCAATTTTACTTAAGGTACTGTCGCAATCGAAACAAATGACATCAAAATTCATAGATAACTGAGGTGGTCTGATAGCTACTAGCAATGTTAAATAATGACGGGGATTACATCAATCTTGAAGCAATTGCTTGAACTATTACGGGTTAAAAAGTGCACAGTTTAACAGCTTTGCTATCATCTAGGTAAATCAGGAAAGTTTTCATTGGTTCTATAACCACCGCTATCCTGACTATCAATCAAAACCATAACTGAATCTGATACCCCATTACTGACTGTGTAACGTATAATTCGTAACGCTTTCATTATCAAAATACTGTCATGACTAAAAACAGCTACCAAAAGCCATCCGTTCAAACTCAAGAAGATGCCTTGAAAATGGCCAGAGGAACGCAGCGACCCGCACAAAGCAAAGAGCAAACTAAGCTGATTGCTCAAGGCATTCAGAAAGGCATAGATCTTTATAAAAAACAGCAAAAAGAAAAAGCCAGAGAGTTAAATAGAAAACTTAAGAAACTTTCAGGTCAAAAGCAGCCATTGCTGGAATCAGATGATGTAGACATCCCCGTCAATATAATTTATCGACAACACTGGCTTCCGTGGCTATTACTGCTTCTAACATGGTTAGGCGTGGGCATTTACTTTCTACTTTGAACCGTCAGTTCTAAGAAAAATTAAGTTTTAACAGCCTTTAAATCAATTAGTTTTTCGGTATAGGAACAAGAACCAACAGCATCTTTACGGTAATTGATGCAGCCAAAAAACTGTCCAGACGGTCCTTTTCTTAAGATCATTTTGCCACCACATTTGGGGCATACTGGTTCGATATAATCACAATCTTTGTTATAACAGACCCGAAATCGTCCTTTATTCTGTAAAGCACCGCCACATTGTTGGCAAGTTGACTGAGTAGACAACGAATGTTGGCTCCCCCCTTTATCAGCTAATTTCTCTTGAAATTTTTCACCGGCAGATACATCACAGAGAATTTCATAGTGGTTATCTATCAGTTCTCTAACAAAATCTGAGGTTTTATTGGCATCACTGACTAGACACACATGCTGCATAGCTCGAGTCAAAGCCACATAAAATAAACGCCGCTCTTCTGCATGTTTAAAAGCTTCGATTTTAGGGAGCAATAAATCCACCAATGGATGTAATGGTCAACTAAAACAGGACACTTTATTAAGCAGATTCTTTATAGAATTCCCGTTCAAATTCGAGCGGGGATTGATAACCGTGTTTGAATGCATACGTTTACCATCTTCACTTCGATACTTAAAACTATTAATTCAGAATAGGCAAGAAAGTTTGCAACTCACTTCCTGTAAGCCTTTGATTTTAAACGAACAAAAGACTTACACAAGCGAGTTTGTAACAATGTTGTAAAAAAATTAATGCATTAAATCAAATAGATAGGTTATGACAATCATTCCCACTCAATAATTACCTAATTTTTTATTGTTTAAAATCAATAACTTAAATGATAATTTTATTGACGTGTAACTTTTGTGTAACTTCATTTTCTATTATATTTCAATAATTACGTGAATTTGTGGAAACAGTCTACAGCAATTATCAACAAAGTTACACGTCGCGCTATAAGTTTTAAAGCAACTAGAGTAATACTTAACTAACACTCCTGAGGATTCCAGTAATGCCAGTCGTATAGATAAACACAAAAAATAAAAATTAGTTATTTCAAGCAGAAATCACTGAATTTGAATCAAATGGTGGAATTATTCTTACTTAGCTTCTGTATACGCTGCTGCGCCTTGGCAATCTGCTGAGCTTTGCGTTCAGCGTCTACAGCATTTTTGGCAACCTCAGCGTTTCGTTTTAATGCAGATAACTTGGCTTGCTGTGGCGTTAAGGGTGACTTTGGTTTGGAAATTTCATAAAAGCGCATACAACTATTTATGGAAAAACAAGGGCTTGAAGCCCTTGTAATTATTTAACGAATGCACTTCTAAGCTGCCCGCTAGCAGCTTCAATCTGCCCATCAAGCTCTCCAGCAATCACTGCAGCATTGACAGCTTCAAGCGCATCTATCAAGGCAGCAGCACTGGATACTTCAATGGCTGTCTTTCCTTTTGCTAGCTCCAAGACCTTAGAACCGTAGCGTATAGCGATGCAACATTTACCATTTTCAGCGACAAACCACCACGGCTTTAAACGTTTTGGCTGAGTAAGCTGCACACGTTGACCATCAGCATTAGTGATCGTCTTAGTTCGAGTTGGCGCAAACGCAGTACCTTCATTTTGAGCACGTGCAAGCTGAATTTGCTCGTAGAGCTTGCTGCTGAGCTTGTTTCGACGATGAACTACAGGCGGCAAGTTTGAGGGTTTTTTAGCTGCTACAAGTTTTAGCGATGCTAGTGTTGCCATTGTTTTTCTCCTTTATGTTTAACAGGGCAACACAAATTTAGTTTCTAAGAGTATTACGAACAACCAGAATTTCCATGACTGAATATGAACGATTCAATAAATCCACAAATTCATATCAAACAAGCTAAATAAAATACTAGCAAGAAATAAAGGTTAGCACGCCGATAGTAATAGTGCCGCAAAGTCCGTTCTCTAAGTGTATGTAACGGTAAGCAAATCGAGTATCTTGCCACTCGTCTACATCACACTATCCTTAACAGGACGCCTTAAACGCAGCACCTATGTGCAATGACGTTTGTGATGTGTAATGGTTGGTAGCGCAGAAACTGCGTGAATGTAGGCACGTATAAATTTATACAGGCTGAAAGTGAGTGGGACCGCCACATAAACCCCACAAGTTCAATGCAATGGCTGCTGGTATAGCTGCAATTGAACTGCGTTTGACCAGCACGTAAAAGGAGACAGCAAAACCTGCCTTTCTTGCGCAAGCAAGTTGTGTTTTACCAGTTGTAAACACCTCAACAAAAGTGTTCATAATCGCTGCGCCATAGTAGTGGCGTGGCTTGTTTCCCTAACAAAAGATCATAGAAGATAAGAAAAATACAAGGTATGTTTCGATGTGAACGCAAGTGAACGAGAGAAACATACCGACGTTGGACACACGAAGTGTGTTCATTTAACTATACTAGCCTTAGCCCTCTGTTTAGCAAATTTTTTAGCAATAGCTTTGTTCTTTTTATTTGCTGCAGCTACTTTCTTATCCCTCGTTTCCTGCTTGTCCTGCTTAGCAATAAGTTGTTCACGAAGTTGCTCTGCGCTAAAAGCACTAGCCTTTGCTTTATGCGCTTTCCAACTTGGTGTGCCCAACCTCTTTGCTTTTGCAGATACAGCTGAAATCATCCCATTAGAAATTGCAGTGCTTGCAGGAATTTGTCCGTATAGTTCTAATTGCGACATAGGGTCAATGTGTGCTAAGACAAGACAGTAATGCTTAAAAATATCGTTTGTAAAGTTAGAAGCCTCTGGTCCAGTTAGCTGCACTACTTTAAAAGGCTGCGCACTTAGTAGTTCATTTTTAGATGCAGAGTATTCAGCATCTTTTTCATACAAAGGCTGCCATTTCTCAGCGTCAACAGCAATTACAGTTGCATAGGCTTTACGAATTTTCTCCATACCGCCAAGCTCTTTAATAAAACTGATGAAATCTTTTTCTTCGGTGTTGTAACCATCAGCCAACTGTATTGATCGAGTATAAAGATGGATCGTTTTTTCCTGAAGCCCTTCGAAAACCCACTTTAATAATAGAGAGGATTGAGGTATGTCGTAATGCGTCTTTATTTTGAATTGATTCCAAAGTAAAGATCGAATTTCATCGAACGTTTGACTAGCAACCTCGGATCGGCGAATTTTTCTATATAAACCGTAAGTTTGAGATAGGTATTCAAAAGTTAATTTTCTGGTAATTGCTTTAAAACGAGTAACTTTTCTATGTAAATTTTTAGCAACCAGTAACTGTTCGAAAACCTCATACTTTTCGTATAGTTCTTGTTGGGAAATTTTTTTAATATCAATCTTATTTTCCGAAGCAGCCACCATCGTCTTGATCTGCGAAGCAGTCAATATTGGCTTGCCTTGCGCTTTACGAATAGACAGGTAAGCAGCATCAGCCTCGGCTTTAGCTTTAGCTTCAGCAGCCTTCTTGATAGCTTCTTTTTTAGTATGAGCAGCAAGCTCTTTTTCGCGTTTAGGCGTATCTTTGTACCAAGACTTTTTTTCATCGAACATCGCTTGGCGGTCAAACTGCTTACGTTCTTTGATAATTGCTGGAATAGTTTCTAATCGTGCGTCAATTTCAGCCCATATCTGCTTGTCCGTAGGCATTTTGAATTTAGTTATTGCCATTTATAGCTTTCTGCCGTTCCTTAAGTTTGTTACTTTAAGTAATAAAACTAAGCGGGCATCCACTCTTCGCCAAGTGCCTGCACTTGTTGCAAGACCAATTCCACGGCACCATCCTGCTCATCAGGAGGGTACTTATACTTTCGCAATATACGTCTAACCATTAGTCGTAAGCTAGCTCGAACACTTTCGCGCTCATTCCAATCTACTTTAATGTTATGCCTCAAGTTTTCAGTAAGCTCGTGTGCGATCTTCTTCAGTGTCTCGTCGTTCATTTCGCGAACTGCAGATTCATTATTTGCCAATGCGTCATAAAACTTAACTTCGTCATCCGTCAAACCTAGTTGATCTCCACGGCCAGCAGCTTCACGGAATTTCTTAGCCATCTCAATCAACTCTTCCATTACCTGTGCCGTTTCAATTGCACGATTTTGGTAGCGCAAGATAACGCTGGACAACATATCGCTGAATTTCTTTTCTTGCGTTACGTTAGTCTTAAATCTGCTCTTTATCTCACCGTGTAGCAGTCGCTCTAGTAGTTCAACTGCTAGATTACGTTCAGGTAAGTTTTTAACCTGCGCAAGAAACTCATCGTCAAGCAGGCCAATATTAGGTTTATCTAGGCCAACAGCGTCAAAGATATCTACTACGCTTTCGGACACCACAGCTGAGCTGATGATCTGCCTTATAGCTAAGTCTTTCTGCTCATCACTCTTGCGCTGTGCTGTTAGTTCACGTTTTGTGAGTAAAACTTTTACGCCTTGCATAAAAGCCACTTCTTCACGCACCGACTTAGCCTCATCCAATGTGCAACAGAGCGAGAACGCCTTGCTCATTGCAACTGCCGTGTCAGCAAAGCGTTTTTTACCGTCCTCAATACCTAGTATGTGATTAGCTGCACCAGCTAGTGTTTTATGACCACCAGTCATAAAGCCGCTGTAATCAAATCCGTGCAACATACCTCTTAGTACGTCTAATTTTTCAGCTAGTACGCTGTAGGCTTCGTGAGCATCGACAGTGGTTTTGCCCCTGCCTTTACTGCCTGTGTATTCCTTCATCGCAGCTTTAAGCTCGTTACCAATACCAATATAGTCAACGACCAAGCCACCTTGTTTGTCTTTAAACACTCGGTTAACCCTAGCAATTGCCTGCATCAGGTTATGCCCCTTCATTGGCTTATCAACATACAGCGTATGCACACAAGGAGCGTCAAAGCCTGTTAGCCACATATCGCGAACGATCACAATTTGTAGCTCGTCGCTTGGATCTTTAAAACGTTTTTCTAATCGCTTCTTAGTCTTGCCGTCATAGATATGTGGCCTTAGCAATGCCTTATCGCTGGCTGAACCAGTCATCACAATTTTGATTTGACCTTTTTCTGGGTCATCACTATGCCATTCGGGCTTTAATTTTTTAATTTCGTTGTACAAGTGAACGCATATATCTCGACTCATTCCAACAATCATCGCCTTGCCTGGCATCGCAGCATTACGTTCAGCAAAATGCTCAACAATGTCCGCAGCAACACTAGCTATTCGCGGTGCAGCTCCAACAATTTTTTCAAGTGCAGCCCATCGACTCTTTAGTTTGGCCTGCGCACTGTCTTCCTCATCCTCAGCAAGCTCATCAACTTCTGCATCTATCTTAGGTAGGTCTTCTTCTTTAAGTTTTAACTTAGCTAGCCTTGACTCGTAGTAGATCGCAACAGTTGCACCATCTTCTTTGGCCTGCTGCATATCGTAAATGTGGATGTAGTCACCAAATACTGCTCGTGTATCTCTGTCTTCACTGCTAACAGGTGTTCCAGTAAAGGCTACAAAAGTTGCATTAGGCAGGGCATCACGTAAGTGCTGCGCATAACCTGCCTGATAACGCTCTTCTCCAGCCTTTCCTTTTAACTTTGCATCAAAACCATATTGCGTCCTGTGCGCTTCATCTGCGATAACGACTATATTGCTACGATCGGACAGCACAGGAAAAGTGTCCTCATCTTCACCCAACATAAATTTTTGTATCGTCGCAAACACAATCCCGCCAGACGGACGATTGCCTAACTTTGCTCTTAAATCTTGCCTTGTTGTTACCTGAACAGGCTGCTCACGTAATAGGTCTTGGGATAGGCTGAAAACACCGAACAATTGCCCATCAAGGTCATTACGATCTGTTATTACAAGTATTGTTGGATTTTCCATCGCAGCGTCTTGCATTACACGTGCTGCAAAACAAGTCATCGTTATGCTCTTGCCACTTCCCTGCGTATGCCATACAACACCACCTTTGTGTGAACCGTTCGGTCTTGATGCAATAACAACTTGATTGATAGCTGAACGTACAGCGTGAAACTGGTGATAGCCTGCGATCTTTTTAACTAACTTGCCATCATCTTCAAACAGCACAAAGTACCGCAGGTAGTCCAAGAAGTACTCGGGTGCCAGTAGGCCTCGCACCAATGTTTGCAGTTCTTGAAATTGGCCGAGAGGGTCTAGGCTATTACCATCAATAGTGCGCCAAGCCATAAAACGCTCACTGTCGGCGGAAAGAGATCCTAGCAATGCTTCAGTTCCGTCACTTATTACTAATACCTCGTTGTATTGAAATACATCAGGTATCTGCTCTTTGTACGTCTGTATCTGGTCGTAGGCTTTCCAGACATCTGCGTTTTCATCGGCGGGGTTTTTTAGCTCGATTAATACTAACGGCAGACCGTTAACAAAAAGAATAATGTCAGGCCTACGTGTATGCCTTGGACCTTTGATTGAAAACTGATTAATTGCTAACCATTCATTATTAGTGGGTGTATCCCAATCAACTAGTTTTACAAAGTCGCCTCTGGTCTCACCATCAATTTGATATTGAACAGGCACACCAGTTATCAGCAACTTGTGAAAATGACGATTAGCTGAAAGCAACGCGGTGATTTCTAAGTCTTGCACTTGCTTGATTGCATCATCACGTGCGACAGCAGGTATTGCGGGATTTAGTCGATTGACCGCATCTCTAAGTCGATCAGGCAAATATGTCTGTACGTAGTTGACACGCTCAGGGTTTAAACCATCAAAGGCAATTTCAGGGCCACTCAGTAACGTATAGCCAACGTCTTGCAACCAGCCTAGGGTTTCTTGCTCAAGTTGATCTTCTGTCATATTTATACCAAGCGTCCCGAAAGCAGTAACGGCACCATCTCATCGTGTAGTTTTTTTAACTTTGCATTTTGATTTTGAATTATTAAGACATCCTCCGAAGATATTGCCGATTGCTCCGAAGGGATGCCGATCAACGACAAAAGTTTTACTGCCTTAAGGGTGCCTAATATTTCGTCTTGCAAATCAATACTTGGAATTGCTAATTCAAATTCAGCTAAATCTGTTATGTAAAGCTCAGGATAAGTAGACCCATTAGCAACTGCATCTAGATAAACTCTATTTGCTATAAACCAGTAAGCAAGAAATTCTGGACGAAGATTAGGGCCGCATATGAAGTTAAGGAAACCTTGATTTGTGGCCATTGGGAGTGTATTGATGGCAACTGCACCAACTGGAGCTCTCTTAGTCAACATCACAGTATTAGGTGGTAACAGTTTTGCACCACTCCCACTTATCGCGTTCTCAGTAATGGTTCGCTCTGTGGTAGAAACGTATATAGAGTTTTGATTTCTAGTAATTTCCTTTGGAGTTAGCCAAGGAAGCTCGCCATCCCAAAAATCAGGATTAGTAGTACTAGGCGTTCCACCAGAGCTAACCTTGACTATGTAACCGTCAGCTGGTTTGGCTACTAATGAAATTCTTTTCCAGTTAGTCGGGCAAATTAGATATGGCTCAGCCATTTATTAAACTCCTCAAGCGTTCAACAGCGCTCATTGATTTTTGCTTGAAATCTTCTAAAGTGCTGTTAACAGCTTCTAAATCTTTAATCAAAGTACTCTTGTCTAAACTAGGTCTATCCAAATCGCTAAAACCCACGTATCGACCTGGGACTAACGCATAGTTTTGGGCTTTTATTTGGTTCAAAGTTACTGATTTGCTATACCCAGCTTCTGCTTTAAAAGCAGAAGGAACCGAAGAAATCCAAGCGTTGTAACAATTACTGATTTTGTCTACATCTTCGTCTGTAAAAATTCGATGAGTACGAGTTTCCATATGCCCAAGTTTTCTAGCATCAATCATCAGTAATTCGCGCTGTCTGATCTCAGGACGAGTAGCTGCATCTTTACGAATAATCCATATGCAAGCTGCAATTGGCGTATTCAAAAATAATTGTGATGGAAGCCAAATTATTGCGTCGATCAATCCTGAATCGACCATATTTTTTCTAATTGCAAGTTCTGCAGATTGATTTGTAGATAAAGAACCATTTGCTAAAACGATACCAGCGACACCAGTTGGTTTTAAATGTTGCAACATATGCTGTAGCCAAGCATAGTTAGCATTACTTTCAGGAGGAGTTCCAAATACCCAACGATGATCGCCGGTTAAGCTGGCGTGCCACCAATCGCTGATATTAAAGGGTGGATTTGCCATTATGTAATCAGCGCGGAGATCTGGATGCTGATTTTTTACAAAAGTATCTTCGGGATCTCTTCCAAGATTAAAGTCAATACCGCGGATAGCTAAATTCATTGCCGCTAAACGCCAAGTAGTAGGGTTAGCTTCTTGTCCATAAATCGAAACATCACCTAGCTTGCCACCGTGCGCTTCGATAAACTTTTCACTCTGTACAAACATACCACCTGATCCACAACAAGGGTCGTAGACCTTGCCTGAGTGTGGAGACAGAACAGCAACAAGAGTTTTTACGATGCTCGCAGGCGTGTAGAACTGACCTCCTCGCTTGCCCTCAGCATTAGCAAACATACCAAGGAAGTATTCGTAGACCTGACCCAATATGTCACGTGCAGTACTTGGGTTATCACCAAAACCAATGGTTGAGATCAAATCAACTAACTCACCTAGCTTGCCATCAGGTAGCTGCGCTCGCGCATAACGCTTATCTAGGATACCCTTTAACTTAGGATTTTCTGTTTCAATAAAAGTAAGTGCATCATCTATACGCTTACCAATATCAGGACTTTTAGCAGCAGCACGTAGTGCTTCCCAACGTGCTGATTCAGGTACCCAAAAAACATTAGTAGCTGTGTAGTAGTCACGCAACTCAAGTTCCTTTGCTAGCTCAGCATCACTAGCTTCACCAAAGTAGTACTCATCCTTTGAATCTCGAAGTCGCTGCTTGAGTTCGATCTGCTTAGCTAAGAATGTGTCGCTGATGTATTTGACAAAGATCAGGCCAAGCACTAGATGCTTGTAGTCAGCAGCGTCCAAATTGACCCGCAGCTTATCAGCGGTTGCCCAAAGTGTTTTTTTAATGTCATCAAGCATAGTTATGTTCTTTTAGTTGCAGTTGTGAGGCGACCGTGAGCAGCTGACTTTTTAGCAACAGGCTGCGCACGCACTTTGCTATGTTCTTTAGCGACTGAGTTGGTTTGAATGAACTCACGCATAAAAGTGCGAATGACCTGAGCAGCTGGTATATCCTTTTGTTTGCAAATATCCACAAACTCTTCGCGCAATTCAGGTTCGACCCTTATGCGCATTCCCACGTCTTTCATAGCTGCCTCTCGGTTACACAATGTGTATCCAAAGTCTAGCACTTGATTCTTAAATTTGGTAGCTTTTTGCGTTTATTACTTTAAGTAACAAGCTGGAACGGTAAAAAAGGGGGGGATTTCAAGCATTACATATGTAATGCTTGTGGCAGGGGTCATAAATCACCACCTCAAAAGCATAAGTACTCCACTGCTGTTTTTTGCGCAGCTGGTTTTTTAAGGGCTGCAGCCTTTTTCGCTAGCTTTGCAACGTTTTAAAAGCCCTACAAGCTGCTCAGCAACCCTGCAAGCTACCCAATCCAGCCCTAAGCACTAAAAACGCTTGCAGGACTTGCTCGTTAATCTGTTCGTTTCCGTGGCACTTTAGCCACGATTTTGAGCTAAATAGCACTGAGCATAAATTACACAAAACATTATCAGTGCAGCTAAGTCGTTGATTTTATTGAAGGCTGCAGCAGGAAAAAAAGGGGTAGGAATTTTGCACATACGAAAACATACTAATAGCACTTTAAACATATCAAGGCGAAAGGTGCATATGACTAAGCAAGCAAAAACACTAAACGAGCGCGAACTGCAGCGTTTGCTAGATTTTGTGAAAACAACAAAGAATGCAGCACGTAACAGAGCAATACTGCTGCTGACGCATTTAGCTGGAATGCGAATTGGTGAGGTTGCAGCTGTCCGCGTTTGTGACCTGCTCGCGATCGACGGAACGGTGCGCGACGAGATCAATTTAAGTGCTAGCCAAACAAAAGGCAAGAAAGGTCGCAGCGTATTACTAAACGAGCGTATGCAAGCTGAAATTACCGCATATTTGCGCACAGTGCGAGTTCGCGACGCTAAGCAAGCACTATTCAGCACACAACGGAGCGCAGCGTTTACCGCTAACTCACTTACTCAGGTTGTAAACGGCATTTACAAACACGCTGGATTTGACGGTGCAAGCAGTCACAGCGGGCGTAGAGGGTTTTTGACAAACTTGGCAGAAAAAGGCGTAAGCGTTCGAGTAATGATGGCGCTTGCTGGACACTCAAATATGGCAACCACACAACGCTATATTGATCTGCGTCCTGGAGTGCTGCGTAACGCAATAGAGCTTGTTTAAAAATTTCTAGTTACTATTTGATCTAAATTTCTGTATTCTCGAAGCGTGTCAGCTGCTTTTTGATCAACCCAATTTTGGGCATCAGTCAAATTGTTTTCAACCATTTGAAAATACAAATAACTGTCATTTGCCGTTAGATTAAGCAAATCGGATATCTCACCAAAATTTGGAAGTGACTTATTAGTATTTGAACGCAAAAAATCAAAGGCCATCTTTTTTGATTTAAGCAAAAAAGCATTTAAGATTTTTTCTTTGGTGCATGATTTAGATACATAACCAAGGTAATTATCTTTAGCGGCAGATATTAAATTGCTATCCGATTCGAGTTCAATTTTAGCTTTAACAATCTCAAAACTATAATTACTATCTAATTTTATATAGGCAATCAATAGTTGCTCAGCAGTTCTATCCTGAGGTTTCTTATGTGTTTGACGATGTAAATTTCGATCGACAAGTTTTAAAACGCCAACATCACAAGGAATTTGCGACGAAAGCTCTGTAAGTATTTTGTTCTCGTCTTTTTCGGCATGATATTTAATTACTATGTAAGACATCTTAACTACTCCATTTATCGATCATTGATAATCAATCTATTCAAATTTTAATATTCTGCCAGTGCATTGCTACGCATTTTGTCACGTGTAGTTCGGTAGTATGTCTTTTCAATTTGAGCAACGCTAGTTCCCGCCATTTCCGCAACTGCAACCATATCTTTCGTGCTATTCACTTTGTGTGTAATAAATGAATGGCGAAAACTGTAGTGCACTATGCCACGCTCAATAACATCACTTATTTCTGCTCTCTCAAGTAAATTTTCGAAATGGACATATATGGCTCTGGGTGTTACCGGTGTTTCACCATCGAGACTAAAAATTAAATCATCGCTAATTTGTTTTTGAATTGAATTTAAATTCTTCACTAAAAATTTTTCAGCTGAACTTGAGTGCTTAACTGGAAGTCCCTGAAATTTAATTCTTTTGGCAGCTAGATAAAGCAACCCGTACACGTATCCATCGTCACCGACCATAAACTGACGAGTTCTTCTTACCTTACTGATAGCACCCGGCACGGTTATAAAGAAAAGATTATCAATATACTTTCCTTTTGATACTTTAACTTGCTGCTCAGTATCTTTGAAATTAATATGCTTCCATCTAAGTTGAAGCATTTCACCTCTTCTCATACCTGTAAGCATGGAAATAGCGTTGAAGTAACCGCAGATAGATTTAGTTAAATTATTTTTATCATTTTTATCTTCTGCAGGTTCAAGAACGTAGATACGCAATACGTCATCTAAACGCTTTAATTCTTCTTTAGTAAAAATTGGACGTTTTAAAGCTAAGTCACCAGCATCAATAGGCTTTAGCTTCTTAAAATCAAATCCATCAATATAAGTTTCATTTTTCTTAAAAAGCCAAGACATCATCGCATTTATTGAACTTTGCTCATTAACAATTGTGCTTTGACTTATTTTTATTTCATTTCGCTTTTTTGTTTGTCGACGTTCAAGAAAATAATTCTCGCAATCTGTTCGTTGTAGCTCCTTGAGCTTTGTATCTTTACCAATAAATCTAAGCCAGTGTTGTAAGTGCGTGTAAATTGTTCGCCAGCGTCCATCAGTTATCAACTCAGCTTTAATGTCTTTCTTACGCTGTTCAAGATAAAGCTCTACTCCTTGTTTAGTAGTTAACGAAAAATAGGTCTTTCCAGCACTTTGCATAGCTTTAAGCTCGAACATGTAGTCCTTTGCTTTAGCCTCAGCTGTAGTTTGGTTACGTGTTTTTAAGCTAAATCGCGCATATTTGCGTTCTTTTTCAAGCCACATGCGCATCTGCCAATAGTCACCACGCTTGTAAATGACTGCCTCGTCATAGATGGGAATTTCATCGTCTGCGTATTCGGTTTTTTTGAGCGTCATTTTTTACAGTAGTTTTTACGAAAACCAATAAGCACTTTTTTGTGTATGTTTGTGTGCAACTATAAAATCTCAGCTCAATAAAATCAATGACTTATTTTATTTTGTGTCACTTTTGTGCAACTAATAAATCTATATATATCAATGACTTAGTGATAAAAAACTACTCCCACTCAATGGTAGCTGGCGGCTTGCCCGATATATCATAAGCGACACGAGAAATACCCGGCACTTCGTTAATAATACGACGCGATATTAAATCCAGAAATTCATAAGGCAAATGCGCCCAGCGCGCTGTCATAAAATCTATGGTTTCAACGGCTCGTATGGCAATGACATAATCATAACGTCTACCATCGCCCATGACACCGACTGATTTAACGGGCAAAAACACAGCAAAGGCTTGGCTGACTTTGTTATATAAATCGTGACGGTATAATTCCTCGATAAAGATAGCATCAGCTTGACGCAGTAAATCGGCATATTCTTTTTTAACTTTACCCAAAATTCTTACGCCTAAACCTGGTCCTGGAAACGGATGACGAAAAACCATATCGGCGGGTAAACCTAATTCTAGGCCTAATTTTCTGACTTCATCTTTGAATAACTCACGTAAAGGCTCTACCAGTTTTAACAACATGTTTTCTGGCAAGCCACCGACATTATGATGCGACTTAATTAAATGCGCCTTACCGCTTTTAGAACCAGCAGATTCAATGACATCAGGATAAATAGTGCCTTGGGCCAACCATTTTGCATCGGTAATTTTTGCCGCTTCTTCATCGAAAATTTCTATGAATAAATTACCGATGATTTTACGCTTGTGTTCAGGATCATCAATGCCATCTAAAGCATCTAGGTAACGCTGCTCCGCATTAACTCTAATGACTTTTACGCCCATATGTTCAGCAAAAGTCGCCATGACTTGATCGCCTTCATGTAAGCGCAGCAAACCTGTATCAACAAACACACAGGTTAATTGATCTTTAATGGCTTTATGCAATAAAGCCGCAACCACTGATGAATCAACGCCACCGGATAAACCTAAGATCACATGGTCAGTACCAACTTTTTCTTGTACCGCTTTAATACTATCTTCAATAATATTATTGGACGTCCAAAGCGCCTCACAGCCACAAATATCTAAGACAAAACGTGATAATATGCGTCCGCCTTGCTTGGTATGTGTAACTTCTGGATGAAACTGTAGTGCATAGAAGTCTTTTTCTTCATTGGCTATACCCGCTATTGGTGCACCATCAGAACTGGCTATTAACGTAAAACCTTCAGGTAACTCAACAACTCTATCACCATGACTCATCCATACATCCAGTAAGCCGTAGCCTTCTGCGGATAAATGATCTTCAATCTCTGTCAATAACTTGGAATGTCCACGGGCTCTAATTTGCGCATAACCAAATTCTCTATGATCAGAAGTTTCTACCTTACCGCCCATTTGCTCGGTCATAGTTTGCATGCCGTAACATATACCTAATACGGGTATGCCGAGTTCAAAAACAATTTGTGGTGCTCGTGGCGTATCACCGCTAGTGACGGTATCTGGACCACCCGACAAAACAATACCATTAGGAGCAAAGTCTTTGACTTCGGCCTCAGTGCATTCACAAGAATAAATTTCGCAATAGACACCTATCTCACGTATGCGTCTGGCGATTAACTGCGTGTATTGTGATCCGAAATCTAAGATCAGGATTTTGTGAGTATGAATATTAGGGGCTTGTTGTTGCGTCACAATGAAACTCTTTAGTGGTTATCTTTAATAGGTGCATACCTGCTCCTAATTAAAGGAGCAGACTACAGATAGGGATTAATAGGCTGTTTTATATTTCGATGCTATGAGTAGAGAAATTCTAAATGAATTGATTCTTATTATTCAGCTCTATAATTAGGCGCTTCTTTAGTAATAGTCACATCATGTACATGACTTTCTCTCATACCGGCGCTAGTTACACGCACGAATTGTGCTTTTTCATGCAAAATATCAATGGTTTGACTGCCTGTATAACCCATACTAGCACGGATACCGCCCAATAACTGATGAACGACAGCCAGCAAACTACCTTTATAAGGCACTCGACCTTCAATGCCTTCAGGCACAAGCTTTTCTACAGAGTCTGCTTCTTGGAAATAACGATCGCTAGAGCCTTGTTGCTGCGCCATTGCACCTAGAGAGCCCATACCACGATAGGATTTATAAGATCGTCCTTGGAACAATTCAACTTCACCGGGCGCTTCTTCAGTACCTGCAAACATACCACCTAACATTACCGCATGCGCACCAGCCGCCAAGGCTTTAGCAACATCACCTGAATAACGAATACCGCCATCGGCAATCAAAGGTACACCCGTACCTTTTAAGGCATCAGCGACATTGCTTACTGCAGTAATCTGAGGAACGCCGACGCCAGCTACAATGCGTGTAGTACAAATAGAACCAGGACCAATGCCGACCTTAACACCATCTGCACCCGCATCAACGAGTGCTAATGCAGCTGCAGCCGTGGCGATATTGCCGCCGATAACTTGTACTGACGGGTAATTTTGTTTAACCCATCTCACTCTATCTAAAACACCTTGCGAATGTCCGTGTGCCGTATCAACGATAATGACATCGACGCCGGCCTCAACTAACGCAGCTACACGATCTTCAGTACCCTGTCCTGTTCCGACTGCAGCGCCGACACGCAAGCGTTCTAATTCATCTTTACAAGCCAGCGGATAATCTTTGGCTTTTTGTATATCTTTTACAGTAATCATGCCACGCAAATGAAATGACGCATTGACGACCAGCACTTTTTCTATGCGATGTTTATGTAATAAAGCAATAACGTCTTTACGATCGGTATTTTCATTAACGGTAATTAAACGCTCTTTAGGCGTCATCACCATTGAAACGGGCTCATCGTAGCGTGTCTCAAAGCGTAGATCACGACTAGTCACAATGCCAACTAATTCATCGCCATTGACTACCGGCACGCCAGAGATATTCTTAGCTCGAGTTAATTTAATGACATCACGAATACTCACATCGGGTGATACCGTAATTGGATCTTTTATAACACCACTTTCATATTTTTTAACATGGCGCACTTCTCTAGCTTGCTGCTCTATGGTCATGTTTTTATGAATAATACCTATACCACCTTCCTGGGCAATCGCTATCGCAAGTCTAGCCTCGGTGACCGTATCCATAGCCGCTGCTACCAACGGAA
>TBL_comb47_HYPODRAFT_10003610_pt1 | contig 18203 bp, 27 predicted proteins | sample TroBogypolimnion_40_FD_10682 | JGI IMG/M metagenome (IMG submission 10682)
AATACTATCTTCAAATGAAAAGAAGATAAGAGAATATAATAACTTTGGCTTAAAGGTCAAAGCGGAAAAAGGTATAGATTTACCTGAAATTGATAGTAATATTGATGATATTATTATTTATAAATCATTACATGCAGGTTCAAATAAAATAGTAGAAGATACCATATTAGAAGTCGATGGCGTTGAAATAATAGATATTAGATGGAGAGTAAAACAAATGAATATAGATGCTTCCGCTAAATGGATTGTTTCATTGGGATTAAATGACGGAGAATATATTAAGATATATCGTGGAATAGTTAAAGGTAAAATAGTCAAAACCGAAAATATTAATGATTCAGACTTTGACCAATATTTTATACCAGATGGTTCAGAATTAAGATTATTGGATTTAGATAAAGTCGGTTTAAAAAATAATTTTTCAGCAAGAAAATTAGCATGTGAAAATTTAGTTTCTGATAATCATATAATTAAAATAAAAATAGATAATATTTCACAATGGACTGGTAATTATCAAAAAAAATAATCACGGTTTTTTTATATATAAGAATAAAAATTGTTTTTATGTATTATAGTTGGGAACAATATAGAAATCTACCTCAAAATCAAGATTTACCATTTCAAAATCAATGGATGAAATATAATGATATAGTAAACGAGTCATCAGTATCATCTGTTTCAATATCACCAACCGCTGGTGCAGGAGGTAAAGGACAAATTAAATCAAAAATTTTTTACAATTCAAGTGAATATTCAAAATATTGGAGATACAATAGATATATATGTAACAACATCAGATTATTCTCAATATACAATTAGTTGGGGTGATGGTATAACAGATATTGTAAATTCTAGTGACAATATTAATCATATTTTCAATTTACCTGGCATATATAATATAATACTTCTATCACCAACTATACTTATAACAGGTTTTTTAATTCAAGTTTCTGCACCTGGAATTTATACCGTATTAAAAAAACATTCATATTCAGTATTAACACAATTAAATTTTTTAGGTGTTTTTGCTGATATTTCAGAAATAGAAGATGGTGCATTAGATAATTCACCAATAACTCAATTAGTTTTTAAATATGAAAATCTGCCTAATTTAAAAAATTTTATGTTCAATAATATTAAAACTCTAGAATATATTGGATTTGGACTTGGTACAACAATAACTAGTTTTGATTATGGAATTTTTAGTGGATTAACTAATTTAAGTCAAATTGATTTTTATGCAACACAATTTTCAACGTCAACCCTAGTTGACAGTTTCTTAATTGATTTAAATGATTCGATGTTAAGTAATTGCACATTAAATATAGATAGTACTAGTAGAACAACTGCTAGCGATTCTGCGGTTTCTGATTTAACAGGTAGAGATTGTACAATAAATACATTATAAAAAAATAAAATAAGCATGAAAATATTATACTCAAGTACAAAAATAGAAATAGTTATGACAGAATCACATGAAGATAGTTTATCATTAGATCACAACTGGTGCACTAAACAAAAATCAATTTATGATATAAGAACAAAAAGATTAAATCAAAAACTATTTCAAATTACATTTAAAAACGATGGATATTTATTGGGATTAGGTATAAATAGTTCTAATATGACTGGTCAATGGATAGATAATATAAAAGAAAATAATAAATTTACTGAAATATCAATTTCACATTTAAAAGATGATATTTTTGATTCTTATAAAGTTCTAGAAATAGCTAAAAATCAAAATAGCATAAATTTAGAGAATATGGCAAATAAACTATCTGAATTACCAGAAGATGCTAAAAATTCGATTTTAATAGAGTTCTGATTTATACAAAGAATAACCAATATATAAAATATATAATTGAAAAAAATAATAACCATTTAAGAATAATAATAAATAATTTTGAAATTGGTTCGGCTAACCAATATAAAATTTTAATTGAACCAAATATAATTAAAGGTGAAAAAAGATTAATAAAATCAACTTGATCACCTTTACCAATCCAAGATAAAATTCCAAATATATTAGTATTAGTGTAGTAGCAAAATAGGAATAAACCTTGAATTATAACGATGGTCATAAATGCATATCTAACAATAAGTTTCATCGTTTTTTTATTTTAAAAAATTTATCTTTCAACAAATAATCAAAATGACAAGTATCTCCAATTTTATGATTATATAGCCATTCTGTTGTAATATACACTCTAAATGGTTTAGTACAAGTATTAAACTCTCTATATAATGTATATCCATTAATTACAGTTTCAAATAAAATTGCATTACAAAGTTGAGGTTTATGAAATTTATCGTTTGAGGTAGAACAACTATAATCCCATTGTACAATTTTCATGTTAAGATTACGATAGAATTTATCTCCGCCAGAATGACGATCTAAATATCCACAATATAAAGTCATAATAAAAATAATACCAAATATTCCTAACAAAATATTAAACCTTGATGTTTTCATTTCCTTAATTTTTTTAATTCATTATAAATTTTTTTAATTCGTATCAATCAAATAAAAATTCAAACTCATTAGAACGATATAAAACAACATTACTTTCTGTAGGTGTATTTAAACAATATTCTTTTTTATTTCGTTTTTTATTGATTTTATTTTTTTTAATAAATTCAACAACCTCTTCAAAATTTCCATTAAATGTAAAATCTCCTTCTAAAGTAATAGTATATTTAATTTCTGTTGTCATTTCCTCAATCTTTTAATTTCGTTTTCAATTTTTTCTTTCTCTCTTTCAATACGTTTAAGTATATTTTGATACTCTTGCATATTACTATCAAGTTCTTTCTTTTCTTCCTCAAGAATTTCATCTTCTGTCGCAACGTGTACATCAGATCCAAAGAAAGTATAGTCAGGATGATCACAATTATAATCAATTGATACATAATTACAACCTTCTTTTTCCAGCTTTGAAAGAATTTTCTTTAATTCTTTTATTTTAATTGGATAACAATCAACAACTAAACCTTTTTCAATCAAATGAACACAGTCATCTTCATATGCGGCATCAGCAAGTTCCTTACCAATAACATCATATTTCATTTCAATATCAATATCACCAACAGAACGAAGTTCTATCTTATTAACACAAACAATTGTGTTTTTAGTTGTTAATTCTCTCATATTACTCTAACTATTAAAAATTTTTCAATAAAATTACCATTATCTAATTTAGTCTGTTCAAATTCAAATTCTCCTTTATTTAAAGAATTTAAATAATTTAATCGAGAAATACGTTCTCCATTAAGTTTACATCCAGAATAACCAATTGAATCAAATTCTTCCTTCTCTTTTTCAGTCAAGAAATTAAGTTGATCACCACCAAGAGTCACCTTACCTAATGCAGTTTTGATGTTGTAAGTTTCTATACTCATAATAATTAAATTTATAAATTAATAATTTCTATTTTTATCCATCCATTCAATTTCTTCTTTTGTAATATCTACAAACAATTCAATATTGTATTCAGAATTATTAGGATAAGTACCACTTATTTTCTTAAATTTTGGACTTTTATGCATATATGAACTAAAATTGAGAACAGTAAAATCTACACCATTATGAACAAATCCTATATCAAGTTTTCTTTTCCACATTTCAATTGAAAATTTTAAAATTTTAATTTCATCTTCAACTAAACCAGGCTTAAGTTTTACAGTTTCTTCACGATCAAATTTCTGCGGATAAATAACACATTTAAAATTTATAGGAGTTTTTTCTTTAAGTCTTTTTTCAAAAATCATCTCGACTATATAATCTTTCTGATAGCCAGTAATTTTTAATAACGATTTATCTTTTCTCAATTCATCTACAATTGCTTTTGTTTCATTGTATATTTCAGTATATGTTTTTATGGTCTCACGACCAAACATTTCATTAAATATATTAGTGTAAAATTTTATCAATTCGTTGATAATAGTTTTTTGTTTTTCACTATGACCATCACCATTCTTTTCAAATTTTGAATGTAAATCAACAATAAAATTGTTTTCATTTACTTTACTCATAAAAAAATCAAAATTAAATTCTTTATCTGGAAAATCTGTTCTATATTTAAAAACAAGTGTACCAAATACATCATTTAACATTACTGGAGTTTCAAATAATTTTTCAATAAATTTCATATCTGAAACAAAAAAAGGATTCAACATTCTTTCTTTAACCCTTTTAATTTCGGTATCAGGCGTAATATCTTCACCAAAATAATCCTTAGTTGTTTTATTTTTAGATAAATATGATTCAAAAACTGCTGAATATTTAAGTATATCTAAATCAAATATAGTTTTCATACCAAGAGCAAATCCACGATCATAATATTTACCAATTCTACCATAAAATTTTGTATGATTAAAATATACCATCAATTTCATTATCTGATGTTCAGTTAGTAAACTTTCATCATAAATACGAACATTAATATTACAATCTGGTGTATTATACCATATTAATCTTCTAAAACCATCTAATAACACATAAGTATCATCTTTTCTTTTTAATAAAAAAAATGGCTGATATTCATAAATTTCTAATGGCGGATTTTCACTATTATCTGTCGAACCTACGTGTGAATTGTAATCATTATAATTAATTCCTTTTTCAGAGAGATCACTTAATAGATATTTCTTTAATTTTAAAGCGTGAACAACTGAATTAGTATATTCAACATTAATAATACTATCATAACTATTATTCACTGTCCATATATCGATAAAATTTTCCATATTCTAATATTTTGTACAAAGATACGGGAAAAATATTTAATTACCAAAAAAAAGAGAACTATTCGTTCTCTTTTTTTAAAAAGTTAAAGATGTCAACTTTAGTTTGATCATCCAAATATTTTTTACCAATCATAAACTTACGATAAATATCATCAGTCAATTTGATCATTAAAGTTATAGTGAAATGATGTTTTTTATCGTTATTCTGATTATAATATGGTATTTCTTCAATTTTAGATTCAACAATATACTCTTTATTTAAAGAATCTATTATTTTTTGACATTTTTCCTCTTTCTTTTCAATATTAAGCCAACAATGAGAAAAAACACTATCTAAATATATTGGCGATGAAATAAAATTATCATCTTTATCTTTTAAGTTACCATCATGACCACCACCAACATAAAATAACTTATCAAAATCTTCAAAATTCTTGATTTTTGTAATTGATAGTTTATTAGGTTTAATAATATCCCAGTGTTTAGACCAATGAGTTTTTTTTAAATCTTCAATATTCTCAACATAAGTTAATTTATTAACTGAACTATAAAATGAGAAATTTGTCAATTTGCCATTTGTTGTTGTATATGAACATTTAATTCCGTTTTCATAATCAACTTCAAATTTTTTAATAATCTTTGATTCTTTTTCTAGAATTTTCATAATATTTTATTTTAGACTACAAAGATACGGGAAAATTAATTAACTACCAAATTTTTTAAAGATACAATAGCATCTAATATATCATAGTTTTTATCAAGAACCATTATATAATTATGTGATTTTTTTGTATATTCTTCTTTAGCTTTACATTGTTCTTTATGTATATCAAACCAATAAGTTGATTTTACTTCAACAACTAAATCATATTCAGGAATATAAAAATCAGAATGATATATCTTTTTTTCATCTAAATAATAATATTCTATTGATAAACCATTTTCTATTTTAACTTTATCTTTATATCTCATTATAAAATCTTTTTCATAACTTCCTTGATAATGTAATTCTTCTATATAATGTCTATCTACACTATTTTTTAACCTATTATAATAATGCTCCCTATTTTGAGTTGGATATTCGAAACCATAATTTTTTAATGATGTTTCTCCCATTTTAAATCTGATTTCATCTGATTGTGATGGATATTCCACTCCATATTTTTTAAGATTAGTTTTTTTTATTATTTTTTTTACTTCTTCTGATTGAAAAGGATTTTTAACACCATATCTCTCTAAATTAGTTTTTTCAGTTTTATCTTTAATTTCTTTATTCTGTTGAGGATTTTCAACACCATATAATTCTAAATTAGATATTTTAATTTTATCCTTTGTTTCTTCCAATTGAAAAACATTATCTACACCATATTTTTCTTGTATAGCGATTTTTCGCTTTTTATTTATACAATCTTTATTACTACAATAAAATTTTTCAGTATTATTATTCGTAGATAAATTATAAGATTGATATTTAACTTTCTTTTCTTTACCACAATTATCACATCTAACATCAACCATTTTATGACTATATAATGATAATTTTTCTATTGATACAATTTCATTATAAACTTTAACTTCTTTTGTTATTAACATAAACTTTTTATTATTTTTATTATATTTATAGTTAGTATTTATAAAAAAGTTTAGCCTTATCCATCAATATCATAAATTTTTTCATAAATACTTAAAAATAAATGAATTAGAATGAAATTTAAAGTATTAGTTCTTAATACAGATATGGATGGTGTTGGATACTGTCGTATTCTTTCTCCCTACACTTGTTTTAATGATCCTGATATTGAGGTAGATATTAGATTACTTATGGACAGTACACTACCATTACTTGATGAAAGATTCTTATCTCAATATAAAATTATAGTTTTCAACAAATCAATTCCATTTTCAAAACCAGAACACAAAGAAGCATTTAATACTATAATTAGTAAATATGGCATAAAAAAAGTATTTGATTTAGATGACTATTGGGTATTGTCAAATGCTCATCCTAATTACAAAATATGGAAAGAACAAAATGCACAGTTACAGGTTGAAACTCAAATTAGGGAAGCTGATGCAATTACAACAACTACACAATTTTTAGCTGAAAAAATTAAAGAGATTAATCCTAATGTAACTATATGTCCAAATTCAGTTAATCTTAAAGAACAACAGTGGACATTAAATAAAAAACCGTCCGATAAAATAAGATTTCTATGGGGTGGTGGTATAACACATTTGGTAGATTTGCGATTACTAAAAACATCATTTGAAAAATTTGATAAAAACTTTTTAGAAAAATCACAAGTTTATTTATGTGGTTATGATTTAAGAATGAATACACCACAAGGAATGAAAAAAGATGATCCAAAAAGAAGTACTTGGACCTTTTTTGAATCCATATTCACAAATAATTATAGATGGATAAAAAATTCAGAATATAATAGTTGGTTAAACAAAGCTGAAGATAATGGACGAGATAATTATGGTGTAAAAGAAGAGTTTAAAAATGAATTTTATCAAAGGCGATGGACCAAACCAATTCTATTGTATGGTACAATGTATAATGAAGCAGATGTAGTTTTGACACCACTTAAAAACAACAATACATTCAATCAAGTTAAATCTCAATTAAAAGTTGTAGAAGCTGGTGCACATCACTGTCCAATTGTTTGTAGTAAATATGGACCATATACAATAGATGATATTGAAGGTGAAACTGATGGTAAACAAAAAGGATTTTTAGTAGATGAAAATGATAAAAATTCATCTATAAGATGGTATGAAATAATGAGATATTATGTTGATAATCCAGATAAAGTGAAAGAACATGGTGAAAATATGTATGAATATGTTAAAAATAACTATGATATTAATATAACAAATCAAAGACGTGCGGAACTATTTAAAAAATTAGTAGAATAAATGAAAGCAATTTATATACCATATAATTTTGATCCAGATAAGGATTTAGATAAACTAAATAGAGAATTAAAAGATGCATATTCAATTAAATTTCACACTGATATTAATATTGTGACAGGTGAACNTAGTGGTGTTTTATTAATAACAAGAAGCGAGACTAGAAAAGATAAATTAGATAAAATAAATAAAATAGCAAATGAAGGAATTGATAATCATAGTTTATAAACTAAATTGTGATAATATAAGTCGTCAAGCATTTGAAGAACAAACTTCTATATTATCAAATAATAGTTTATCAATGGATAAAGAATTACAATATAATAATTATTTAATACGAGAAATATTTCTTCCAGTTGAAGGAATACCAAGTGACATTAAAGTTGTTTATCCTACACCATATTCAGATAAGTCAGAAATATCTGAATTAATTGAAGAGTTATCAAATAAAATTGAAAATGAACCAACATTTGATTTAAAAAATGATTATATAAGATTGATACGAAATTTAAAATTAAGATTATTGAATGAATAAAGCAGATTTTTACTATAAAAATAATCTAAATAGAATATTAAATGAAAACCAAATTGATGAAAATCCTAGACCTAAATATAAAGATGGTACTCCAGCACATAGTTTTTTTATAACACAAGTTTTTGAAGAATATGATATAAGTAAAGGAGAATTTCCTTTAACCACACTACGAAACACAGCAATTAAGACAGGTATTAAAGAACTACTTGCAATTTATCAACAACAAGTTAATACAAGAGATGGTTTTTTAAATGCTGGTGTAACATGGTGGGAAGAATGGATGAATTCAGAAGGAAATATTGGTAGATCATATTCTCATAATTTAGAAAGTCATAGAGTAGGTGAAATGAAAAGAATAGTTGTAAAAATTAAGCCAAGAATAATAGATGATAAATTTTCTAAATTAAAAGAAATAAAAAAAATAGATATAGAAAAAAGCATTGATGATAAAATATATAAATCTAATTACAGAAATTATGGTGAATATATCATTATAGATAAATTTACAAAAGAACGAAAATGTTATATTAAATGTCAATTTTTAAATACAGGATATATTACTACAATACGGGAAGATTCATTAAAAAAAGGTCAACATCCAATGAATAATCTTATACGAACAAATTTAAATATTGGATATTTAGATAACTTTAATGATTCTAATTTTTCAAAAAAAGAAATACAAAATATTTATAAAATTTGGAATCGAATGATAAGAAGATGTTATAATAAAAATTATATTGAATATTACAATAATATATTTGTACATCAAGACTGGCATAGTTTCAAACAATTTTTATCTGATGTTAGATTTATACCTCAATTCTTTTTAGCAAAAGAAAATAATTTCAATGGCTGGTCATTAGATAAAGATTATTTTGGTAGTAATTGTTATAGTAAAGACACTTGTGTATTTTTAACAACACAAGAAAATATATTATATAGAAGAAATCAAATTAAACCAATAAAAATTATAGAAAATGATAAAGAATATTTTGAATTAAGTTATACATCTTTATCTAAAACTCTTTCATTATCGAAAGGATATGTAAGAAATATTGTAAAAATTGGCACTTATAAAAATTTAAAATTATCATATGTAGAAGATACTGAATATTTATATAGATATGAATTATCAAGAAATCAATTAAATTCATTATTATACGAATTAAAAAATAATAAATATTCACGAAGAAATATAATTTCTTTTTGGAATTGGAGCAATATGGATAAAAAGGAATTAGTAGAATGTGCATATGAAACTATGTGGTCTGTTAGAAAAATAAAAGATGATTATTTACTTGATTTGACATTAAATCAAAGAAGTAATGATTATATTATGGCTGGCTATATCAATAAAATACAATATGTTGCGTTACAATTGATGATATGTAGTCATTTAGGATATAAACCAGGTAAATTTTGTCATTTTGTTCAGAACTTACATATTTATGATAGACATATTGATGCGGCAAAAGAATTATTGGAAAAAGAATCATTAGATATACAGCCTTATATAAAATTAAAAGGTTATAAAAATTTTTATGATTTTAATATAGATGATTTTGAAATTTTTAATGTAGATAGTATTCCGAAACTACAATCTACACTTGAGTTGGCAATTTAGAAAGAAAAATCCTCTGTATAGAGGATTTTTTATTTTACAGATTAAAATTACCTTTTCTTCGTAAATGTTCTAGAGAACCTAACACCTTTGGATCATATTTAAATGTAATTGCCGAATTCCTTTGTTTTTTAAATTCTTCTGAAAATTTTTTCATGAAAGTCTCTGGAGTTTCCAAGTAATATAAATCAGATCTTCCTTTAGGCTCAATTATAACTTTAAAATGTTCATCACCAGCTTTAAATTTTATAAAATATTTACCTTTTACTTTTATTTCTTTCCAATTCTTTTTTTCTATACACTCTGTAATAGTAAGATCGGTCCAATCTTTGTTTAATATTTTTTGAACATCTCTATCCCAATAAAGACTATGATAAGAAGGTTCTGTAGATTCTTTTATTAAATTTGAAAAATTATCATATTTATATATCATTAAAAATGAATTTTATTTTTTAATATATATATTAAAAAATAAAATTCATTTTTATGAATATTGAAAGTATTACGAATAGAAAAGATTTAAAAAAAGTTTTACAATTTTTAGAAGACCAAGGGTTTGGTTATGTCATGGGTGAACTTAAATTTCATGAGAAAAAAATAGATAATATTATTAGTAAGGCAAATACATTAAAAATAGAATATGATAAAAATAAATTAGATAGAGAAATAAATGGATCAGAGGATTATGACGAGATCGAAAGAATAGCAAAAAACTTCTTTTCTAAATTTAATCCTGACGATAAAATAAATGAATTAATTAATAAACTTTCTATAAAAGAAGATGAACGATGTCAAACACCATCTTGGAATTTTCCTGATAGTGCAGAAATTATTAGTTGGGTTAATTTTAGAATAAAATATAATCTAAAAGATGAATTTGATGGATCAGATTATGTAAATTATTACAATTTTGATAAAAAATTCATAAAAATATCATTTTTCGATAAATTTTGGGAATTTATTCAGTTATACGAATTAATTTATGGAGAAAAACCTAAAAATTTTGCAGATAATCAATATGCTTCAAATTCACATAAATATGGTCAGTGGCAAAATATAGGAGAAATTGAAATAAAAATATATCAAAATAACACTGCCGATTTAAGAGGAAATATAGAAAAATTAAGAGAGTATTATTACAATTACGTAATAAAACAAACTTATTTAAATAAAGTAATTAGATATAACGGAAATACTGAAATATTAAAAAATAAAGAAAGAAGATATTAAAAAAAGAAAGAAAGATATTATCTTTCTTTCTTTTTTTAGAAACTACCTGATGAACCACCTCCACCAAAGTCACCTCCACCACCGCCACTAAAACTACTATCAGAAGATGAACTACCACTATCATAACCGCCGCCAGATGAATAACCGCCGCCAGATGAATAACTAGAAGAATAACTAGAACTTGATTCTATATCATATTTTATTCTTCCATATAACTCATTAAGACTACTGATAAGATTCTCAAGAAGTTCTGATGATAATATGACATCAACTTCTAATGCTAAATTATAATTAGTTATATTACTCTTAATGTCAGCATATTTTGATCTACGTGAATGAGATACGCCAGATTTATTAATTTTACTATCTATTTTAGACATTAAAGAATCTAAAGTAGATTTATTATCATTAAGAAATTTATAACTATTATTATATTTTGAGTAAAGAGTATCAACAGAAGAAAAAGCACTTGTTAAAACAGATAACGTAGTAACATAATTACCATAATTAAAGTCGGCTGTTGAAAAATCACCTTGGTTTAAAGCATAGTAACTATGTTTAATGTAACTATTAAGTTTATCTGTGTAGTCAGAAAAATCTATTGATGAAAGTGAATTAAATCTCTTACCAATAGTTACACTTGATAATATTGTACGTTTTTTAACGTAATCTGAATTTAATATTTTTAATTCCTCAACCTTTTTATCAAAGTTATCATTAGAAGAAACAATAGAATCAATCTTATTAAGTTTGCTTTTTAAGATATTTAATTTACTTTCTAATGAATTCTGAATACCAATTAATTTATTCATTCTAGCATTATCAAATAATCCTTCTTTAATTTCTGGTAATTGAGTATCTAATAATATTTTATTCAATTCGTCTTTAAGATATTTATCACAATACTTAAAATTATTTTTGAGATATACATTAATTTCATTTTCTATTTTTGAAATTAATGTAATAGAATTATTAATTGAGTTAAGTATTGATTTATAATAATTTAATTTACTATAAAGTTCATTTAATTTAGAATACAATTCTTCAGTTACTAGACTATTTTTTAATGTATTATCGAACAATAACATAAGTGATCTATAATTAGAACCTAATTCAGTTGGTAAATCACCTAATTTCTTTTTAAGAGTAAGTATCTCTTCTAACTTTGATTTAATCTTGTTTTTTAATGCAAAAAATTCTTTTCGGTTCTTATAATAAAGTATAATAAGACATATTAAAAGTCCTAATACAATGAATGATAAAAATACGTATAAGACATTCATATAAAAATCTTTTGAATCAGCTTTACGTTTCTCGTCTTTTAATTGTTTATTTTTAATTAACATATCATAACCTTCCTGCCCTATTTGATCTTGACATGCAAGTATAAATTCTTTCATTCCTTCATAAAATAAGCCTTTACTTAATGTTCTAGGATAAATATCAGACTCAAATGTATGTAATGTTGCATCTGGTAGTAATCCTTCTAAACCATATCCAGTTAAATTAGCATATTTTCGTTTTTCTTTTGATAAAAACATCAATAGACCATTATTAAGTCCTTTTTTACCAATTCCCCATTTTCTTGCAAGTGCAACAGGATCAATTGAAAAATAATCAGAATATGTTACAATAAAAAATTCAATTGAAGTCTTTTTCTCATAATCTGACAAAATGTGTTCAAGATCAGCTTTTTGTTCTGGTGTGAATATATTCTCATAATCATTCACATAGCCTGTTGGCTTAATATTCATCAAATCTTGACTTTTTACACTCAAAAACGTCACAAAAAGAACAACAAACATTAATACTTTTTTCATCTTATTTTATTTTAATATTTCTTCAAGTTCAACAAATAACAGATCAAATTCAGTACGATAAAGTTGTTTTTTAAATTCTGAATATTCTCTAACGTAAGCACCAAACATTTTACTATTATGATCTTTAGAATATTTGGCATTTGCTAATCTATCACATATTTTAACATAATTCGCAACTAAATTATTCTTTATACCATTATAGTATTTATCGTTTGCTCGTTCTTTTCTATTTTTACCTTTTTCATTAGATAATGCATAAACGACTTCTGCGATTTCAATACCACAAACAGTTTTAACCTCATTATAAGTCTGACCTGTATCTTCTATAAGGTCGTGACACCATGCTGATATTAATGCAATTAATTGAAGCTCAACTGGTAAATTTTTAATATATTTAACTGCATAATTATAAACCATTTCAAGATGAACTTTATATGGTTTACCGTCATACTTTTGATTTACTCTTTTGTGGCAAGAAATTGCATATCTTCTAACAACATCATAAAATGATGGGTTATATCCAAATAACCAATCTAATATTTTATTTAAACAATCTAATATTTTATTTAAAAACGTCATAATTAAACTTTATATAAATGAAAACAAATAATATATTTAAAATCATCACCAAATTCTTCATCGTCCAAATATTCACATTTTGAATCAAGAATACCAATATATTCACCCCATTTATGCCATCTCCATCCACCACCTTTACCTTTATTTTCCGCATCTTGAAATACAGGTGTAAGTGCAATAAAATATTTATTATCAGGATCATTTATTTCATCTTTAAAGAACTCTTTAATTTGATCAATAGAATCTGCTACACCATATTGCGATTTATTATTTTTTAATGCATCATAAGATTGTTCAAAAGGTATATTACACATATCTTTAAATTCTTCAAATTCAATTGAAGGAAAATTATACGGAAAAGAAGATTGATAAATACCTGTTTCTTGTAACCATTTTGGATCTGATTGTGGAATATACTCAAAATTATGCTCAATTGCAACTAATTTTCTTCTTTCTATTTCCTGTGTATCTGGAGTTAAATTTACTAACATGTTTTAATTTTAGTTTAAATAATTTTCGCCTTCTCTTGTAATATAATAGGCTAGAGTAGAGTTTTTTTCTTCTGTTTTACCCTTAATAATATATCCCAATTTGAACATTTCATTACAGGCTTTTTTTTCATCAGACGATAAAAATAAACGTAGTAAACCGTTACCATTCATTCTATCCATTTCTGATAATAATTTGATGTATAATTCGTTTTTCATTTTATAATTTATCTGTAGCAAAAGTAATACTTTTTTCTTTAATAGCAAAATTAAACCTTAATTATTTAATATATATAACAAAAAATTCAAAAAACAAAAGAATTAAATTATTATGACACAAATTATTAAACTTAACAATGAACCCGATAATCTAGTAGAAACATTAAAAGATAAAGATTTACTTATATATGAAGACATACAAGGTGCTCAAATATTCGTTAGATGGAATGGAGCTAAATTTATTATTAAACCTAAATCTACAACTAATCAAGAATTAAATTTCGTAGATTTAGCAATACAAAAATTTTACAATTCTGCATTTTCATATTTACATACATTACCAGATTATGTAACAAATCTTTTATCAACTAATTGGTGGTTTTGTTTTGAATATTTCCCTGATTTACAGCCAGCACATATTGAATATAAAAAATTACCAAAAAATAATTTAATTTTAACTTGCATCGTTAAAGGTACAAAATATAAATATAATTATTCAGAAATTGAAGAATATGCTAAATTATTTGATGTTGATCCATTACCTGTAATTTATAAAGGTAAATTAAATGAGAAACAACTAGAGGTTATAAATCTATTCCTACATACATCAGAAGATGATTTAGACTATGTATTCAACGAGAACAACTTTGCATACTTCTTCTATAAAATATTAAATCCAAGTATGGAAAATTCATTCCTAATGGATACATTTAATGATAATTTAGAAAAAATAATAATTAGAATTAATGGTAATGATGAATTCTCGTTCGAAATACTTAATCCATCATATCATAAAATGAATTTAGAAAATAAAACTGAATATTTAGAAACATATTCATTAATTCTATTAAATTTTTTGGAATTTTTACAATTAATTGACTATGAAAAAGTTAAATTAAAAGAAATTACAAAAGATGAACTTTATATTGAATTAATTTCATCAATATTTAATGAGTATGTTGAAAATATTAAGAAGCAAATAAAAGATTGGAATTTATCTATACCAGAATTTTTTTCAGAAGATAAATTTAAAATAAATACATTTTTATTAAAAAATAAAAATACAATAAATTTACTTAAATCTGATAATAAGATTGAGTATATATTTAAATTAATATTAAGTTCATTTAATAAACATAAGAAGAAACCTGTAGGTATATTCAATAGCAGCACTCTCAACTTTTTTAATGAGGAAATTGATAAAATCTCTAATTATTTAGAAGAGGTTCTTAAAATTAATCGTGAGTATTTACTACGAAACAATGATTTATTAAATTTTTCCCAATATTTTAATGTAACATATAACACTGATAGTCAAGGTGATATATATCCAGACGTTGATAAATTAATGTCAGATTTACCTTCTGGAGAGGAAAAGAAAAAAAAGATGCCATCAAAAAAGGGTAGTATGCCAATGGAGACATTTCCAAAAAAAGATGGAATGCCAGAAATGCCAGAAGAAACTAAAAAACCTATAAAATAGATAAAAAATCTGTATAATCTTTATCAATTATAAAGATGAAATTGTAGCCGCTGTTTATAGCGGCTTCTTTTTTTGCTTCATTTTTTTCCTTTTCACGTTCATATATATAAGTACTTTTAATTTCTACTATTAAATTATAATCAGGCAAATAATAATCAGGATGATATTTTTTATTTTTACCATCAAAAACATAATCTATAGTTTTAGCGTGCTCTATTTTATAATTGTCACTAAATTTTATTAAAAAATCCAATTCATAAGTTCCTCTATATAAATAATTTTTATATTTTTTTAATTTAAATGCGGATTTCTGAACTTTATTAAATATTTCTAAATTTTGTAAAGGATATTCAGCACCATATCTTTCCAAATTTATTTTTTTAATTTTTTCTTTAATTTCAAAATTTTGTGTTGGATATTCTACACCATAATTAAATAGACAAGTTTTTTTAGATTTTTCATAAATTTCAGAATTTTGTGTAGGATTTTCAACATCATATCTTTCCATACAAGTGTTTTTAAATTTTTCTTTATATTCTTCTGTTTTTGAATAATGTTCAACTCCATATTTTTCTAATTTTATCTTTTTTATTTTTTCTTTAATTTCACAATTTTGAATAGGATATTCTACACCATAATTAGCAAGACTAGTTTCCATTTTTTTATTTTTTATTTCTTTATTTTGTGAATTGTGTTCAACTCCATATTTTTTCAAATTAGTAATTTTCGTTTTTTCATTAATTTCAGTATTTTGTAAAGCACAAACCGTACCATATTTTTTTAAATTAGTTTCTTTAATTTTTTCATAAAAATCGGTATTTTGTGTTGGATATTCTACACCATATTTTTCTAAATTAGTTTTTTTACATTTTTCATTATATTCTTCTGTTTTTGAATAATTGTCAACTCCATATTTATTTAACATTATTTTTTTAACTTTTTCTTGACCACAAGCACTTGAGCATGAATAAAAATTACATTTTATAAAACTTTTATAATAAAAGCGATATTCCATTGTTTTTTCTTTACCGCAAACATCACATTTAACTTTTATTTTTTTAGTACTACCTTTGGACAAATCTTCTATTTTTACATCTACAACATCTTTAACTTTACAACTATAACCTTTATTTTTATAATAATTGATATTTGAGGCAGCCATTTTAATTTGTAATTTTTCTGTCAGTATCATAATATAATTTTTTTATTTTTCAATTGTTCTTTAATTTCTGAATTTTTACATAATTCTTCTATCATACAATTCTCTATAAACTTTGATCTATTTGTAATTTTTTCATTTACTATATTTAACACATCAACATCTATTGATATTGAAAATGTTATTTTCTTTTTTTCTATTTTACGTCTCATACTAAATCTATTTTTATACTATATATAAATATATTAAAGTCAAAAATTATCAATTTTACAACAATTTTTACTTAAATATCTCATAATGAGTGATGTAAATAAAAATAAACTTTTAATTATTTTTAAATTATATTAAAATAAATCTAAAATGAGAAAAAAAATACCAGAAGATAAAAAAAGGAAAACCGTATCTATTGCTATAAATCCAGAAGTCTATGAATTATGGAAACATTATTGTTTAGAGAATGGTATAGAGAATTATTCAGAGTATATTGAAAAAATAATAGTAGATAAAATTGGCAACAATATTCAAAAATAAAAAAACTGGTGAATACTTTAAAGAGATAAATCTTAAATATGGTGGTGATTTATATATTAAAGATTTCATAAATACAAATAAAATTAAAGATGCGTTTATACATTATTCTGATAAAGAATTATGGATTTCAACTATGATTTCAATATCTAATAGATATGAATATTTAGATTTTAAAAATGAATTAAAATTAAACCGCAAATTAAAATTAGAAAAATTAAATAAAATATAAAAATGTATTACAAAAAAATTTCAGTAAAAGAAAGATTACCAAAACAAGGAAAATTCGTTACAACAATTGATGAAGCAAATGAACACCGTGTTTATCGTCTAACAGAATACGGTTGGAATATGAGAGATTTGGATGGGTCAAATAGTCCAAATAATAACTTAACTATCACACATTGGCTGGAAGAAACTGAATGAAAATAGGTGATAAAATAGTTTATTTAAAAGATAACACATTACATAGTATTGTTAATATTTCGACATATCCTAGTGGAGTTAAAATTATTTTTACTAAAAATATAAATGGTGGTAGAGTTGGAACTTATAATATTGATGATTTTTTTGATAAATTTATAACTCTAAAAGAATATAGAAAAATTAAATTAGAAAAATTGAATTTATACAAAGGATAATATTTTTTGTGATTGTTATTTAATTGAAGAATATTTTTATATTTTTATACTGATAAAGAATTACTTAAAATTAGATAAATTAAATGAAAGAAGGTGATATAGTAATATGTATTAAATAACTTTATATAAAGTAGTATTAAATGATAATTTTTAATGTTAAATTATTGTTAAATGTTATTAAATAATATCAAAATTTATTTTTTGATGTTATTTTATTTATATATAATAT
>TBL_comb47_HYPODRAFT_10003612_pt1 | contig 18189 bp, 16 predicted proteins | sample TroBogypolimnion_40_FD_10682 | JGI IMG/M metagenome (IMG submission 10682)
CGTTGAAGGAACTGATTTAATAGATATGAAGAAAGCATTATTTATAGACCGTGACGGAACCTTGATAATGGAACCTGCAGATGAGCAGATCGATTCACTCAAGAAGCTTGAATATCTGCCAAAGGTCTTCCGTAACATGCATCTGATCGCTAAAAACCTGTCGTATGAACTGGTAATGGTAACCAATCAGGATGGACTGGGTACTGCCAGCTTCCCGGAGGATACCTTTTGGCCTGCTCATAATATGATGCTGAAGGCGTTTGAGAATGAAGGTGTTGTGTTTGATGATATCCTGATAGACCGGAGTTTTCCTGCTGATAATACCCCTACCCGTAAGCCCCGGACAGGTTTGCTGGGAAAGTATATGGATGGAAGTTACGATTTGGCCAACAGTTTTGTAATAGGTGACCGAGTGACAGATATTCAGTTAGCCAAAAACCTTGGAGCAAAGGGAATCCTAATCAATGATGGATCACTTTTAGGTGAACTTCAGGAAAAGGGATTGACCGAATTCTGTGTATTGATTACAACTGACTGGGATGATATATATGTCAGGGTTGCAGCTCCTGATCGCACGGCCCTTGTTGTCCGTAATACCAAAGAAACAAAGATACAGGTTGAGCTAAATCTGGATGGGACTGGTAAAACTGAAATCTCAACTGGAATTGCATTCTTTGACCATATGCTTGATCAGATAGGACGCCATTCAGGTTGCGATCTGAAAATAAAGGTAGATGGTGATTTGGAAGTGGATGAACACCACACGATTGAAGATACTGCCCTCGCATTGGGCGAGGCATTCAGGCTTGCTCTTGGAGATAAACGCGGAGTAGAACGGTATGGATACTGTTTACCTATGGATGATTGCATGGCACAGGTAGCCCTCGATTTTGGTGGTCGTCCGTGGATCGTATGGAAAGCTGAATTCCGGAGAGAAAAAGTGGGAGAAATGCCTACGGAGATGTTCTTCCATTTCTTCAAATCGTTTTCTGATACGGCTTTGGCAAACCTGAATATTCAGGCTGAAGGGACTAACGAGCATCATAAAATTGAAGCTATCTTTAAGGCCCTTGCCAGAGCCATTAAAATGGCCATTCGAAGGGATGTTTTCAACTTTGAATTACCATCAACGAAAGGAACATTATAAGTTTTTTACCACAGAGACCACAGAGAAAATGCTTTCAGAAGAAAATCAAATAACTGAGAAGACCATAGGATGTGCTATCAAAGTACATTCAACATTGAGACCTGGACTATTGGAATCGGTTGATCAAGGAATTAAACAAGTAATCAACAATTAAGAATTAACTCAGTGACCTCTGTGAAAACTCTGTGTTCTCTGTGGTAAAAAAATAAATATGAAGAGTATCAAACCTTTACGTGAAAAGAAGAATACAGCTATTCTGCTGATTCACTGCCCTGATAAACAGGGTATTCTGGCAACTGTTACTGAATTCCTGAACAGGAACAATGGGAATATCATTTACCTTGATCAATATGTTGATCGCGCAGAAAAGATCTTCTACATGCGTGTGGAATGGGAACTGGAAGGTTTTGCAATACCATCGGATAAGATCAGTGAATATTTCGATACCCTCATTGCCGATAAGCTGAGTATGGATTACACCTTGCATTTTTCGGAACAGATTCCACGGATGGCTATTTTTGTATCGAAGATGTCACATTGTCTGTTTGATATGCTTTCGCGATATACTGCAGGGGAATGGGATGTGGAGATTCCGGTAATAATCAGTAATCACATGGATTTAGAGCCTGTTGCCCGACGCTTTGATATTGATTTTCAGTATATCCCTATGACCAGTGAAAATAAAGCAGAACAGGAGAAAAAGGAAATAGAACTGTTAATCCGGAATAAGGTTGATTTTATGGTGCTTGCACGATACATGCAGGTATTGTCTCCAGAATTTGTTGCACAGTTCCCAAATAAGATCATCAATATTCATCATTCCTTTTTGCCTGCATTTGCAGGGGCAAAGCCTTATCATGCTGCTTACGAGCGTGGGGTTAAAATCATCGGCGCTACCAGTCATTATGTGACGAGTGACCTGGATGGCGGCCCGATTATTGAGCAGGATGTTACACGGTGTAATCACACGGATACCGTTGAGCGACTGGTGAGGAAAGGCCGTGATCTGGAGAAGATCGTTCTTTCGCATGCCGTTTTTAAACACCTGCAGCGAAAGGTATTGGTCTATAAAAACAAAACGGTGGTGTTTAATTAGTTAAAAGATCAAAGTTTCAAGTTTAAGGTTCCAGTTTACAAGTCAGAGGTTCTTGAGATAATGGGTGAAACTTATTGTATGTTTGTACTTTAAATTATTGATTATGAAATATCTAACATTTATCATCATGCTACTTGCAGTTAATGTTCAAGCCCAGACACCGGTAAAGGAAATACCTGTGGATTACGGGTATGTGGTGAAAATCGGGCAGCAGATTCCTGAATTTTCGTTAATGACTACCGATGGCAAATCCATCAAAATATCTGATTTGAAAGGTAAGATAGTGATGCTTCAGTTTACAGCTAGCTGGTGTTCGGTTTGCCGAAAGGAGATGCCGCATATAGAATCAGACATATGGGAAAAATATAAAAGCAATCCGAACTTTGCATTGTACGGCATAGATCTGGACGAGTCAAAGGATATTGTCGAGAAGTTTGCAAAAGAGATAAAGGTGACGTATCCATTAACCCTTGATCCTAAAGGTGGCATCTTTTATCAATTTGCTGAAAAAGGAGCAGGTGTGACCCGCAATGTTATTGTTGATAAAACCGGCAAGATTGTCTTTATTACCAGACTTTATAAGGACGAAGAGTTTCAGGAAATGAAAAAAGTGATCGCAGGTTTATTGAAATAAGGGAAAAAGTAGCGCGTAGCAGAATCGAACTGCCATCTCCGGATTGAGAAACCGGTTTCCTAACCGTTAGAAGAACGCGCCATTAGAAAGACTTAACCTTGGCAAAAATAAGAATATTATATTTCGTTGTCATCATAAAAGTAATAAATAAGCAGGGATAATAGAAAAAAGCAGTGTACTTAATTCAACAGGAAAGATAGAAGATGAACATTGTCATAATCAAATACAATGCAGGAAATATTGAATCAGTAAATAACGCTCTGCAGAGGCTTGGTGTGAATGCTGAGATTACGGGTGATCATGATAAGATAAAAACTGCTGATAAGGTCATCTTTCCCGGAGTGGGGGAGGCAAGCACTACAATGGCCTATCTGAAGAAGGAAGGTCTCGATCAGCTTATTCCCCAATTGACTCAACCTGTTTTGGGAATTTGTCTTGGATTGCAACTCATGTGCAGATACTCTGAAGAAAACAATACTCTCTGCCTTGGTATTTTTGAAGAACAGGTCAAGCGTTTTATTCCTGAAACTGGAATGGAGTTTATCAATAAGGTACCTCATATGGGCTGGAACAGCATCAGCAATCTGAAAAGCGAAATATTTGATCCTTCGATAGATCAGCAGTATGTCTATTTCGTTCATTCGTATTATGCTGCTGTTGGCGAACATACTGCTGCAGTTTGCAATTACATCACTCCATTTAGTGCAGCGCTGCGCCGTGACAACTTTTATGCAACACAGTTTCACCCGGAGAAAAGCGGAACTGTTGGCGCCAGGATTTTAGAGAATTTTTTGAAAATCTAAGATATATAGCTATTCTGTATGCCAACTTGTGAATATATAAACTAATGATTCCAAAAGAGATAATTCAAATAAATGTATTAAATTTACACTTTAATGAACCAATAAGTGTGTTTAAATAACATTAAATGGAACGAAAGATAGATAAACGACTTATTCTCTGGAAGCAAACAATTGGAAGAATGCCTTTAATTGTTTCAGGAGCAAGGCAGGTAGGTAAAACATATACCATTTTGTCTTTCGGGAAAGTACATTACCGCAATGTTGCATATTTCAATTTCGAAAGTAATTCAGAATTACGTCAGATTTTTGAAAGAGACCTTTCCCCGGCCAGGATCATTCGTGAGCTTTCAGCAGTATCTGGAGAAAGTCTCTTAGAAGGTGAAACTCTCATCTTTTTTGATGAGATACAGACCTGTGAAAGAGCATTGACCTCGTTAAAATATTTCTGTGAGGAAGCGCCTTCGTTTCATGTTATTGCTGCAGGTAGTTTGCTTGGAGTTACACTCAATCGAACTCAATTTTCATTTCCGGTAGGTAAGGTTGATCGAATGAACCTTTTCCCATTTGACTTTGAAGAATTCTTATGGGCATTAAGCCTGAAATCAGGAGGTGAATTAATACGGGATCACTTTGAGAAAAATAAGCAGTTTTCTTTGCATGAAACCTACCTTGATTATTATAAGACATTCTTACTAATTGGAGGAATGCCTCAGGTTGTGAACGAATACATCAGTCAAAGAGATTTCAATTTTGTCCTTGCTTTGCAAAAAAACATCAATGATGCCTATGTTGCTGACATGGCCAAATATGCGACTCCTTCTGAAACTGCAAAAATCATGGGGGCATTCAATAGTATTCCTGCCCAATTGTCCAAAGAAAATCACAAGTTTCAATATAAATTAATTAAAAGCGGAGCTCGCGCATACGATTTTGAAACACCATTGGATTGGCTTCAGACGGCTGGTATAATCCATAAATGTACAAAGATCAATGAAGGTAAATCCCCTTTATCCTTGTATGCTGTTTCCGAATCGTTTAAAGTGTATCTTTCGGATAGCGGGTTACTCTGTTCTAAATACGGCATCGCACCAAATTTCCTGCTTTCAGGATCATTGGGATTCGACAACATCAAAGGCGCTTTAGCCGAAAACTATGTTATGGCTTCGCTTGTTATAAACGGTTATATCCCATATTATTGGGAATCACAGGGGCAAGCTGAACTTGACTTTGTGATTCAACAAACCAATGGGGATATTATACCAATAGAGGTGAAATCTTCAGAAAATGTAAGATCAAAAAGTCTGAACCAATTTGTATTAAAATATAAGCCCCACTACTCCATTAGAATATCAACAAAAAACTTTGGTTACGAAAACGGAATTAAATCAATTCCTCTCTATGCCACATTTTGTATTTAATTTTTAAAAGATGATCACAGTTATACCAGCCATCGACCTTATAGACGCTAAATGCGTTCGTTTGTCACAAGGCGATTACAACCAGAAAACGGTTTACAACGAGAATCCGCTTGAGGTGGCAAAGATGTTCGAAGACGCAGGAATCACACGCCTTCATCTGGTTGATCTGGATGGCGCCAAAGCAAAGCACATTGTCAATTATAAAGTGCTGGAGCTTCTTTCATCAAGAACAGAATTGATAATAGATTTTGGCGGGGGATTGAAAACCGACGAAGACCTGCGCATTGCCTTTGAGTGTGGTGCACAAATGGTTACCGGCGGTAGTATTGCTGTAAAGGACCGTGAAACATTCTTAAGCTGGATTGAAAAGTATGGTGCGGAGAAAATCATCCTGGGAGCAGATGCCAAGGATAAGATGATTGCTGTCAGTGGCTGGCAGGAAGTCTCTGAATTGTCTATTCTTAATTTCATTGAAAGTTACACCAGCAAAGGCATTCAGAAAGTCATTTCGACTGATATTACCCGAGACGGCATGTTAACCGGCCCAAGCATCGACTTGTATAAAGAAATCATTGCAAAGTTCCCTGAACTGGAGCTCATTGCCAGCGGAGGCATTGCTACGATGAAAGACATCCATGATCTGGATGAAATGGGAATACCGGGAGTCATTACCGGGAAAGCTATATATGAGAACCGGATCAGTTTGGCTGAAATAAGTAAGTTCATCTATACTTAGGCAACTTTGAACTTTAAACTTGAAACTAAAAAGAATGCTTGCAAAAAGAATCATACCATGCCTGGATATCAAAGACGGACAGACCGTGAAAGGCATCAACTTTATCAATATTCAGAATGTTGGTGATCCTGTTGAACTGGGTGCGCTGTATGCCGAACAGGGAGCTGACGAACTGGTATTTCTGGACATCACTGCCACGCACGAAGGCCGTAAAACCTTTGTGGAATTGGTTAAGCGTATTGCCAGAGAAATCAATATTCCCTTTACTGTAGGAGGTGGTATCAGTGAATTGAAGGATGCAGATGCACTATTGAGTGCCGGTGCCGATAAGATCAGCATTAATTCGTCAGCTGTGCGTAATCCAAAGCTGATTGACGATCTGGCAATGAATTTTGGCAGCCAGTTTGTTGTGTTAGCTATCGATGCAAGGGGAGAAAATGATTACTGGACAGTGACTGTCAACGGGGGACGTATTCCTACGGATAAGCAACTGTTTTCATGGGCCAAAGAAGGTGAAAGCCGAGGAGCAGGTGAAATATTGTTTACCTCCATGAACCATGATGGTACCAAAAATGGTTTTGCCAACAAAGAACTGGCAAAGATGGCTGATATGCTGCGTATTCCTATCATTGCCTCCGGGGGAGCAGGAAGTATGGATCATTTTGTGGATGTTTTTACTGAAGGGAAAGCCGATGCAGGATTAGCTGCCAGCATTTTTCATTACAAGGAAATTGACATACCTGATTTGAAAGCCTACCTGAAAGGTAAAGGAATTGCCATAAGATAAAACTTTGTGCACCTTTGCATAACTATGTTTCCTCATATGATTAAACATTTGCCCAAAATATTAATAAGCGAATTCAGAATATTTTAAGAAACTAAAATGGAAAGCACTCAACTCGATTTTACAAAACTTAACGGCCTTATACCGGCAATCATTCAGGATAATACCACCAATGTTGTATTGATGTTGGGATTTATGAACGAAGAGGCGGTAGCTAAAACCGAAGAAACCGGTCAGGTTACCTTCTTTAGTCGTACGAAAAACCGGCTTTGGACCAAAGGCGAAGAATCAGGCAATTTTTTGAATGTCGTTTCAATCGCCCCCGATTGTGATAACGACACTCTCCTGATTAAAGTAAATCCTGTAGGACCGGTCTGCCATATAGGTGACGATACCTGCTGGGGGGAAGAAAATGAAGAAAGTGATCTCCAGTTTCTGGAATATTTACAGGATTTTATCGACCAGCGAAAGGTTGAAATGCCTGAAGGTTCTTACACCACATCCTTATTTCAGAAAGGTACCCGCACAATTGCCCAGAAAGTGGGAGAGGAGGCTGTTGAAACTATCATCGGGGCCATGGCCAATGATGATGAAAACTTTTTATACGAAGGAGCCGATCTTTTGTATCACCTGATTGTTTTACTTTCATATAAAGGTTACCGGATAGAAGATTTGGCACGGGAATTAAAGAAACGACACAAATAATAACCGTCGCTTTAATAATTTCAAGATCATCAAAGCGGAGGATTCTGGTTTAAGAATCCTCCGCTTTGTGTTTTTAATGTGCCTAAATTGTTAAAATAGGCGTATTTACAAAAACTTAACTATACACTTATCGTAAAAGCAATTTTGATTGGATTAATCGGCTATCTTTGCGCCTTCATTTTTGAACCCTATGCAGAAGATTAGAAACATTGCTATTATTGCCCACGTCGACCACGGTAAAACAACACTGGTTGACAAGATGATTTACTATTGTAATATCATGAAAGAACACGAGAAGAAACAGGAGTTGATTCTCGACAGTAACGATTTGGAGCGTGAGAGAGGTATAACAATTCTTGCAAAGAACGTGTCAGTAATATATAAAGATGTTAAGATCAACATCATTGATACTCCTGGCCATGCTGATTTTGGCGGAGAAGTTGAAAGGGTTTTAAACATGGCGGACGGTGTTTTGCTATTGGTTGACGCCTTCGAAGGGACTATGCCGCAAACCCGTTTTGTTTTGTCAAAAGCACTGACTTTAGGACTTAAACCTATTGTTGTTATCAATAAAGTTGACAAACCAAATTGTCGTCCTGATGAGGTGCACGAACAGGTATTCGATCTGATGTATAGTCTAAATGCAACTGAAGATCAGTTAAATTTTCCTACAATCTACGGATCAGCCAAACAGGGTTGGATGTCGGATGACGTAAATGTCCCTACTGATAATATTACAGCGCTGCTTGACTCAATTATTAAATATATTCCAGGACCGTTACCAAATCCCGGAACACCGCAGGTATTGATTACTTCCCTGGATTATTCATCATATGTAGGCCGTATTGCCATTGGTCGTATACACCGCGGAGAAATCTTCGAAGGGATGAACGTTTCACTGGTGAAACGTGATGGTTCAGTGAAACGCAGCAAAATTAAGGAATTACATACCTTTACTGGTCTCGGACGTCAAAAGGTAGATAAAATGATTTCAGGTGATATTTGTGCTATGGTCGGAATCGAAGGTTTCGATATTGGTGATACCGTTTGTGACTATGAAAACCCTGAACCATTGGAACCGATTGCTGTGGATGAGCCAACCATGAGTATGTTGTTCATGATCAACAATTCCCCTTTCTACGGAAAAGAAGGAAAATATGTAACTTCCCGTCACCTGAAAGAACGTCTGGAAAAAGAACTGGAGAAAAATCTCGCATTGCGTGTACTTCCTACTGATTCTGCCGATTCATATACGGTTTACGGACGTGGCGTGCTTCATTTATCAATTCTGATTGAAACCATGCGTCGTGAAGGATACGAACTTCAGGTTGGTCAGCCTCAGGTATTATTCAAGGAAATTGCAGGCGAAAAGTGTGAACCAATCGAAGAGTTGCATGTAGATGTACCGGATGAATATTCCGGGAAAGTGGTTGAAATGGCTTCCATGCGAAAAGGCGAAATGCAAACCATGGAGCGCAAAGGTGACCGGATTCACCTCGAATTCATGATCCCTTCACGTGGTATAATCGGGATGCGCACAAACATGCTGACTGCTACTGCAGGTGAAGCAGTGATCAATCATCGCTTTCTTGAATACCAGCCTTATAAAGGACCTATTGATATGAAAAATAACGGTTCCCTAGTAGCCCTTGAAACCGGAACGGCATTTGCTTATTCTATCAGTAAACTTTCAGATCGTGGTAATTTCTTTATTGACCCTACCCAGGAGATTTATGAAGGACAGGTGATTGGAGAAAGCACCCGTGCTGATGATTTAACCATCAATGTAACTAAACCGAAAAAACTCACCAACATGAGGGCTTCAGGTACCGATGATAAAATGAGGTTGGTTACTCCAATCAAATTCAGCCTTGAAGAAGCTTTGGAATACATTAAAAGCGATGAACTCGTTGAGGTTACTCCTTTGGCTATTCGCATGCGTAAAATCAATCTGAAGGAACATGATCGCAAAAGACTTGCAAAAAACAGTTAATGTCTTCAAGACGATAAACTGAAAATATAGCGAACCCCTGATCGGTAAATCAACTGATCAGGGGTTCTTTTTTTATAAATGATTCAGATTCTGCTTGAGAAAGGAGTTTAAAAGAGACTGAGTTCAATTGATTTGTCCCATTTTTATGTTGAAAGGGGGGGATTTATTGATATTGTTTTCTACAACATAATTCCAATAATACCATCATTTGATATAGCTTTTAATTTTTATTATTCGTATATTTTAATCGCTAATTCTAATATTTTAAATATGCGATTATGAATGTCATATCAACTTGCCTAACCGGAACTGCAACCATTTTGACGTGCAGAAAGATCGCTCAATCATTCAGCGAGAACATCTATGAACTCTCTTCAATCAGACACAACTGGTCGCCTGATTATGCTGCTAATCTGAAGGATAGAATTGACAGGATTATTAGTCAATATTTTACCCAGGAATCTTTAATGGATCATCTGGAAATGCATGGTCAATTCTACGAATTGATGATTGCTGCCTTGAAAGATGTGAGTGTATTTCGTGCCGAGCTTAAAGTAGATTTCAAGATAGACAAAGATTTCCTGAATGAAACTTATGAAACTCTGGGATATGTTGATTATTTCAGTGATGCCAAGAATGGAGATCTTTTCAGTTTGTACAAAATGATGTCTACATTTAAACGCAATATGACACCCGAATTACAGCAGATCATCCTTGCCCGGGGTATCAACAAAAGTCTGTTGAATCGCTTAATGACGTATAAGGAAAAATTGGTTGATCTAAAGAACTGCTTCGATATCTCGCATGGCAAAGATCAGTTGGCAGCTGATTTGAAACAGGAAATAAATGTTATTTACTCAGAAGTAAAAGACATCTGCCGAATTGCCAACGTTTACTATGAATTCGATCCAATACAGCGGGAGAAATTCACTTTTTACAAGGTCATGATTAATCTGAAAAAATCTGTCTACGAAAAAGTATAATTCAATCTGTATTGATCTGCAAATAAACTGATCTTATAAAATCATTGCCGGTTATTCCTTTGTATTTATTTCAGGAACAACTGGCAATGTTCTTTTATAGTGAATGTTAATAGAATTTTTGTCTTGAATTAACGGACAAGCTTATTTCTGATCTTCCGGTTCGGCTTCATCGGCAAATTCATCATCATCATCATCATCAGCTGAATAGACCACATCTAAATCTTCATCTTCAAAGACCTGTGGTTTGGTAACCTGAGTTAACGGTTTCAGATTGGAAGGGATTTTCTTATCCACAACATCTTCGAAATAAGGGAATACATCAACGATATTGCATACTGCCAATGAATTGGTCTGGTAAGGGACCAGAATGTATGAAAGTCCTTCTTCAAGTCGTTGAAGGGCCTGTTTGATATCGTCGGCAGCAACCAGAAAATAGTTGTTGATCTTCTTTTCTTTACCTGCTTTTTCATCAATGGTTACAATACCTATTCGGGCTTTGAACCACCATTCACCATTATCGTGAGGATAGATCTCAACGATATTTGATTTCTTAATGTTATCAACAATGAATTCGCCACGAACCATTGTTCCCATTTGCTGAATGATACGTGTTTCAGCATCGGTAAATGTGACGGCGTCCACCAGGTACACTTCGCTCACTTTTCGCTCGCGGCCATCATCATCAATTTTTACATATTTTACTTTGCACTCAAACCAGGTTTGCATATTCTAAATTTTAGCTTGCAAAGATATTTCCAAAGCCGGAAATTCTCCTATAATACTTGATTATTTATTCACAATATCCGGATAGTTTCAGTACGGTTTTTCTTTCCTCTTTCCTCTTTCCTTGTTTTCTCAGATCAGAAGTTTATCTGCCATGGCATTAGCCAATTCAATACATTGTCCATACTTCTCTTTCTTGAGTGTTCCCTTTTCTTCAACCGGATTGTAAACCAATTCCCATTTAATGGTTTCAGCAAATTTCTGAAGATTCTTGACCCCGCCGCCATTCCATCCGTACGAACCAAAGATACCAAGCAGGTGATTTTTAATGCCCATATGCTCAATCTTTGTCACCAGGCTTTCAACTGCAGGGAAGAGTTCATTGTTATAGGCAGCGCTTCCAATAATAAAAGCCCTGTATTTGAATATATCGCTGATAATATAGGAGGCATGGGTCTTTGAGGCATCATAGACCCTGATATTTTTTATTCCACGTACTGAAAGCTGGCGGGCAATCACATCGGCCATCTTTGCTGTATTCCCATACATCGAGCCATAAACAATCACAGCCCCGGGATCAGTGGTGTAGGTACTCCATTTTTCGTAGCGATCTAGAATGTATTTCAGGTTTGTCCTCCAGACCGGGCCGTGGGTAGGTGCCAGGATTCTCAGATCAAGGGTTTGTATCTTTTTAAGTGCACGCTGGGTATGCGGACAGTATTTACCTACAATATTCGAAAAATACCGTATCAATTCCTCTTCGTAATGAGCAATATTCAATTCGTCATTGAAGATCCCTCCATCCAGTGTTCCGAAAGAACCAAATGCATCGCCAGAGAACAGTATCTTTTCTGTCATTTCGAAGGTTACCATGGTTTCAGGCCAGTGAACCATGGGTATTGGAGCAAACGACAGCCGATGTTTCCCCAAGGGCAATTCTGAATCATCGTACACTTCAAGCTGATTTTCGCTAACCTGATAATAATTGGCAACCAGGTCGAATGTCTTTTTATTCCCGACAAGGGTTATATTCGGATATCTTGCCACTACCGCCTTCAATGCACCTGAATGATCAGGCTCCATATGATTAATCACGAGGTAATCTACATCCCTCCCCTGGGTTAAAGCTTCAATCTGTTCCAGGTAATCATCAATAAAAGTACGCTCAACGGTATCAATCAACGCAATTTTCTTATCAACAATTAAATAAGAATTATAGGATACGCCATACGGAATAGGCCAGAAATTCTCGAACATGTGAGTTCTGCGGTCGTTGAACCCCAGATAATAGATGTCTTCAGCTAAATTAACCTGATGCATATTGAAATGTTTTGTGTGCAAATATAATCTGAAGCGAAAATAAGCAAATTCAGTCAAACCTTACGAGGCTAATAAACAATCATCCTGAAATTAAGCAAAAGATCACAATCCTTTGATCAGTTATTTATTCTGACATTTGGTTTGGGCTAAATAGCAGGAATTACTTAGAGATTTCAAAGCCAATCCTGCAATTGTGAAAAAGCACTATGTTTTATAAGTCATTGTTGATTAATGATGTGATCATGTTAGCAATAACTTGTCAACTGATGTTTCTTGTTTCGGATTAGGTACTTTAAATGAAATGACTATTTTTATACAAAAAATCAAACTCAATGGATTTAATCAAGAAGCACAGGCTTATGCTGTTTCCAAGATTGAACAAATGGATTGTTATCTTTACCGTACTCATACTCACAGTCGTCGGATTCAGAGGTTTGCAGCTCTATCATTATCTTTTTAATCCCAATATTCATAATCCCGGAAGTATCATTATTCCACTGAATGCAACCTACGAACAGGTTGTCGACAGTTTGAAAAAGCACAAGATACTGATCAGTTACGATGCATTCGATTGGGTGGCCAAACGAAAGAAATATGCCGGTTCGATCAAGCCCGGTAAGTATTTACTGGATAAAGGCCTGAATACAAACCAAATCCTGAATATGTTGAAGTCGGGTAATCAGGAGCCTGTTCAGGTAACCTTTAATAATCTGCGTTTTATTGAAGAACTGGCTGGTGCTGTTTCGAAATATATTGAACCAGATTCTCTTGAGTTAATTACGAAGTTTAAAGATCCTGCGGTGCAGGAAAAGTTTGGGTTTACCGAAAGTACCTTCCATTGTATGTTCATCCCCAATACCTATGAATTTTACTGGACTACCACGGCCGATCAATTCCTTGAACGCATGTGGATGGAATATAAGCGGTTTTGGAACGAAGATCGCCGGAATAAAGCCGCAGCTATTGGGCTAACTCCTGAAGAGGTGATGACCGTAGCCTCCATCGTTCAGGAAGAGAGTAATAAGAAGGATGAAAAGCCGATTATAGCAGGTTTATACCTTAACCGTATCAGGCGGGGAATGCTTTTACAGGCTGATCCTACAGTCAAGTTCGCCCTGGGTAATTTCAGAATCAAACGTGTCCTGAAGAGTCACCTGTTGGTTGATTCACCTTACAACACATACTTGCATACAGGCTTGCCTCCGGGACCTATTAATTTTCCTGAAATATCAAGCATTGAATCAGTCTTAAATGCAAAAAAGACTCCTTACATTTATATGTGTGCACGTCAGGATTTTTCGGGCTATCACAATTTTGCGGTAAGTCTATCAGCTCACAATGAAAATGCACGTAAATATAAAGCAGCCCTCGATTCGCTGGAGATCTTTCAGTAAATCACCCCAATAAAAAAGCTGCCTGCAAAATCAATTCGTTTGATTCTACAGGCAGCTTTTTTAGTTCCGAAAGTTGTTAATCAAAAATATCCCTCATCTTTTCAAACAAATTCTTATCCGATTGGTCCGGTCCGTCGGTAAAGTTAGGAGACGTCTGAAGCTTTTCGAGCAGCTTGCGCTCTTCCGAATTCACCTTCTTAGGTATCCAAACGTGCACCCTGACCAGTAAATCACCCTTGCCGTAACCATTCACATCGGGTAAGCCCTTACCTCTAAGACGAAGGATTTTTTCGGGTTGAGTGCCTGGTTCTATCTTTACTTTTACTTTATTGTCAACGGTTGGAATCTCCCTGGTCACCCCAAGTGTGATTTCAGGGAAGGTTACAAAAAGATTATATATCAGGTTATTGCCATCCCTGATCAGTTCAGGATGTTCATCCTCCTGGATTACCACAAACAGGTCGCCGTTAATGCCACTCCGGCGTCCGGCATTTCCTTTTCCTGCCACATTCAGTTGCATTCCTTCGCCAACACCGGCTGGAATACGGATGCTGATCACTTCTTCGTCGCGGACAACTCCTTCGCCAGTGCAGTGTACACATTTATTGGTAATAATCTGGCCTTCGCCTCCGCAGGTGGGACATGCGGCAGTTGTTTGCATTCGTCCAAGCAGGGTATTCTGTATCCGAGTCACATGACCCGACCCTTTACAGGTTGAACAGTTTGTATACGATGATCCGCCCTGTGCGCCCGTACCATGACAATGGGTACATGGAACATATTTTTTAACCTTGATTTTTTTCTCAACACCATTTAAAACCTCACTCAGATTAAGGTTGACTTTTACGCGAAGATCAGATCCACGCTGCGGACGAGGTCCGCGGCTGCCTGATCCGCCCCCGAATCCTCCGAATCCTCCAAATCCCTGGCCTCCAAAAATATCGCCAAACATCGAAAAGATGTCGTCCATCGACATGTCGTGTCCGCCGTAGTTCATATTGTTGCCCATTCCGGCATGACCAAACTGATCGTATTTCTGGCGTTTTTCCGGGCTGCTCAGTATCTCGTAGGCCTCGGCAGCTTCCTTGAACTTTTCCTCCGCTTCTTTATTCCCGGGGTTCTTGTCCGGATGGAACTGTATAGCTTTTTGCCGGTAGGCCTTCTTTATTTCATCAGCTGTCGCAGTTTTGCTGACACCAAGAATCTCGTAAAAATCGCGTTTTGTCATTGTAATCAAATAAATAAATCAGGCTTATTCGCCTATAATAACTTTAGAAAAACGTATTACCTTATCGTTCAAATAATAACCCTTCTGAACCACGTCAACGATTTTCCCTTTCAACTGCTTTGTCGGAGCAGGTATAGTGGTTATTGCTTCATGCAGATCGGTATTGAAGTTCTGGCCTAGAGCTTCAATTTCCTTTACCCCGTTCTGCTTTAAAAATTCCTGAAACTTACTGTATATTAACTTCATTCCGTCAACAATGTGACTGTCTTCGCCAACCAGATCAAGTGTTTGCATGGCACGGTCGAAATCATCAATTACAGGCAAAATACCCATTAAAACGCTCTCGCCGGCTGTTTTCAGCAACTCCATGCGTTCTTTTAAGGTTCGTTTGCGGTAATTGTCAAAGTCAGCCTGCAGGCGGATGTGTTTATCCTTCAGTTCAATGATTTCATTTTCAATTGTTTCAAGCTCTTCTTCTGTTTTCGAGTGCCGGTGCCCTTTTTCCTTTTTCGAATCTTTCTTATGTTGTTCAGATTCATGCTCACTTGCTTCTGAATCCAGTGCCATTTCCTCATTTTGGTCTTTTACCTCGTATTTGGCTTTATCGTCTGTCATTTTATCTGAATTTTAAAATTGCACTTTTGAAACAGCAAATATACTGCCATAGGCTTTACGATTGACAAATTGGCATTTTAAATATTTGCTAACTGACACTCTGATGATAATGTTACGTGATTCGCCCTCTGGAAAAAGGAAAATGTCATCAGTCATTGGGAAAAAGTTAAAGGATGATTTTCGAAAGACGAATGACAATTTCCTGCTTTTTAAAGCCGGAAAAATACAATGACATTCGGGGATCACATCAAATTGTTGAGGGAAATTCTTTTCCGGGCATAAATCATATCTAGTATGAGCCCTTTAATGATCATCACCAATACCTCTTCGGAATAAGAAATGATATTAGCCACGATTCGGTTCACCTTCCGGCATAAACCCCTTTTATTTCTTCTTGTAAATTTGCATGGTTATTGTTTATTTCAAATAAACATTTTGTAAGTCAACATACAGAAACCTTACAGAAACCTTACAGAAAATATGCAAAAATCAAAGCTCGTTCATAGCTCGATCCCTGACCGATCCCAATTCAGGCTATTGCCAATACTTCTGATCAGCACTTCATCCTTCGAATCGTTGCGAAAGATTCTGAGGATTCATTTATATCCCGCGACGACCCAAAATAGAGGTGAAGAAAAAGGGATTATTCTTAATAACGGATCTGGACTTCATGAGGCATAAAAAAACAGTTGTCTGCAGGGTGAACCTTGCAAACAACTGTTTTATTATTTTGTCTGACCCGAACTATTTATGGAGACGGGACAATTGATTCTTTTTATTTCAACAGAGCGGAGATGGCCTGTTCGAGGGCTGGTCCGCGCAGTCTTTTGTTGACAATGATGCCATCGCCGTCGATCAGGAAGTTGGTAGGTATGCTATTGACTCCATATACAACAGCAAATTTCGAATTCCAGAACTGCAGGTCACTGACATGATTTTCCCAGATCAGCTTATCGGCTTTGATTGCATTTTCCCATGCGGTATGATCCTTGTCGAGCGAAACGCTGAACACGGTGAAACCCTTGGCATTCTTGAATTTGGCATTCTTAAACTTCTCATAGGCAGCCACTACGGTTGGATTTTCAGCACGGCATGGGCCACACCAGGAAGCCCAAAAGTCGATTAGTACAATTTTTCCCTGAAGCGACGAAAGCCTGATTTCTTTACCACTCAGCGATTTTTCATTGATTTCAGGAGCTTTATTTCCAATCTCCAAACCAATTGTAGCTTCTTTCGCTCCAGATGTTGTTCCGGGGCTTTTTGCATAGCTTGCCGAAGCGTATAGCAGGGCAAAAACCAGTATTATTTTTATTTTCATCGTGTTGTTTTCTTTTTTAATGTTGAACTTACGGACAAAATAACATTTCATGCGAATGTTTACCCGAAATGGAACACAAAAAATTAAGGTTTGGGAAAAATACCTGGTTCTGTGACGTTTGGCGAGGATAGAATATTATCGGTACTATAATAGCTTTTTGGGTATTTTACACACAAAGTCTATACTTGCAAAACTCCTGTGCCTTTAGGCACAAGATATTTATAGAAAAAAGTAATCAGGCCGATTTCCGGCGTGCCTTTAGGTACGAAATATTAGAACAGATGAAAATTAATGTACTGAATGTTAATATCTTGTCCCTAAAGGGACAAGGAAGCGTGAGGTGAATTGATGTTTTCTATAAATATGCTGTCCCTAAAGGGACAATGTGCAGTAGAGTGACTTTGAAATACAATTGGTTACTCCTGCAAATCGTCAGATAATCCTATTTAATAGAAATATGCAGTTATAGTACTCAAAGTAGATATACCAATGAAGATCGCTGTAAAGGAGATCAAGCCTTGCTTAGTCGAGACGTGTGATTTGTGCCCCTATAACATTCAAGCGCTGATCGATGATTTCGTAGCCGCGGTCGATCTGTTCGATGTTGGAGATCTTACTAGTTCCCTGAGCCGACAGGGCGGCGATAAGCAAGGCTACTCCTGCACGGATGTCGGGCGAACTCATGTTGGTTGCACGGAGCTGATATTTGTGGTCGAGCCCGATTACGGTTGCACGGTGCGGATCGCAAAGAATAATCTGTGCACCCATGTCGATCAGCTTATCGACGAAAAACAGGCGGCTTTCGAACATCTTCTGGTGAATCAGCACACTTCCCTTGGCCTGGGTGGCAATAACCAGGAATATGCTGAGCAGGTCGGGGGTCAGTCCCGGCCAGGGTGCATCGGAGATGTTCATGATTGATCCGTCGATGAAGGTTTCAATCTCGAAGTGTTCCTGGGCAGGAATAAACAAGTCGTCGTTTTGTTCGATAACTGTGATGCCCATGCGCTTAAATTGCTCCGGAATGATGCCCAGATGTTGAATACCCGCGTTACGTATGGTTATTTCGGAACTGGTCATCGCAGCCAGGCCAATGAAACTTCCGACTTCGATCATGTCAGGCAGTATCTGGTGGGTACATCCTGTCAGTGAAGTTACGCCGGTAATGGTGAGCAGGTTGGAGCCGATGCCACCGATTAAGGCACCCATAAAAACGAGCATCCTGCACAATTGCTGAACGTAAGGTTCGCAGGCGGCATTATAAATTGTTGTGGTTCCTTCGGCCATCGTGG
>TBL_comb47_HYPODRAFT_10003617_pt1 | contig 18179 bp, 14 predicted proteins | sample TroBogypolimnion_40_FD_10682 | JGI IMG/M metagenome (IMG submission 10682)
CAATTTGTTAGAAAGGACTTCGGGATTTGATAATTTTGTGTTATCTACCGGTTGTGACTTGCCGCCCAATGTCCCCTCCGAAAATATTGCCGCATTCTTTGAAGCGTTGAATGACTTCAATAATGAAATTAAACTTCGAAAAACTGTTTCTTCTATACATCCTGATATGATTATTACCCATTAAAAATAGGTAATAACCAGGATTGAGACATTCACCAAATAATGATTCTTTGATCGTCATTTTACCAAAAGCTTATAAAAACAAATCTATACCAGTATGAAGTACAAAAGTTTAACTATCAGTGATCCGAAAGAGCTAATGTTTGGAATGGCGCCAAAGCCGGTAAAGACAAGACGCGGCCTGAATATCGGCGGCGGGCAGGTTTATGCAGAATTAAACTTCACCCTTCCAATGATGAGTATTAACAAGAGCACGTTAGACCAGGTTTATGCCCACTACCGTGAGATTGCAGAAGGTGCACTCGAACATGCTGTACATATGAATTCAAAGGGAGTTGTTCTTGAATTTGAAACACTTCTCGAAATGACCAGGACCCCTTCAATAGGCGTTGAGATCGTCACTATCATGAATGAAATTTGTGAAAATTATTATCTAAAATATGGTCTGGCCTCCGAAATCAGACTGACTCCCAATGACCTGCGTGAGTTTGAAAGGCCCGCACGCCAGCGAAGTTCCAGACATCTGGAGCCCATGATGGAACTTTTTGAGCAGGGTATGATGGCCGGTGGTGACTTGTTATCGATCGAAAGTACCGGAGGCAAGGAGGTTTCGGACGAGGCCTTGATGATGTGTGATGTAAAAGGAATGGTCTTTGCCTTGGCTGTATTGGGTGTTAGGGATATGCAATTTCTTTGGCGAAAAATTGTGGCTCTGGCAAATAAACATGGTAAAATAGCTGCAGGTGATTCAGCCTGCGGGTTTGCAAATACAGCCATGGTATTGGCCGAAAAGAAATATATTCCGAAAGTTTTTGCTGCATTAGTCAGGGTGATTTCAGTGGTCCGTTCTGTTGTGGCCATGGAGGAAGGGGCTATCGGCCCTGATAAAGATTGCGGCTATGAGGGACCATTTCTTAAGGCGATTACCGGAATTCCGATTTCAATGGAGGGGAAGACAGCAGCCTGTGCACATCTGAGCCCATTGGGAAATATCGCCTCTGCCTGCGCCGATTTGTGGAGCAATGAATCGGTTCAGAATATCAAATTGTTATCAGGCATGGCACCGGTTGCTTACTTCGAACAGCTTGAATATGATGCACGTTTGATGAATGCCGCTCTGAATGCGGGGCATGCACATTCTCATATTTTACAGCAACTACTTGTTGCTTCCGATGTGTACACCGATCCTCAGGCTTTAATTCTTTCACCTGAAAACGTAATTCGCATATCCAAAGAACTTATTAGAGGGGAATCCTATATTGCAAATGCAAAAAACGGTGCATTGGCAGCCCTTGACATCATCGAAGAGGCCCTTCATAGCGGGAAAATGCAGCTTGCCGAAATGGAAACCAGCTATCTGCCAATCCTTCGCGACGACTTAAACAGCATACCGGATAATGAAGATGACTTTGTAGCTATGATGCTCCCCTTGTTGGACGAAAGTAAATTTACATTGTCTGAATACGGTCTCTAATTAATGGTTAATGCTAAATGGTTAATGCTAAATGCTAAATGGTTAATGCTAAATGATTAATGCTAAATGGTTAATGCTAAATGATTAATGCTAAATGGTTAATGAAAAAATACCGGTAAACATTATATCAGGTTTTCTTGGTTCGGGAAAGACAACTGCCATAATCAGATTGCTTAATGACAAAATAAGTGAAAAGCGATGGGCAGTTATTATTAATGAATTTGGGAAAATTTCAATTGACAGTCAGACATTGAGCATTTCTACTGAGGCCGCCAATATCTATGAAGTTTCCGGAGGTTGTATTTGCTGTTCGGCAAAAGGATATTTTCAGGAGAACCTTGAGCAAATAATCGGGAACCGGAAGTACGCCCGCATCATCATCGAACCTAGTGGATTGGGCGGAATTGATATGGTATCCGAAATTGTTACGGCCAATTCGGACCTCAAACTGATGAAAATAATTTGCCTTGTCGATATCCTCAATATGGATAATGCAAGGCTTCAGCAGCTTCCGATATACCGCAACCAAATCACTAAAGCCGATTTGATTGTTTTCACTAAGGGAGACCTTTTAGAAGACCCAAAGGGTGAAGGGGTTTTGATTGAAAAGTTCAAAACATATTATCCCGGAAAACCCTGCATTCTGAAGAGGGAAGAAAATCTTTTCTGGCCCGGGTTAATCGATATTCTTGATTCGCAAATAAAAGAAGACGGTAAATTCCGGATAATTTCAGCCGGTGAAAATCAGCTGACAGATACCAATTATCAGGTAATCAGCCAGAATTTTGAGGTTGATGTTTTTTTCTCCACCGATAGAATTGTCCGGTTTTTTAATGACCATCCTGCAATAGTCAGGGCAAAAGGGTATCTTCTGACTGATAAAGGATGGTGCCTGATGAATTTCACACTTTCAGGGTGTATCTTTGAACCTTGCATGGCTAAGGCAATGAGTGAAATAATTGTGATTTTTGAAAAATCAGCGGGTAACGGGATTCAAAATATGATTGATAAAATTAAAGATATGACCCAAATTCTAAAATGATCAGGCATACTATTCGACTTCAACCGCTGGGCAAGGAGTTAAGAGTCAACGATCAGACACCGCTGATCGATGTGCTTCATGAGTTTGGGGTGGAATTTCCATGCGGAGGCAAGGGCACATGCGGGAAATGCAAAGTCAGGTTACTTGAAGGCGAAATTGAAATCACAGCAGTTCATCGGCAAAAAATGGGACTACTGGAGCTCTCTGACGATTCACGCCTTGCCTGCTACAGCTCGGTTACCAACGATATTACACTCGAAATCGAGCAGTTTAATCACCTGATTCTTGCTGATGAAACCGAATTTGATTTTAGTCCCGGTTGCGGTTTTGGAATCGCAGTGGATCTTGGAACCACAACCCTGGTCACTCAATTGGTTGACTTGACAACTGCCCGGGTAATGGCAGTCGAAACGATGCTGAATCCGCAGGTAAGGTTCGGATCTGATTTAATTTCGCGGATTCAGTCATGCCTGGACGGCCACGCTTCGGAATTGACCCGGATGATCCGGTTTGCCATCGGTAAAATGATCAGGCAAATGCTAAAGAAGCATGATGTGGAAATACAACAGGTGGTATTAGTGGGTAACACAGTAATGCAATTAATCTTCAGTAATTGTGATGTTTCGCCACTTTCGGCTTATCCTTTTCATACCACCAACCTTGGAATGAAGAGTTTTTCTCCCGCAGAGCTAAACTGGAAATTTGCGGTCTCCAAAAGCGTTCGGTTTTATCCCTCCATCGGCAGCTTTGTCGGTAGCGATATTCTGGCAGGAATAGTGGCTACCGGATTACATCAGAAAGCAAATTATACCGCTTTGGTTGATTTAGGTACCAACGGTGAAATTGTTATTGGCAATTGCGAGCGCATTGTGTGTGCCTCAACCGCGGCTGGACCTGCTTTTGAAGGTGCCAATATTTCAATGGGTATGAGAGCTGTGACAGGGGCAATTTCATCCCTTAAACTGGAGAATGACCAAATTGAGGCAAGTGTGATCGGAAATACAACTCCCAAAGGAATTTGTGGCAGCGCCTTAATTGATGCGGTTGCTATTTTTCGCAAATTGGAGATGATCGGAATGTTTGGCGAAATCAATTCGGGAGAGGAGTGTATTTCCTTGCCCGGCAAAGTGAAATTAACACAAAAAGATATTAATGAATTCCAGCTGGCAAAGGCGGCAATTGCTGCCGGATTGACCATTTTGGCCAATAAACTTTCGATCCCGTTAACCGACATAAGCGAATTGTATATTGCCGGCGGGTTTGGCAACTATATTAATATTGAGCATGTCGTTGAAACAGGAATGTTAGAAATACCGGCAGAGAAAATACATAAGATGGGTAATACCGCATTAATCGGGGCCAAAATGTTTTTATTTTCTGATCCGTTGAATAATTATGAAATTCTGGCAAAAACCAAGCTTGTCAATCTTGAAGGCGATTCTTCTTTTCAGGATATTTATGTCGATAAAATGCTCTTCAGTGAATGATTCCGGAGTGTTATTTTTTGGAAGAAAACAATGCCACTAAACTTTTTAAGCGATTTTTTTTATAGGTTTGTCTCCCGTTAAGGAACACGATAAACCTATTTTTGACAGATAATCCAAAGAATCAAAAAATGAATGAAATGAACCGCAGATCGTTTGTGATCAAATCGGGAGTTGTTGCCGGTACAACTTTGGCTGCTTCAATGATTCCGGGAAGTGTAAGCTGCAGTAGTCCGGCTGATCATGTCGGCGTGGGATTGATTGGTTGCAAAAATATGGGATTCAGTGATTTAAAGGCTTTTTTGGACGAAGATAATGTCACTTGTATTGCCCTTTGTGATATCGATAAAATGATCCTTGAAGAGAGGGCACTGGAAATTGAGAAATTAAAAAACAAACGACCGCAAATCTTTACTGATTTCAGGAAATTACTGGAATTAAAAGAGATTAATGTGGTTATCATCGGAACCCCGGACCATTGGCATGCTTTGATGATGATGATGGCACTGGAGGCGGGAAAACATGTCTATGTCGAAAAACCGATGGGGCACAGTATCGAAGAGTGCCTCCTGATGGTTAAAGCTGCAGCAAAATATCCCGGGCTGGTTGTCCAGGTGGGAATGTGGCAGCGCAGTTGTAAACACTGGCTCGATGCTTCAGATTATGTCCGGTCCGGGAAACTGGGGGATGTTAGTCTTGTTAAAGCCTGGATTTATAAGGGGATGGGCGAGCCGGTTCCTGCACAACCTGATTCCCAGGCTCCCGATTATGTGGATTATAACATGTGGCTGGGGCCTGCACCAAAACGTCCGTTTAATAAAAACCGCTTTCATTACGATTTCAGATGGTTTTGGGATTATGCAGGCGGGGCTATGACCGACTGGGGGGTTCACCTGCTTGACTTTGCACTCTATGGCATGAAAGCAGGATATCCCCAAACCATTGCTCCGGGCGGCGGTTGCTATCTCAATAAGGGAGTTATTGAAACTCCTGATATACAGCAGGCTATATATGGATATCCGAATCACACCATGATATGGGAATGTGGGTTAATTCCTCGTATGGGGCCTTATGGGATGCACCATGGCGTATCCTTTACGGGGACAAGAGGAACTCTTATTGTCTCCAGAAATGGTTGGATGGTTAACTCCGAGGTAAGTAATAAGAATCAGAAAAAATATCTGGATAATGTTCCCAACCAACCGCCCATAGGAGGATTGAAAGAACATGTGAAGAACTTCCTGAATGGAATCCGAAGGGGTGAGAAACCAAATGCATCAGTCGAAGTTGGTGCTCAAACAGCGATAATTTCAGAAATGGGAAATATCGCTTACCGCACTGGAAACCTCTTGCACTGGGATACTAAAACCATGAAATTCGAGGAAGAGGCGGCTAATAAATTAGCAAAGCTTACCTACCGTGAACCCTGGAAACTTCCGGTATTCTGAAATTGTCGGAAATAAAAAAGAGGTCTTCTCAATCGCTGATTGGAAGACCTCTTTCCGAAAGAGGGAAGTAATATCCGCTATTTGATCGTGAAGATGTAACTTCCTGATTGTAAGTTTAATATAAATAAATTATTGCCAGGGTTCCTCCACCTAATATTTTCATCTTCCGTTAATTTCTTCCCCCCTTCAAGGATTGTTTTTCCTTTCAAAGATAGTTCTGCGGTACAATTAGGGGGCACAACCACCTGATAGGTAATTTGGGGTCCGGATCGTTTCCAGGAAGAGATTATGACTCCAAAAGGAGTAGTGTGACTAGCTTCAAAACTGTTGAGCCCCTTCACAAAATCGGGTTTCAAAATTACATTTTTAAATCCCGGCTGTTGTTCGTCAGGATAAATTCCCCCCGGTGATTTATAAAACCAGGCCCCGATTTCGCCAAACATAATGTGATTTAGCGAAATATCTGATTTGGGGGAAATATCCCAGTTTTCATATAGAGTTGTTGCCCCGTTTACCATCCACCATCCCCATGAAGGGTAGGTTTTCTGTAAAGCCACCTCAAAGGCAAGGTCGGCATATCCATTTGCACTTAAGGCATTTAAAATGGTCTTTGATCCCAGTAGTCCAACGTCAATATGCTTATTGTCAGCAATCACCCGCTTGGCCAGGTTCTCTGCTACTTTGCCCTGTAACTCCCCGGGTACTATGCCCCAATGAAGGGGTGCGCTAAGTTCAGTCTGAAAACCGCTTGCATAAATACCCGTTTCGCGGTTTAGAAATTTTGAATTTATAGCATCTTTGATCTTTAATGCCAGTGCTGAATATTTCTCATATTCACTATTTTTACTCAGTATTTTTGAGGTTTTTGCCAGAATTAAAACATCGGTATAATAAAAGATTGATGAGGTTAATTCTTTGGAAGCTTTTGACTTGACCGGAATCCAGTCGCCTAATCCCCAGTCTGTTAATCCCGACGGGCTTAACTCAGTCAGATGATCCACATAACGGCAAATATTCTCATAACAATCTTTCAGTAATTTGGTGTCTCCGTAAAAGAGGTAAATATTCCATGGGATAATCGCAATTGTACTTGTCCAGTCGGGTCCGTTAGCCCATGTATAACCCCAACCGCTCGTAGGTATGATTGCCGGAAGAATTCCGTTAGGTTGCTGTTCATCACGGTGGTCTGCCAGCCATTTTTCATAAACAGTGAGCCCGTCGAAGTTGTAAAGGCCTGTCTCTATTGCAGTATGGGCATCACCTGTCCAGCCGTTCTTTTCACGTTGCGGACAATCAGTTGGATAACCGAATAAATTCGACAAATAGGAATTATTGGCAGCCTTCCAGATCTTATTTAAAATAGTGTCTGATGAATGTATATTTCCGGCTACAGGAACATCGCTATGCATGAAATAACCGGTTAAACTTTCCTTTTGAAGTAGTATGGGTTTATCACTGGTTACCTCAACATACTGAAATCCTTTATAATTAAATCGGGGTTTAAAGATCTCTTCCCCGTTTCCACTCAGTGTATAAATGTCGGTTCCAAATGGATCAAGCTGATCAGTTGGGCGATAATGCACATCAATATTTGATTGGTCGACCATCCCATCAGAACCGAGTCGCTCGCCATGTTTTAAGCGGACTATAGTTCCTGAGGCACCTTGTACCGTGAGCTGGCTTACCCCTGAAATATTTCGTCCCAAGTCAAAAATATAGTGTGAATCACTGATCTTAGTCATCTTTTTCACGGTGATCTCTTCAACATCCCGGATTGGATAAAGCGTTTCGGCTACAATATTTAGCGAGGGTGCATTTACTGGAATTGAATTTACCCATTTGGAATCATCAAATCCTATACTGTTCCATCCTGGTTGAAAAACCTTGTTATCAACCTGTTCTCCGGTATAAATGCTGTTAAAAACAACGGCACTTAAGGATGTTTTCCACTCAGGTCCTGAAGCTATTGTTTCAACGGTACCATCAGAATAAGTAATCCGTATATCCAAACAAAACCTTGGGCGTGCCCGCCAGGGAGCCTGATCGAAATACCAGACTGCCGTGGACTGGAGATTGTACCAGCCGTTTCCTAACATGACACCTACTGTGTTTTCACCATTTTTAACCAGTTGAGTCAAATCATGGGTAACGTAAAGAGTTCTTCTGTCAAATCGGGTATACATCGGGTCAAGTCGATGATTTCCAATTTTTTCCCCATTTATAAATAATTCAAATAATCCTGCTGCAGCAATATAACCCCGTGCCGATTTGATTTGCTTTGAGATATTGAATTTCTTGCGAAATAGAGGGGCTGGCTTTAAATGGATATCCCGGGTATCCGTGATCCAGCTCCCGCTCCAGTTTTTTATTTCCATCATTGCGGTTTCAAAATGGGCAGGAATTGTATTTAAATCTGGAATGCCCATTGTATCCCAGATTTTTATGGTCCAGAAGTATCGGGTAAACGGTTTAAGTGGTAAACCCTGATATTCGGCTTCCATTTTACTGGAATTGGTTTTGCCGGTTGTCCATTGATCACCGATTCCGGCACGAACTTTTAATGAATCTGTCCCGACTATAATCTGAAAAGCAGTTTGCCGGGCACCCCGTCTGTTATCATCGATGCTCCATGTCAGCCTTGGGTGTTGATTATCAATCCCTATAGGATTTATAAGAAATTCACATCTCAAATTAGATGCTTTACTATCAGCTAACAATCTGTTTGTTAGAGAACACATTGTGGTCAGCAATAGCAACAGGTACATTATAGTTCTCATTCATTGATAATTAAGTAGTTTTGAATCGATATCTTATGCAGTTTTTCAGGAGAAAAATATTTTATTCATATTCAGTTCAATTCTATATATATGATAGAAGATGTCTCGAACCTCTTATTTTGAACCATCAATATTACCATTTTTTCATATAAATTTCTAATTGTTTTTCGGGAAAAAAACAACCTTTTTTAAAGCTTAAAACAGGAGTACAATGCCTTCAACCGGTTAATTATTTTAATTCGGTTATATTCTGATTTGTAAAATGTAAATATTAGATATGTTGACAGATAGATATTGCTAAAGGCCAATCCGTAATTTATTGGGCGGCCGAAATTTTGAAAAATAATTTCTTTAGCTTTTTTATCTTTAAAATGAAATATTAAATACTAAATTCGCGTAGAATTTGGTATTCCTATATGCACGCATCTTCGACTTTAAATAACTGTGATTCCTGTGAGGGTTGTAAATATAATTGTTGTATAAATTCCAATAATTGTGGTGCTACAAATATATTTAATGGCCTTACCAGAGAGGAGTTACGGTCCATTATGGACAATAAGCGACAAATAAAATTTCGTGCTGGAGAGACTATAACCAAGCAAAATACCCCGCTTACCCATCTTATCTGTATAAAAAGTGGATTGGCAAAGGTCGTTTCGGAAGGGCCCAAGGGCAAGAACTTAATCATTGACATCATAAAAGATAACAATATTTTTACGGGAGGAGGTACGGTTATTGATGATACTCATCATTTTACTGTAGCTGCGATAACTGATATTGAATGTTGTTTTATTGAAACTTCTAAAATATTTACCTTTCTTTCGGTTAATAGTACCTTTGCCATCGAATTGATGAAATTATATAATGGGCAGCATATTAAGATGCATAAAACGCTTATTAACCTGATTCATAAATACATGCCAGGCCGGGTAGCTGACACTCTGCTTTTCCTGAAGAATGAGATTTACGATTCAAATCCATATCAATTTATCCTGACCAAGCAGGAACTCGCAGATATGTCTGGGATGACCAAAGAGAGTTTTATCCGAAATTTAAAAGATTTTGAAGACTCAGGGATTATCAATCATTCCAGAAATTCCATTCATATCCTTAAAGAAGAGGATCTTATCGAAATAAGCAGGAATGGCTGATTGACAAATGTCAATTTTAAATTGATTTACTACCGTTTTTTTTCTGTTTTAAATCTGCCCTCAGCAGTGAACATGTCAACCTATTTTCTTAAGGTTATTTAAATCGCCTTTCTAATTTTACACACAGAAAAATCAAAGATGATGGTTGATTTTTCTGTGTGTATCCGAATTTTAACGGATGTAATTATGGGAATATTTAAATTATTCATTAATAAAACCTTGGGTGGTTCTTTAGAGCAAATTAAAATCAATAATAACCTTATTAATCTCGAATTTATGAAACTGAAAAATTTTAACCGGCTTTTATTTTTTGCCTTCATTCTGCTTTTTGTTACTCAGTCTTGTGTAAAACAAGGCCCAATGGGGTTAACCGGTGCTACTGGTACCAATGGAACCAACGGAAAAGATGCCAATTCCGCCTGTTTGAAATGCCATACCACATCGGTAATGAATGAAAAGAATGCAGAATACCTGTTATCCAAGCACTTTTTTGGAACATCCAGTGCCAGAAACACCAAATATTGTGCAAGATGTCATACCAGCGATGGTTTCAAAGAAATTACTGCAAACGGTAAATTCGTTGTCGCGAACGACATTCCAACTGCTGAAAGGATCAACTGTTCAACATGCCATGCCCATAGTGCATTTGATTTTGCTGGTGATACTGCATCCTACATCTTAAGAACAACTACTCCGATTGCTTTAAATTATTACAATAATGCCAAGACTGAGGATTTCGGCAAGATCGATAACCTTTGTGTTACCTGTCACCAGATCCGTGGTGCGACCACCGTTGCTGTGGCTATCAAATCAAAACTGGATAATACCAAAGATTCTCTTACAAGTGCCGGAGCATTGGTTTATTCCTCGTATAAACAATTGCCTTTCTTCCCTTTCGATAATACCACTAAAACGACTGCAGATATGGCTGCCACAGTTGACTTTAATGTTGGTCAAAGCGTTTCTGTTCACGATGGCAACCAGTCGAACCTATTTAAAGGGATCAACGGTTTCGAATACCCGGGAAAAACTTACACCCGCACCTGGCAACACTCTTTAGAAGCCGGACCAACTCCATTTACATGTATTTCGTGCCATATGAATCAAGTTGGTCAAGGGATGAATAAGAAATATCCGAACGCGAATGGTACTACAGGTAAAATTACCACAATTGGTGGTCATACCCTGGTTCCAAACGAAGACGTATGTGTTAAATGCCACAAATCTGATCATCTGGTTGCTACTGAAAATGCAGTTAACGGTTTGCTTATGCAATTGGCTAATCGTTTAGTTGCTCATAGATTGTTTAAACCATCTCTTTCGGGTAGTACCGTTGTTCCGTTCGATCCGGTTGCAGAAACAGGTACCCCAAGCGCTATTAATGCTCAGGACTTCTATGGAACTGTATTACCAACAACTGCCGGATCAACTTTATACGGCTTGACCCTGGCATCTGCGAACTCGATTGCAGCTGGTCCTATTCCTTCAGCATCTCTCAACCTGACTTATGTCAGTACGGTGACTATGGCGAAGGATGTTGCTACCAATGCTCCTTATAGAAAAGGATCAAAATGGACGTATGGCGAATTGGGAGCTGCATACAATTTTGGCTACATCATGAGCGAATTTTCGCATGGTATTCACAATCCAACCTACGCACAGCAGCTTCTGCAAACCTCTATTGATTATTTGGATGGTAAATAATTCAAGTATATAAATGTATAATAAAAGGCTTCTTTTAGTGAAAATAGAAGCCTTTTTTGTATTAATTTTAAAAATGAATATCATGAAAAAACGTACCATATTCCTTATTTTGATATTGTTTTCGTTGTTGATCACCAGTTGTAAATACGATTTTATTTTACCGGTTCCGGTTGTTCCTGTAACGGGAAAGGTTAGCTTTGCAACACAGGTACTCCCTATCTTCTCAACTGAAAACTGTATCTCTTGTCATAAAACGGGAGGGCAATCACCGGACTATACTTCAGCGCATGCCTACGCATCGATCGTTCCAAATCTGGTCAATCTGTCTACTCCTAATCAAAGCATTATTTACGCCTATCCGGGTCCGACAACAAATACGCACACCTGGAAAAAGTTTACTGCCGCAGAGGATGCAATTATTCTCCAATGGATCACTCAAGGTGCCAATAACAATTAGTGGAAACATTTAATATTCACAGATATGAAAAAATATATCCTCATTATAATTCTTTTCTCTCTTGTCCCGGCAATCTCTTTTGCTCAGGATGCGGCGGGTGATTCAACGGTTGTTAAGGTAAAAGATAAGCCTGTCCGTTCTCCTTTTGAAAGCGGATATCTGATTGATGATCAGACTACTGTTATTCAGAATGTGCATACTTTGGAGGCTGTAATCCAACATAAATTCGGAACAATTCAGAACGGACATTCTGATATGTGGGGAGTATTTGCTCCCGGTGCCAGTATCAGACTGGGACTGGACTATGTTTTGGTCAAGAATTTCCAGATTGGTGTTGGATTAAACAATCAAAATATGTCAACTGACCTGAATGCAAAATGGACAATTATGCAGCAGACCAGAAATAACACCTTTCCTTTAGCGGTTGCGATCTATGGAAATATGGCAATTGACGGAAGAAATATCAGCGCTTTTGGATCAGGTAATGTACAGCAGGCCCATAATCTGCCTAATGTTAATTTATTTGGACAGTCCGATCGTCTCAGCTATTTCTCTGAGTTGATTATTGGCAGAAAATTTAATGATATGTTTTCGCTTCAGGCCGGAGTAAGCTTTACCCATTTTAATGCTATTGACCTGCCATTTGACCACGATAAAATCGGGTTGCATTTTAACGGAAGGATAAAAGTAACCCCACAGGGTTCCCTGATATTTAATTTTGATACACCATTAAGAATAAAGGAAATCTCCGAACAAACTACCTGGACAAACCCGCCAAAGCAAAATCTCTCCTTTGGTTATGAAGTTTCGACAAGTACTCACAGCTTTCAGATCTTTATGTCAACATCAAACAGCTTGTTGGCTCAGTACACCATGATGTCGAATCAGAATGATCTGACTAAACAACAATTCCAGATTGGATTTAATATTACACGTTTGTGGGGATTTTAATTTTTAATAAATATAAAAGATGAAAAGAACATTAAGTAATTTAATTGGCAGTTTAGCGGCGATTTTGATCGTCCTGGTACTTTTTGCATTTATTGCCCCTCAGGATCAGAAAGTGGGTGGGGCATGGGCTGTTCCGGCGAAGTACAAAAGCATGAAAAATAACAAAAAAGGGGATGTAGCTACTGGCAAAATGCTCTATGTTAAGCATTGCAAATCGTGTCATGGCGGAACTGGCCTGGGTGATGGACCTAAAGCCGGCAGTTTGAAAACAAAGATCAACTCGTTGAAAGATTCCAAAGTTCAGGGTCAATCCGATGGCGAAATCTATTTCAAGTCTTTCGTAGGGCGCGATGAGATGCCTAATTTTGAAAAGAAAATTCTTGATGAGGATGAACGATGGGCCATCGTCAATTTCACAAGAACCTTAAAATAGTACTTATTTAAAAGATGCTGAAGTCAACCAGACTTCAGCATCTTCATTTAACAGCCCCGCAATGCGCAGCTCATTTCTATTTTTTCTTATTCTGATTCTTCTGCTGGGATTCTCTAAATCATCACAGGCATTGGCTCCGGAGAATGAATCGTGCCTCAAATGTCACACCCATCAAACGATCACTTTTCACAACACCTTAACCAAGCGCGAAGACAAGCGTTTGATGAATCCGTTATATATACTCGATAAAGATCATTTTGCCAAGGGTGTTCATGCAAAATTCAAATGCATTGATTGTCACTCAGCTGATTACAGTAAGTATCCGCACAATGCTGACTTAAAGCTCGAACCTTTAAGTACCTGTTTGGATTGTCACGGAGGTGATGCCAAATATGCATCCTATCAATTTGAAAAAATTGATACCGAATTTCAGAAAAGCGTCCATTTTCAAAAAAGTGGGGATAGTTTTACCTGCTCCAAATGCCACAATCAGCATTATTATCAGGCAAAATCGCGAAATAGTTCCGAAGTTGGGGATATTGTCAAATTCAGCAACGAAATGTGCATGTCATGTCACAGTAACAACAGTAAGTTCCAGCTGATTTCCGACAAATTAAAACCGGCTCTTTCCCAGATTCATGAATGGCTTCCTAATCAGGAGCTTCATTTTTTGAATGTCAGGTGCATTGAATGCCATACTCAGGTTGTCGATTCATTGTCTGTTTCCCATAATATTCTGCCGAAAGAAAAAGCGCTGAAAAACTGCGTGGAATGTCATTCGAAAAATTCGATGCTTGAGGCATCCTTATATAAATACAAAAATCTTCAGAGCAGGTCAGAAATAGGTAAGCTTAATTCAATCATCAAGAATAAGTCCTATGTGATCGGAGCTTACCAGAATATCTGGCTTAATTACATCAGTATTCTTATTTTTATACTGGCTCTTGCCGGAATTTCTATTCACGTAATCGCCAGAATTATTAAAAAATAACGTCATGAATTCTGAAAATAAAATCTATTTTTATCCTGTTTGGCTCAGAATCTGGCACGGAATTAATGGTTTGGGAATCCTTATGTTGATCTTCACAGGCATTAACATGCAATATGCCAATCCCGGATTCAAATTAATGAACTTTGAACTGGCGGTTAACCTTCATAATATATCAGGAATTCTCGTTTCGGTGAGCTACATTTTTTTTGTGGTTGCTAACCTTCGGACTAACAACCACAAATTTTATCGTCTTAAATTCAAGGGGCTTTTCAAACGACTTCAATTGCAGATCGAATATTATATGTCCGGAATATTTAAGAACCAGGAGCCGCCATTCCCATTATCTGAAAAACGAAAATTTAATCCGATGCAAAAGGTTTCCTATCTTTTGATAATGGTCGTTTTTGTACCAGGGTTAATTATTACAGGTTTAGGACTCCTGTTTCCTGAACTGATTATTGAAAATGTATATCAGGTAAGCGGGATTTTTCTGACAGCCGTTCTGCATGCCTGTTTGGGCTTTCTGGTTTCCATCTTCTTAATTGTTCATTTATATGTGGCTTCAATCGGAAAGCATCCTTTAAACAATTTTAAAAGTATTTTAAACGGTTATCACGACATAAATGGGCACTAAATACTTGTAAATAACTGAATGTATTGATAATAAGCGAATAGTTCCCGGTCTGTTTCAGTATGGACGGGGACTATTTATTTGTAAAAATCAATAAAAAACCGAATTTATATCAATGTTTACCCTTACTTATATCAATATTAATAACCCGATACACTAGGTTATCCTTCCTATTTTTGAGCAATGATTTTTGTCATATCTTAAGTTGTCTGGAATACACTGTTTTTTTTTAAAAAAAACCGCATATTGACATATGGATTGATTAATTTTAATCCGAAAGAATGGACGAGAATCGTGTTATTAATCTTAAAAAACGTATTATGAAAAATGTTAGTGTATTATTAAAGGGTTTAAGCGTTGTAATTTGTTTAATCGCTTTGAGCTCTTTCGTTTCGGCTCAGGATCAGAAAGCTGCTGCAGCCTGGAAAATCTCCGCGGAATTTACCGCCAAGAAAAATCCAGCCAAAGGTGATGCTGCATCTGTAAATGTTGGTAAGAACCTTTATGCCAAACATTGCAAATCTTGTCATGGTGGTGCCGGCTTAGGTGACGGACCCAAAGCGTCAAGTATGAAAACTAAAATTTCTTCGTTTAAAGACGCTAAATTCCAGGCTCAGGTAGACGGTGCTATTTATTACGAAATTGTGAAAGGTCGTGATGAAATGCCAGCCTTCGACAAAAAAGTGGCAGAAGAGGACGATCGTTGGGCATTGGTTAATTTTGTCCGCTCGCTGAAATAAACACCCATTACGAAGTGCTGAGACATAACAAGGCCTCAGCACTTCTTATTATCATCTTTCGCTATATTACTTCATAAAATCCGATTGTAGATTTCAGGTGATTTTTCATTCTATTCTCAATCCTCCTTTCCCTTCAAATTAATCCTTTTCATAAGAATTATATGCATTTGCCAAAATCAACAAGGAATCTGGTAACCATCGCCGGTGTAATAATTGCAATTGCCAGTTTGGCAATTATCGTGTTACTATTTTTAGTTTCTACCTATCTGTTTCCCAATAATGCCTACCTGGGGATATTTATTTATATGGCACTTCCTGCTCTAATGTTTTTTGGTCTTATTTTAATTCCTGTTGGAATGATAAGATCAAAAAAACAGGGAAAAAATAAAGTGGAGGGGGGAGAAAGTTTTCCGCTTTGGGATTTTAACAAAGCCTCTACACGGAATGCAGCCGCAATTTTTCTGGTGGGTACCATCATTTTGGCAATTTTATCCTCCATTGGAAGTTTCCAGGCTTTTCATATCACCGAATCCAACGAATTTTGTGGAAAATTGTGTCATGTTACCATGAAACCTGAATATACTGCCTACCAGAATTCTCCCCATTCAAGGGTAAATTGTGTTGAATGCCATGTGGGTTCAGGTGCTGGTTGGTATGTCCGAAGTAAAATGACCGGATTATATCAGGTTTATGCGGTACTCACCAATCAGATCCCTCATCCAATCGCAACCCCTATTCAGAACCTTCGCCCCGCTATGGAGACTTGTGAGCATTGTCATTGGCCCGAAAAATTTTATGACCGTAAACAAAAGAATAAAATATCTTATCTGGCAGATGAAACCACCTCATCGTGGAATATTCAGCTTCAGATGAAGACCAGTGCGAGCAACAGTGCACAGGGAATTGCACAGGGAATACATTGGCACATAAATCCAAATGTAAAAATTGAATACAAAACTTCCGTTATAAACAGGGAAAAAATACCGTGGGTAAGGTACACGAATTTAAAAACCGGTGAAGTCACCCTTTTTGAAGATTCCAAGGATAAATTAAGAGCATCGCAGGTAGATTCACTCGAAATCAGGAGAATGGATTGCATTGATTGCCACAACCGTCCATCGCACAATTATAAGACTCCACAAGGTTTTATTGACGAATTGATTACTGCCGGCAAAATACCGCGTACTTTACCCGATGTAAAAATTGTAGCCATGAATATTCTGAACCAGGATTATTCGACAACAGACAGTGCGATGATGGCTATTAAAAAACAGGTAAACGAATACTATACCTCCATGTATCCTAAATTGGTGGGATCCAAAAAGAAAGATATTGAACAGATTATTGCAGGAATTCAGGAGGGTTACAGTCAGAATGTCTTTCCTGAGATGGGGGTAAAATGGACGGCTCATCCCAATCATTTGGGTCATCTCGAAACGATCGGGTGTGATCGTTGTCATAATGACCTCCACAAATCAACCAATGGAAAGGTAATCTCGCGCGATTGCAACTTATGTCACAATATTGTGGCTCAAGGCCCGGATTCGACAATGCAGATCTCCAGTTCTTTTAAGCCGTTGGAATTCAAGCATCCTGTTGATATTAAAGACGAATGGAAAACAAAGCTGTGTTCTGAGTGTCATGCCAAACTTTATTGAAAAACGCACTGAAATGATTGGTTCATAATTTGAACAATGCATTTGATACTATAAAAAATCAGAATACTGCGGCCATTCGGGCGCAGTATTCTGATTTTATGACGAATAGCTTTCACCGGATGAACATTCATAATGCAATTTATCGTAAATAATGAGAGCTGTATAGAATTTTAGAGCGTTTTGTCTGTTCCAATTTATCTATTACTGGCTAATGTGTAAATTAGGTATCTCGGAATTTGATCTTGGCACTTCACAAATGATTATCTTTGTCAGTGATAAATTGCCCTCTTTAAATTGTTGTTCCTCTATTTTAACTAGTATAAAAATTGTTATGAAGAAGCAATACCTGTTCATCGTCCTATTATTTGTTGTCAGCTTGTCATTTGCAAAAACCAAAGAACTTGTAGTACCTCCACCCAAACCTGTTTTCCCAATTCCTACCGAACGGCAGTTGGCATGGCACGAAATGGAGCAGTATGCATTTATTCATTTTACAACCAATACGTTTACGGGAAAGGAGTGGGGTTATGGAGATGAAAGCCCTGAAGTGTTTAATCCGTCTGCGATGGATGTCAATCAATGGGTTAAAGTGGTAAAAGCGGCCGGATTGAAGGGTATTGTGCTTACCTGCAAACATCACGACGGGTTTTGTTTGTGGCCAAGTCAATATACCGAACACTCGGTGAAAAACAGCAAATGGAAAGAGGGGAAAGGAAATGTCGTAAAGGAGGTCGCAGATGCCTGTCATCAGAATGGACTTAAATTTGGAGTTTACCTTTCTCCCTGGGACCGGAACCGCAAGGATTATGGATCCCCAAGCTATATAGACTATTATAGAAACCAGTTACGCGAGCTATTCACCCTTTATGGTCCGGTCTTTGAAATGTGGTTTGATGGTGCCAATGGTGGCGATGGCTATTATGGCGGGGCCAGAGAACAAAGAAAGATCAATGGAGCAGCCTATTATAACTGGCCAACGACGCTGGATCTTGTCCGTAAAATGGAGCCTAACGTTATCTTTTTTAGCGATGCGGGTCCTGATATCAGATGGTGTGGAA
>TBL_comb47_HYPODRAFT_10003618_pt1 | contig 18176 bp, 11 predicted proteins | sample TroBogypolimnion_40_FD_10682 | JGI IMG/M metagenome (IMG submission 10682)
ACTTTCTGGCGCTAATTTGATGCTACCAAAGACGGGATGTAATAGTTCATTCATCGCCGGAGTCCGATAACCTGTCCCCATTTTTGTCCATGCCATCATAGTGGGTAAAAACCGCCAGCTATTATTGACATTAAACAGCACACGATCACCGCCAAATTGATCATAATGATCTAAGCGAGTTTCTGCAGTCGTCAACCAATTACCCCAACGCATTTCTGCACGAGCAATAGGACTTAATAAACTATTAGTTAAGCTATTAACTTTAGATAGATTATTAAGATTTTCACCATGTTGTTGTTGGCCATCAACGCCCCAGATAAAACTCAGTGCCCTGTCTTTTTGACTATTTAAAGCTATTTTGTGAGTATTTTGCCAATGTGCCAGTAGTAATTGAGTGGTTAAATTCATTGAGCAACAATTAGCTAGCGTCCCTATTCTTCCATCCTGTTTATCTTCAGTAAAACCAATTTGCAAGAAACTATCCCAGTGATCAGAAACATGATAAAAAACTTGGCTCTGAGCTACCCAGGTTTGTTGCTTGAGTAAGCCATTAGGATCTAATGCCCAACCCCTTTTGCCATTCGCTAATAAGCCAGGACCATCATAGCCTTCGCGGTTATTCACGTAATAAAGACTACTCTCTAAACTAAGCGCTTTGTAATCTTTAGTCCAACGCAATAAGCCAGTACTTAATTGTGTGTTTTTGCTTTCGTTATTGCCACCATTACTGGGGCTGACTTGACTGATACCGTCAAAAATATTAGTTTGACTACCGGCAAAGCTCCAATTTCCTAGCTTGTTTTGCATACCTAACCCGACGTTGTTGCGCACTGTACCATAAGATCCGCCTTCACTATGCAAAAAGGCTTGTCCATCATTTAATTGTCGACTAGTCAGATTAATAGAGCCGCCTAGGGTTCTACTACTGCTTTGTGCTTGATCATTACCACGATCAACGGAGACACGATTGAATAAATCCAAGGGGTAATGGCTTAAAGGAAAGAAGGCGGTAAAGTTACCAAACAAAGGTACGCCATCTAAATTGACCAAACCTAAGCCACCAGCAGCCCCTCTTAAAATGATATTGCTGGGCATACTAGCGCTAGCTTGTGAATTGATTGTACCAGGAAGGCCTTGTAACACTCCGTTAACATCCGCTCTATTTAAAGCATCTAAAGCAGCTCGATTAAATACAGTGCTGGAACTGGCTGGGCTATTGAAGTTGTCAGCCGTATCATTACTTATAACAATTTCCGGTAAAGTAACGACTTCAGCATCACTGGCTTTTGCGATTGTAAATGTACAAACACTCCAAGATATAAATAGGTAATTTACAACTAATTGATTGAGCTTAACTTCCATAACAAAACAGAATGAATTAACTTTAGGCTATTCTACTAATGTAATCTGTAATTTGCGATGAATTTCGACATCTAAATACTCAAGACCACCGCAGTTTAAGGTCTGAGGATTTTTTGCATAAATCCATTCCATTTGCAATTTAGCATGTAGGTCGGGTTACGCTATCGCTAACTCGACCTACAATAACCTTAACTCTGGATTACGAACATTAGCGACTATTAATGGCAGTATTAGTTGTTTTTAGGATCATCTTTCACGCTAAAGTAATCGTGTTGGCTGCCTTAAGTATATTCTTAGAAGTTATTAGGTTCACCTCAGAAGTTATTAGGTTCACCTTAGATCCATTAAGTACCGCATTATGGGAAATAGGGAGTATTTTTGTTGTTGCAAGAATCATCTTGGGAGACATAATAGGCAGCTTAATTGTTCCAATGATACCCTAATAGACATAACAAACTCCCCAAGAGTAATAAAGGTTATCCTTATAAGGCGAGGACGAGGTATCGACTCACCTAAGTAGCTCCTTAATTGTGCTATTTTGCTCCTTAAAAGATCACAGGTGCGCCTTAGAATATCTAAAACCATCCCAGACGCGCCAAAGACACTCCTCAAAAGGAAAGTTATGACACTTATTTCTCATAAGTGACGTCTTACATGGATTAAGGATGCACCGAACAGTTGCAAAACTTGTTAAAAATCAGACAAACTTTTAGGTGGCAACGCGGCTCTTAAAGCATTTAAAACCGCTAACACATCGATGACTTCTTGGATAACCGCGCCGGCGACTGGCGACACATAACCCAAGGCAGCAAAGCCCATACCGACCAAACTCAGTACCATACCACCTACGGCACTTTGTAAGGCAATGCTTCGCATTCTTGCGCCAATATGAAACAACTCATCTACTTTTAATAGTGAACTATCCATAATCACCGCATCGGCGGCTTCGCCAGTAATATCGCTATTTTGACCAAAGGCAATACCAATGGTTGCGGCCGTTAATGACGGCGCATCATTGATACCATCACCTAGAAAAATAGTTTTTGCTGCTTTGGTTTCTTCGCGAACTATGTTCAATTTTTGTTCAGGACTTTGATTATAAAACACCTCTTTAATACCGACTTTTTCTGCCAAATAACGGACTTCTGATTCTCGATCGCCAGATACCAGCATGACCTTATCAAAAAGATGATTAGGCACTAAATGATTAATAAAGGATGTGCTATCTGAGCGAACTTCATCTCTAAATTGCAAAGTTGCCGCATAGCATTCATCAATCAAGACGATACATTCCAAACCACCCGACATAGCGGGCAACAATTCAATTTGTTCTGGATGCAATTCGGCTAATTTCTTACGACTGGTAATCTGTAACTGTAATCCTGATACCTGACCTTTAAGGCCGGCACCGGGCAATTCTGTCATTTGTGTGACACTTAATAGCGATAGATTAGCTTTTTCAGCGGATTGAAGGATGGCACTGGACAGCGGATGTTTAGAATACCGCTCCAAACTAGCTATTAAGAGCAATATCTCTGGTTCTTGATAAGTACTTGTAGGGATTATCGCCGTTAATACTGGCCTGCCATAAGTTAGCGTGCCGGTTTTATCAAAAATAGCCGTACGACATCTGCCTATGGTTTCTAAAATGGCAGGGTTTTTAATGATAATTTCTCGTCGTGCTGCCAGTGAAATAGAGCTAATAATAGTCACAGGGATGCCTATTAGCAAAGGACAGGGCGTTGCGATCACCAATACCGCTAAGAAACGAATGACATCACCGCTAACAGCCCAAGCTGTTAAAGCCAAAATTACAGCTATTGGTGTATATAAGGCGCCCAGTTGATCGCCTAGGCGCCTAATATTGGGGCGATATTGTTCTGAGGAACGCATCACCGTCATAATTTTCGCATAACGAGAATCGACGGTTAATTTATCGGCGCGTATGGTTAAGGCTGCATCGCCATTAATGGCACCCGATATAACCTGCGACCCGTTCGTTTTTGACATGCTATAGGGTTCACCGGTTAAAAAGGATTCATCCATAGTCCCTGTGCCCTCAATAACTGTGCCATCAACCGGACAGATTTCATGCGGCAATATCAATAAGACATCGCCAATATTGACCTGCTCTGTGGCTATATCGGTGAGTTGATCATCTAGCTTTTTATGAGCGACAGATGGCATACGCTTTGCTAAGGCATCTAGCACGGAAGAGGCTTTGCGTACCGCATAGCTTTCCAGCGCTACGCCACTCGAGAGCATTAATACCACTAGACTGCCCGCCAGGTATTCATGCAAGAACAGAGAGGTAATAATAGATAAGCCCGCCAATAAATCAGCGCCAAAATCACCCTGACAGACTCTTACAGTCATTTTATAAAGTAATGGCAACCCGCATAAGATCAACACAGCCAACAAGGGCAGTTGCATTAAACTAAACGAAAATTGTAGGTCACCTTGGTAAAGCCTAGCAAGCGCTGAGCTTAGATCACCCTGAAGTGATAGCTTATAAATATCATGCCCTTGATCCAAAGCAAGCAGCAGCAAATAGCCACTGATACCCAGCAAGCTCAATAGCATAGTGATGTTTTCTGACCGAGCGGGGTTGACTGGTTTTGATGTATTCATATTCATAAGCTTAGTAGTCGCATTAACATGTGAAAAACCAGGATATACAGTTCATATTATTTCCAAGCTCAACGTCATTACCCCAGAATTAAGAATTAGGAAAACTGTAGGCCGGAATAAGACTTTGAGAGCGTAAGCGAGCAAAGCGTTTCCGGCATAGGCACGATACTATGCCGGAAACGCCACCACGCGCTGCGCTTGGTTGGTCTTATTCCGGCCTACAAAGTTGCTAACAATGAAGATTTTGTAGTCGGGTTAGGCTATGCTAACCCAATCTACTTAAATCAACACCTGCAACGTCATTACCCCAGAGTTAAAGACTAGGAAAACTGTAGGCCGGAATAAGACTTTGAGAGCGTAAGCGAGCAAAGCGTTTCCGGCATAGGCACGATACTATGCCGGAAACGCCACCACGCGCTGCGCTTGGTTGGTCTTATTCCGGCCTACAAAGTTGCTAACAATGAAGATTTTATAGTCGGGTTAGGCTATGCTAACCCAATCTACTTAAATCAACACGCTCAACGTCATTACCCCAGAATTAAGGATTAGGAAAACTGTAGGCCGGAATAAGACTTTGAGAGCGTAAGCGAGCAAAGCGTTTCCGGCATAGGCACGATACTGTGCCGGAAACGCCACCACGCGCTGCGCTTGGCTTGTCTTATTCCGGCCTACAAAGTTGCTCACAATGAAGATTTTGTAGTCGGGTTAGGCTAGCTAACCCGATCTACTTAAATCAAAAAGAGCTTTGTAAACCTATTTTCAGGCAATTATCCGGCTGTACACTATAGAAATCAGCGCTGATCCATAAATCAGCGACCGCTGCTAATTGACCATCTAAATATATCAATGGCAAGTTTTCTCTTTCCCATGTTGGAATATCTGCCTCTTGAAATAACTTCTTCAAAGTATGGTGGCCACTACGCCCAGTCAATCTTATCTTCTCACCCCCTTGCCTTACACAAACGGTAACAATGGCTTGTTGCCATAGGGAGCGATTAATACCTGCTGAGGACGGTTCGCAACTCAAAATTTCCTGATTACTTAAAGTCAATGATAAAGAGTCTTTAGGCCAGCTAACTGATTCAAACGGAAGCGTTAGCGAACTAAGTAAACAATACAACTTATCGCGATAACGCCGCACACAATAATGTCGTCTGGCTATGATGGGATCACTATCCAGCCTAGCGTTTAATAGTTCAGACCGCACTCTTTTCACAAAAGCCTGTGAGGGCATTTTTAGCTTAAGGTATTGAAACCAGTGTCGGATGATTAAAATTTGTTCATGTTCCGAATAAGATTTTAATTGGCTAATAGCCAAAGTTTGGTCATCTCTATTGAAAACGGTCAAAAACAATGGCACAGACATTTCTGATATAAATACTTGAGCATCAGCACAATGCCTCGCTGATCTAGCTACTGTTTTATCACAAGCAGGCCAGCGCTGTTTTAATAAGGGTAGTATGGCATTACGCAAATAATTGCGATCATAGTCATGACTCTGGTTAGTCGGATCTTCTACCCAGTTTAAGTTATGTGTTTGTGCATAAGCATCAATAGTCGATTTAGCAGTATTGAGTAGAGGCCTCAATAAATGACCTAGCCCAAAAGCAGTGCTTTCCGGCATCGCTGACAAGCCCTGTAGTCCAGCGCCTCTTAGTAATTGCAATAATACTGTTTCTAATTGATCTTCTCGATGTTGCGCAACGAGTAGAACATCATCGTTATTCATTAAAGTCTTGAGTGCAGAGTAACGCGCATTTCTAGCAGCTTCTTCTGGACTCTCTCCAAGCGTAGGCTTTGCATTAACCCGTAACACCTGACAATGAACGCCTAATAAGCTTGCCGTTTTTTGGCAATGAACAGCCCATGCATCTGCTGCAACTTGCAAACCATGATGCACATAAACTGCGGTAATATTGGACTTAAGCTTAGGATGAGCGGCACATAAATGCAGTAACACATGAGAATCGACGCCACCGCTATAGCCTATATAAATATGCTTAGGTGGGTTGCATTGGCTCAATGCTGAGTCGATGAGATTGTAGGAAAGCAGTGAGCTCATGCTATGGGTGTTAATTTAGGTGGTCAATAAAAATATCATGTCTGGGCAGAGCATCACTGCACACAGTTAAGCATTTGTAGGCTGGAATAAAACCATGCTAGGCCAGTCCATGCTAGCGTTTCCGGCACAGAAACAATGCCTATGCCGGAAACGCTTTACTCGCTTACGCTAGTAAAGCCTTATTCTGGCCTACAACTAACTAATATCAATCGCATTATCGGCGCATATCAGACCGTAGGGACAGGTCGCGACCTGTCCTTACATTTCGATTAAGGGTATAACTCCCGATCGGTATGAGTTATACCTAAGGTCAAACGTTATTTCTTAAACAAACCGACAATAACTGGCCAAACATGTTTCAACCATAGTTCCGTTACCGTCACAGCAAGCGGCCTGATTTTACTAGGTAGAATCTTTGCCAACGACCATAACTGATCAATAGCTGAAGGTTCTTTACTATCGCGCCATTTTAAATAACTAGAATCTAGGCGATTAATGAATACCGTTGTAAACAGCCACATTTCTAATAGTGAGATAACCCACATAAAGATAAATGAAGTCGCCATACCCATACCCGCCAAAATAACCAGCCATGCAAACACGGGATCAATTTTGGTTAGCCACCACGATAAAATATCTGCCACCAAAAAGACATAAGGCATACCGATGGCAATACACTTATATTGATTAGTCGTGGTTTCTGAAAAACTAAAAATAAGCCCGACAAACATAAAGATAAAACTGATACCAAACATGTGTACATGGGAAACCCGTGTTAATGAGGCAAAAGTAGCACCTGTATCCTGGGCTGTATAAGGCTTCAAACCTTCAAGCGTAGTAAAATTAGGCAAACTAGTGGCGTCCTTGTTATGACACATGACGCAACGTGTTTGTATTATTTTTTCGATACCATCATCTTTATAATCATATTCATCGGCACCGGATCTAACCCATTCCATGATCTTAAAACGCTCTTGTTCTGGAGCATTTTCTTTCATAGCACCATTAAGCTGTTGTTCTAGCACTGTACCTGAACGGTTGCCGTAATAACTGTAAACGATATCATCAACAGATAAGCCAAATTTGCCATCTGCCATACCGTGAGTAAATAAAATTTGAATTAAAGCAAACATATAACCGATGCCCACAGTACAAAGATAACCGGTAAATAAGACTTTAATAGGGGGAGTAAGCTCTTTTAAAACAATAGGTTTTTGAGTCATAGTCTATAAGGTTTCGTTGGGTTTATCGGTAAATAGGCTCTCATCTAAAGCCTAAGTGGTTGATATTTCGGTGACGCTCCATAGCTTAGAAAATACTATATATAAATGACCTATTGATGACAAACTTTACAATAAAACCCGAAAATCATCCGTATTGCAAAATAATTGTGTTACATTCATTAATAGATCGGTGTTTAGTTTACACTATTTCATGTTTTCAGTAAGCGCCCCACTTTTTAGTCCGCACTCAAGCTTATAGACTCGTTTTATTTTTCAGAGGTTTTTAATGACATTCGCAAAACTCGGCTTAACAGATGAGCTTCTAAAAGCCATTGCCGATCAAGGTTATACCTTACCCACTCCCGTACAAGAAAAAGCTATCCCACTCATTTTAGCAGGCCGTGATGTTTTAGCCGGCGCTCAAACTGGAACTGGCAAAACAGCTAGTTTTACTCTGCCCTTATTACAACGCTTAGCTGCAAACAGTGATCCTCATCAGAATCCGCGCCGTGTTCGGGCCTTGATATTAGTGCCTACCCGAGAGCTTGCAGCTCAAGTCTACGAAAGTGTCTTAGCCTATGGCAAATATTTAGCCTTGCAAGTGGAACCTATCATTGGTGGAGCGAGTGTTGGCATACAAACACGTCAATTACGTAGGGGTTGTGACATTATCGTAGCAACCCCTGGTCGTTTAATCGATCATATTAAGCAACGTAATGTCAGTCTCGCTAATATAGAAATGTTAGTGTTAGACGAAGCTGACCGCATGTTGGACATGGGCTTTATGCCGGATGTTAAGCAAGTCATGGCACTGTTGCCTAAAGTACGGCAAACCTTGTTATTTTCTGCAACCGTACCTAATGCCATTAAAGCCTTGGCCGCATCTGCATTAAATAATCCCGTTGAAGTTGAAGTCGCTAAACAAAATGCTACTGCCGAGAATGTTTCGGAACAAGTTTACGGCATAGGCCGAGAATATAAACGCGAACTGCTCTCTTATTTGATAGGCAGTAACAACTGGAAACAAGTGCTGGTTTTTGTACGCACCAAACATGGCGCTGACCGCTTAGAAAAACAACTTATTGAAGATGGTATTCGCTCCGTGGCTTTACATGGAGATAAAACCCAAGGTGCTAGAAATAAAGCCTTAGACTATTTCAAAACAGGCAAAGTATCGGTATTAGTCGCAACAGACATTGCTGCTCGCGGCTTAGATATTGAAGACTTGCCGCATGTGATCAATTACGATGTACCCCAAGTCCCTGAAGATTATATACACCGCATTGGCCGTACTGGACGCGCAGGTTCAAGTGGTGTTGCTATCTCTTTAGTCTGCCCTGAGGAAGCCTGGCAGTTGGTAGAAATTGAAAAGCTCTTAAAGCGCCAAATTCCCCGCATTGAAGATACCGGCTATGAGCCAGTTTCATTAAAAGTAATTGATGCTCCCAAGAAAAATGCGCCAAATAAAACTACTGGCAAGAAAGATTTTCGTCATACTAAAAAGCCGGCAGCCAAAGCCACTATGCGTACCCAAAAGCCTAAACCCGGTGATAAAAACAGCCGACCTAAAGCAAAAAAAGCTAGCCGATAATCAATACTTAATAATTGTGATATATCATGAAATAATAGCTTTAATTCTGAATCTTTATAGTTCCCACGCTCTACGTTACTGCCCACAGTTAAGAAATTTTTGAACATATTGTAGGCCGGAATAAGGCTTTTCAAGCATAAGCGATTGAACGTTTCCGGCATAAGTATGGCTCCCATGCCGGAAACGCCACCCCGCGCTGCGCTTAAGTGGTCTTATTCCGGCCTACAAAAGCTTAACTTTGGATATTGACGCAGAGCATAGGAACGATATGTAGATAATAATTATGATTTAACATGAAACAATAGCCTAAATAACTCATCTCTCACTTTACTTTAACCAGCTAAACAAGATCATCATGGCGCAATACATTTATTCAATGAATCGGGTCGGCAAAATTGTACCGCCCAAAAAATACATCCTTAAAGATATTTCACTGTCTTTCTTTCCCGGCGCCAAAATTGGTGTCTTGGGCTTAAACGGCTCAGGTAAATCTACCCTGCTGCGTATTATGGCCGGTTTAGATAAGGAAATTGAAGGTGAAGCTATTCCGCAAAAAGGCATCAACATTGGTTATCTTCCACAAGAACCACAATTGGATCCTGAAAAAACCGTACGTGGTAATGTTGAAGAAGCGGTGGCTGAAGTCAAAAATGCTTTAGCCCAACTCGATGCCGTCTATGCTGCTTATGCAGATCCTGATGCTGATTTTGATAAATTAGCCGCAGATCAAGCGCGTCTTGAAGATATTATTAATGCTTGCGATGGCCATAATTTAGATCGTAGACTCGAAGTTGCTGCCGATGCTTTACGCCTACCTGATTGGGACGCTGATGTTACTAAACTATCGGGTGGTGAAAAACGTCGCGTGGCTTTATGCCGTTTGCTTTTATCTAACCCTGACATGTTATTGCTGGATGAACCGACCAACCATTTAGATGCTGAATCGGTCGCTTGGCTAGAACGCTTTCTACATGATTATCCAGGTACTGTCGTTGCAGTCACCCATGATCGTTATTTCTTAGATAATGTCGCCGGCTGGATATTGGAATTAGACAGAGGCTCTGGAATTCCATGGGAAGGCAACTACTCTAGCTGGCTAGAGCAAAAAAGTAACCGCTTATTGCAAGAAGAAAAACAAGAGTCTTCTCGCCAAAAAGCCATGAAAGAAGAATTGGAATGGGTGCGTTCTAATCCCAAAGGCCGTCATGCTAAAAGTAAAGCCCGTTTAGCGCGTTTTGATGAACTAGCCTCTTCCGATGTTCAAAAACGTAATGAAACTCAAGAAATTTATATACCACCCGGACCTCGTTTAGGTGATGTCGTTATTGAAGCTGAGAACATTAGCAAAGCCTTCGGCGACAAATTGTTGGTTAATGACTTAAGCTTCAAACTCCCTCCCGGCGGGATCGTGGGCATTATCGGCCCGAACGGCGCAGGTAAAACTACCTTATTTCGTATGATGGCTGGCTTTGAAAAACCTGATACTGGCAATTTAACCTTAGGACAAACCGTTGAACTCGCTTATGTCGATCAGTTGCGTGACGATCTTGATCCTAAAAAAACCGTCTTCGAAGAAATTTCTGACGGCCTAGATTTAATCACGGTCGGCAAATATGAAACACCTTCACGCGCTTATGTAGGACGCTTTAATTTTAAAGGTGCCGATCAAGGCAAGCGCATTGGCGATTTGTCAGGTGGTGAACGCAATCGCGTACACATGGCCAAGCTTTTAAAGTCGGGCGGCAATGTGCTGTTACTCGATGAACCGACCAATGATTTAGATGTTGAAACCTTGCGTGCCTTAGAGGATGCCTTGTTGGCCTTTCCTGGTTGCGCGGTGGTTATTTCGCATGATCGCTGGTTTTTGGATAGAATCGCTACGCATATCTTAGCTTTTGAGGGTGATAGCCAAGTCGTTTGGTTTGAAGGCAATTACGAAGACTATGAAGCCGATCGTCATCGCCGCCTAGGTAGTGATGCTGATACACCCCAGCGGTTGAAATATAAGAAGCTTTCTTAAACAGATCGCAACAAATAAAATAGCCCAATTGGATGCGCTGAACAAAAGTGAAACGCATCCTATAAAAGCAATTTTATTATTTCTCTCGCTTTTATTAACTTTATGTTGAGAGATATAGGTCGGGTTAGCGTAACCCGACACACTACGACACAATGTCGGGTTACGCTGCCGCTAACCCGACCTACAAAGTGCCTTGCCCCGTGGTTAAGTTGGTCGCCTCGTTTTATAAGCTTCAACTATGGGCTCTATTGCCTAGAAAGCTTCCCCGCTTTTCTATGAACCTATAAGGCTTTTGCTGTGTACTCATCTTTATTAAATTAGTCTGCTATCTAATGTCTGTGCCCGCTAAAACACATATCACTTATTTGGACTCCATCCGGGGTCTTGCCGCTTTTACGGTCATTAATGATCATTTTGTCACTGCTTATGATTTGCCCTGTGAAGATAGTGTTTGTAAACATCTATTAGATTATTCTCCACTGCATATTTGGTGGGATGGAAGTGCGGCAGTATCGATGTTTTTTGTGTTAAGTGGCTTAGTGCTATCACTTAAGTACTTTCGCGCAGGACATCAAGCTGACCTGAATAGCTTTAAGCTAATGCCCTATATGACAAGCCGACTTTTCAGGATTTGGTTGCCTTATGTGCTGATCTTGCTTATTAGCGCAGGCTTTTATTTATACACAATTAATAGCCCATTGTTAAAAACAGCCCTACCGCCCAGTGAATGGATCGTTAATATGTGGCGTAATCACCCTTTAACGCCGATAGCCATGTTGCGGGAAAGTTTTTTATTGAGCTTACCCGCCATGGTTGTTTTGTTACCGCAAGCCTGGACCTTAACCATTGAATTAGTGTTATCGCTATTGTTACCCATAGGCTTATTACTCGCGCGACAAGGATCTTTATGGCTAGCTTTATTTTCTATAATTGCCGTGTTCTTGCTAGATGTATCACCGTTTCTATTACATTTTGCCTTGGGTTTATTAATTGCTCGTTATTACAACGCTATAGCAAATTACTTAATGCCAAGACCTAGCTTACGTAGGTTGATACTCTTGGTAGGTTTGCTTTTTTATACGGCTATTAGTACCACCAACCATCTATTTAGCGAAACTTTTATGTGGCTAGTGACGGGTTCAGGCGCAGGACTGATTATTATTTACACGTTAAGCTCTCATCGAACTCAAGCGTTATTAGAGCAGCCAATATTGCGTCAATTAGGCAAAGTCTCTTATAGCGCCTATTTAATACACATGTTAATTTTGCTATGCCTGACACCCTATCTATTAACTCAGCTAGAGCTATTTAGTAGTAATCATCTTTGGCTTTGGCTGAGCGCTTGGTTGTTAACAGTACTTAGTGTTCAGTTGCTTTCTTTGCTGTCTTACTATTATATTGAAATACCCAGCATTACGCTGGGACGAGAGCTTATTAAAGGCCTACAAAAAGCAAGTGATTCTATTAAATAACTGATGTTACGCAGCCGCCATTCAGCGCTTTAAAAAAACGAATAATAATGAGGTCGCTATCGCGACAATGTGTTAATCGGGTTATCGCACCCGAAGGCGGCTCGATTGCCGCTTCCTCCTGCGGTGCTAGTCGCGGCAAACGAGAGAGACTGTGAAAGTGTTATGACTTTAGCTTCCCCCTTTGTAAAAGGGGGATCGAGGGGGATTTTACTAAGTCATAGGCTATTGATATTTAATAATAATTTTTTTAATAAATCAAATCTCCCCTGACCCCTCTTTGCTAAAGAGGGGGAATAAAAAGAATACTTTCACAGTCTCGAGAGCAAAACAACGTTACTGCGTAACATCAGTTAATAAATAACAAGCATTACTGAGGCTATCGGCGATTCGCTTTGGCTTCTTGCTCTTGATTTTGAAAGAAATTAAGGCGATCACTTAAAATTGAAGATAACTGAAAGCTCAGTCCTTTTGATTCTAAAGCCATACGAATCTGATAAATAGCATCTTTAGTTTGTCCCATAGCAAAGTAATATTCAGCAAGATAGCGATGAGATTCAGCGGGTTGATTAATTTTGTTATAAGCTTCTGCCAACAAACTCCAATACACGGTCATTTGCTGTTCTTGAGGACTGAGCGCAAGTAAATATTTTCTAGCTAGATCGGCTTTATCTTGTTTTAACAAAGCATTAATGTATTCCAGCTTAAGTGCTGAGTTATCAGGGAATTGCTCGGTCAATTTTTGATAACGTAATGCCGCTGTATTAAAATCTCTAGCATTCAAAGCGGTCTTAGCTAGTGCAGACGAATATTGTGATTGCTCTGGATATTGCTTAGTTAAACCTTGGAAAATCGCTTCTGCTTCTTTGAATTTTTCAGTCTTTAACAAGAACAAACCTAAACCATAAAGCGCGACCGTACGCTGCTCCAAGGTACCTTGGTTTAATTTGGACCTAATATATTGCTCTAAAAAGAGTGGGTCTGCTGTCGTTATAATACGAATCTTGGTTTTAGTTAACTGATAAGCCAGCGAGTCTGGATATTGTTTATAAGGATAAGTTTCAGCACGTCCTCGTGTATCAGAAATACGCGATTCGGTAACAGGGTGAGTCCTTAAAAATTCGGGTACGCCCTGCCCTGCAAATCGAGTAGCTTGCTGAAGTCGCTCAAAGAAAGTCGGCATACTGCGAGGATCAAAACGCGTAGCCGCTAAGGTCTGCATACCGACTCGATCGGCTTCAGCTTCATTTTCGCGCGTGAAGTTAATCTGAAATTGCACGCTACCTCCCATAATGGCCATAATAGCTGCCTGCCCCATTTGAGCAGAACGTGTACCCAATAAGATGGCGCCCAACATTCCCGCCGCCGTTGGAATAGATAAACGACTTGAGGCCTCAGCAGCTCGAAATAAATGTCGCTGGGTAATATGTGAAATTTCATGCGCAATCACTGACGCCAATTCACTTTCGGCTTCAGTCATTAAAATCAAGCCAGAATTAACACCGATATATCCACCAGGGCCTGCGAAAGCATTAATATCATTTTCCATAACCACAAAGAAATGAAACGGATGCCCGGGATTATCGCTATTAGCGGCTAACTTTCTACCTATCGATTGAATATACTCTTGGATTTCAGCATCTTCATTAACCGTAATCTGTGAGTGCAAGCTTCTAAAAAACTCTTCACCAAACTCCTTTTCTTCAGCAGGCGATATTAACGTGCCCGAGGAATCACCCATATCCGGCAATTCTATTTTACTGATCTCAACCGCCTGGGGTAATACAGGAAATAGAGCAAGACTTATGGCCAAAATAATTGCAGAGCGTTTAAACATGGGTTCTTAGATTGCTATAGATAATGTAGGTTGGCAGGGAGGGGTTAATTATTGAAATAGGTCAACAACTTAAGTCAGTGGCAGTTTAGCTTAAATACTCATTTTTAGACAGACCTCTACTAGGCGCAGACAAAAGGCGAAGGGCTAAAGGCAAAAAAGTTAAGCCTAGCATCTGCAACTCAAGTAACTAGGCTCCTACTAGCCTTCAATTATTATCACTGATATTATCTGATTTTAAACAACTCAACAAAAAACTTTAAGTCATTAAGATCTATATTAAGTAACTTTTCATTAGTCGCAGCTTATTCTCTGTAGCGATGCACGCAGAGCGTGGAAATGATAAAATCTTAAATACCCAGCCAGCATAAGCCGCAAAAGCGTAACTTTAATGCAGCACCCTCGAAAACAATACGATTCAAGAGCACGTAAAACTAATGAGTAACGAATATAATGCGTCGGCTATCGAAGTCTTAAGTGGCTTAGAACCCGTACGAAAACGCCCCGGCATGTACACCGACACCACCCGACCTAACCACCTAGTACAAGAAGTGGTTGATAATAGTGTCGATGAAGCCATGGCTGGTCACGCAAAATCTATCGAAGTCATTTTATATAAAGATGGCGCCGTATTAGTCAGCGACGATGGTCGCGGCATGCCTGTTGACATACATCCTGAACAAGGCATCCCTGGCGTTGAAGTCATCTTGACCCAACTCCATGCTGGCGGTAAATTTTCAAATAAAAACTATCAGTTCTCAGGCGGCTTACATGGCGTAGGGGTATCGGTGGTTAATGCCTTATCAGCAAGATTAGAAATCGAAGTTAAGCGCAATGGCAAAGTTTATCGTATGGACTATGCCGATGGTGAAAAACAAACCGAACTCACCGAAACAGGAACCGTCGGCCGCAACAATACCGGCACCTCGGTTAAGTTTTGGCCTAATGAAAAATACTTCGATTCCAACAAAGTCTCCGTCAGCAAACTCAAGCATGTGTTACGAGCCAAAGCGGTTTTATGCCCTGGCTTAAAAATCACCTTAAATGTTGATCAAACAGAGGAAAGCTACGTTTGGTGCTACCAAGATGGCCTTAAAGAATATTTACTTGATCGCATAGGCGACATTGAATTCTTTCCAGAACAGCCCTTCATGGGTAATATGGCCGCTAATCATGAAGCCGTAGAATGGGGCATCGTTTGGGCACTTGAAAACCCAGCCGAAATTCTTAACGAAAGTTACGTTAACCTAGTTCCTACCGCGCAAGGTGGAACTCATGTTAATGGCATGCGCGCAGGGCTCACCGAAGCCATGCGAGAGTTTTGTGACATCAGAAATATTTTGCCACGCGGCGTTAAAGTAGCGCCTGAAGATGTCTGGGAAAACTGCCATTTTGTATTATCAGTAAAGCTAGAAGATCCGCAGTTTTCAGGCCAAACTAAAGAACGACTCAGTTCTAGGGAATGCGTTGCTTTTGTCTCAGGCGTAGCTAAAGATACCTTTAGTTTATGGTTGAATCAAAATCCTGCAGAAGGCGAAAAAATCGCCGACATCATTATTTCTAGCGCACAAAAAAGACTACGCTCTAATAAGAAAATCATCCGTAAACGCCTGACCTCAGGCCCTGCGTTACCCGGCAAACTTGCTGATTGCTCAGCGCAAGATATTGCCAGAACCGAATTATTCTTAGTGGAAGGTGATTCAGCAGGAGGCTCGGCGAAACAAGCCCGTGAACGTGACTTTCAAGCCATTATGCCCTTGCGAGGTAAGATTCTAAATACGTGGGAAGTAGAATCTAGCCAAGTGATGGCTTCCCAAGAAGTCCATGATATTGCCGTCGCCTTAGGTATAGAGCCCGGCTCTAAAGATTTACAGCATTTGCGCTACGGCAAAATCTGTATTTTGGCAGATGCTGATTCAGATGGTAATCACATTGCCACCTTAATTTGCGCCCTGTTTTATCAACACTTTAATGAATTAGTGAAACAAGGTCATGTCTTTGTAGCCATGCCGCCTTTGTACCGCATTGATGTCGGCAAACGGGTTTTTTATGCGCTAGATGAAGCAGAACGCCAAGGTGTTTTAGATAGAATTAAAGCCGAAAAATTAAAAGGCCAAATCAATGTGCAACGTTTTAAAGGCTTGGGCGAAATGAATCCCAGCCAATTACGCGAAACCACCATGAACCCCGATACGCGTAGACTCGTGCAATTAACCATCACAGAAAATGATGAAACTAAGGCACAGCTGGATTTATTATTAGCGAAAAAACGCTCACCCGATCGTAAACATTGGTTAGAAACTAAAGGTAATTTGGCTGATATTGCTTAAGAAGCTGCGAGTTTATACTGTAGGCCGGAATAAGACTTTCACAGTCTCGTAAGCGAGAAAGCGTTTCCGGCCTATTGCCTAGAGGCGTATGCAATACGCCTCTAGATGCTTAAACTTAAACAAGGAATTTTCTCAAAGACTGTGCAATTAACACAGCAAGAACTTAGGAAGCTATAAACCTATGACCTTATATAAAGCACTGCTGGCTCAGCTATTTGGCTTAATAACAGCGATCGGTATAAATCCTTTATTACCCATAGCCTATTCAGGACTGGAATCGTTCTTAATACTACAAAGCAGCACTGCCATGCTTTGCTCTACGCTATTACACCAACGGCGCTGGTGGCTAATTATTCATATACTGTTCCTACCTAGTGCATTGACTCTGCATAGCTTAGAACTATCCGCCCACTGGTATCTGTTAACACTCATTTTATTAACCCTAGTCTTTTGGGGTACCATTAAAGGTGACGTACCGTTATTTTTGTCATCAACAGCAGTCGTAGACAGCGTCAGTCAATTCATAACGAAAGAATCAGCTCAACATTTTGCAGAACTAGGTGCGGGCATAGGGACAATCACAGTACCGCTAGCACAGCAGCACCCTCAATTAGTCATTAATGCTTGGGAACGAGCACTGCTACCTTGGGCGATAAACGTCTGGCGTAGCCGTCATTATGCCAATAGTCGCTGCTACCGAGGTGATCTATGGAACTGCGACTTTAATCAATATGATGTAATCTTTGCATTCCTTTCTCCAGCAGTCATGCCCGAACTCGGAGCCAAGCTACAAACAGCCATGCGTCCTGGAAGTTTATTGATATCCTCATCTTTTGCCATACCCGACTGGGAACCAGAAACTATCAAGCAAGTTAATGATCTCGCTAAAACACAACTATATTGTTATCGCATAAATTATTAAGTCCGTAGGATGGGTAGAACAAAGTGAAAACCATCAAACACTTACGCGGAACGGGATTTATAACCCCGCCCCTAACGCTTAAGGTTTCGAAATTATTGAAGCACCTAAACGTTTCAGTCGGGGTTGCAAACCTCGACCAGCTTCGGTTCGTTTTAAAAGGGCGAATCTGTCGCCCCTACGTTGTTTTGCGTCAATGCTCACAGCTAAGCCTTTGTAGGCCGGAATAAGACCATGCTAGCGCAGCGCGGGGTGGCGTTTCAGGCACGGGAGCCCTACCGATGCCGGAAACGCTTTCCTCGCTTACGCTCAAAAAGTCTTATTCCGGCCTACAGCCATATCATTAATATTGTGGTGCTGGTCGTAGGGGCGTATTGCATACGCCCTATAAAATTAAGTCCGTTATAAAAGGGCGAATCTGTCGCCCCTACGTTGTTTTGCGTCAATGCTCACAGCTAAGCCTTTGTAGGCCGGAATAAGACCACCCTAGCGCAGCGCGGGGTGGCGTTTCCGGCACGGGAGCCCTACCGATGCCGGAAACGCTTTCCTCGCTTGCGCTCAAAAAGTCTTATTCCGGCCTAAAGCCATATCATTAATATTGTGGTGCTGGTGGTAGGGGCGTATTGCATACGCCCTATAAAATTAAGTCCGTTATAAAAGGGCGAATCTGTCGCCCCTACGTTGTTTTGCGTCAATGCTCACAGCTAAGCCTTTGTAGGCCGGAATAAGACCAGC